>JAEEGK010003499.1_pt1 | contig 39006 bp, 28 predicted proteins | sample 8958771 | NCBI WGS metagenome assembly JAEEGK01 (sample SAMN16246547, study PRJNA631951) | gut metagenome | biome: gut microbiome; feature: rumen; material: SC-attached | host: Bos | place: Iran: Karaj | collected 2018-10
ACTGATACTTATTCGGCAGCAAGGGCATCTCGCCTCTGACGGTATCCGTAGTCAGCGAATCACCCACGTTAGTATTCTCCCGCTCAAAGATCTCCTCAGCATTGACAAAACGCCGAAGGAATTCCGTCTTGTTATAACGCTCTGCGAACGATGCCAGGAACGGCGTTGATGTGCTACCGGTGTAGTAACATCCTTTCAGGAACTTCTTGTTCACCACACCAAGTTCGTACCCTCCCTCTTCTTTGGGCACTATGTCTTCCATCTGTTCAATGGACGTGAATGTCGTCTTCGGCGCGTAATCCACGAAGACCACTGAATCTTCAGGCTCCTCCACAACGACGCCCACCTCAGGGGATCTCTCTACTCGAAGGGTACTATTCTGGTGACTTCTTCCTGCACAGCCGACGATAAAAATCGCCATGACAAAGCTGACAATGAGGGGCTTACTCAGCCCTTTTAACATATTTAGCATCTTTGATTTGTTTTCGCTTTTTGACTATCCTATTTGGCCACAAATTTAATCCACAGTCAGCTATTCTTCTTTCGGTTCTATCAAATCTGAAATAGAGAATGTGCCTTCGAACATTCTGTTCATATTGTGTTCTATCGCCGGATTTATTGGACTGTATTCGGGAACTTCCTCATTTCTATCTAGATTTGGATGATCATTGTTTTCACTAAGCGCAGCATGGATTATGTCTTGCCATTTCTGGTAGAGTTCCCCCTTACTCTGAATCTGTTCTGCCGTGACCAACTCCCTGAATCTTTTAAAGAATGAGTTAGACACATAGAGATGGTTGCCCAGTCCCAGGTATACGGAGGTCCATCCTTCTGAATAATCACCTTGCCCAAAGACGCCTATTCTGGCATCTGCGATAACCGGTGAAACCATTCTGAGGGTATCAGGAGTCCAATTACCACGCATAAAGTTCAATCGGTAAGTCTTACCATCTGCGGTAATACCAATGACATCTCCAGCCGCGCCACATGCTCCCGGCTCCGCAATTGAGAATGCAACAATTTCTAGGAGATGAAACATCTCCGCTTGCGTCGGTTGTATGTTTATGATTTCCATGTTATAACTGTGAAAGAAACGGCAGGCCCGGGGCTACCTTTCACGCCTCATAGCACCGGGCCTATGGTGCCGTTATGATTATGACATTATCTTGTTTTCTTTCTGTTCGGCCGGCAAGAATGGAGTAACTGTCAGAGCTGCTTCACGCTTTTCCTTTACGAGTTTCTCGTAGACCTCGTTCATGCGCTGACGACCGTCTTCAATGAGATGTATGTATCCCATCAGGTTGTCCTTGAAGCTGGAGTAATTCCTGTCCATAGCAGCCACGAAGAAGCGAAGTCCGGTCCCGCCATTCTCATCCACATCATCATCGAATGTGGCTTTGATCATAATGAGATCATCGGACATCACATGCGCTGCGTGCCTGAGAATATTCATCTCCCATTCTTTGGTGTCCACGTTATACTGCCGGAGCACGAACACCTGGGGTAATCGGCCAGTCTCGACATAGAATGGCTCACCCTGGATCATGAACCGAACCCAGTTCTCATTCACCTCAGGCACATACCCGGCGCGCCGGACAGCTTCGGCGATACCCTCCGCAGTAAGAGGCTCATCAGCGGCCGGGGCCTGCTGGGCAAGCTTCTCCTGAAGCCCTTCCATACGTCCTTTTATCAGGCTGTTCTCCACAGCCAGCTTTGTATTCTTGTTGTCCTGAGCCGACAACATCACCAGGAGCACCACACAGGCGATTCCAAGGATGATAATGAATGCCAACATAATCCTAATGTTTGATAATAAGTTTGTTGTTCTGGTTGTCGATGGTGATGGTGCCGAAACGTTCCATTGCGCTCTGACCAAGCAGCAGCGGGGCTTTCTGGCTCTTAACCACCGAGGCGTCAACATTGTGCAGAACCGCATCGCCAATTCTTACTTCGCGTAGGGTTATAGTAGTCCCTTCGCTTATTTGCCCGTTGGCAATCTGGTAATACTTCTTGCCCTTGATGTCCTTTTCCGACAGATAGCCGTTCTTGAACATGAAGTTGGCTTCCACGGAAGAGATGGTGACATCGGACGCGCCGGTGTCGAAGATCATCTGAAGCGCAAGACCATTGATGTCGCAAGGAATCTCAAAAGTGCCGCTCGGATTGCGCTTAACGGCAATCTCGGTGACGGTCTCCTCCTTCTCCGGCATCGACAGCTCAAACTGCTTCAGGTATTCGGCGTGCTTGGCTTCGTATTCTTCCACCAGAGCCTTGAATTCCGGGAGCTCGCGCACTGCGTCCATATCATCATCCAGACGGATGTGAGAGAAGCTGCGGTAGCCTTTCTCGAAAGACTTGCGGAGAGCTGCAATGGACTCCTCCAGACGACCCATCCGGGAATACAGGCAAGCTTGGTCGTAGTAGTTCCCGTCGCTTTCAGGATCATCCTCTATAATCTTGTTCATCCATTCTTCCGCCTCCTGGTCACGTCCAAGGAAGTGAAGGGCATACATCCTGCAACTGCTGGCATCGGCCAGAGTGTCCAGTTGAAGGACCTTCTCGAAGTCTGCATCTGCCTCTGTCTTGTTTCCATCCTGAAGCAGAAGCTCGCCCCTCATCAAGAAAAGGTAAGGATAGTCCTGTGTCATTTCAAGGCCCATGTTATAGTCCTCCAGCGCCTTTTGACGATCCCCCTTCATCTCATAGCACCAGCCACGCTTGTAGTAGGCATATCCTTCATCCGGGATTTCTTCAATTGCTGCAGAAAAGTCCGCGATGGCCGAATCAATATCTCCGGCGAGCCGGTAGTAATCTCCCCGGCGGCAAAGACTTTCCCAATCAGGCTCTTTTTCCATCGCCTTGGAAATGTCCGCAATGGCCATCTCATTGAGCCCGAGTTCGCTGTAGCAGTCAGATCTGTACACATTGATCTGGTCGTAGTGGCCGAATTCTGCTTCAAGGTCATCATAAGCCCTCACAGCTTCCGCATATTTGTGCGTAGCCTCATAGAATTGGCAGAGGAAGACCTTCCACTGAAAGGGTTTCTCACTCTTCTTCGCACGTGATTTCAAACTGGCTTCGGCATAGTTGGGGCGCTTCTTCAGCACGTTAATAATGAAGGAAGTACTCGCGTCGTCATTCTTGTCAAACCAGTCCAATCCGGCGTCAATGGCCTTGTTCACTTCACCCATCTTGTCATACGCCTGCATCTTGAAGCGATAAATCTCCGCATAATCGGCATCGAAACTCTGGCACTTATCCAGAAGTTCAATCGCCTCTTTATACTGCTCCCGCTGGACCATGTTCCTGGCAAGGCCAATCATGGCTGCCTGGTCCGCTTCATCAAGTGCCAGCATCTTCCTGTAGATTGCATCAGCAGCAGCGAGGTCCTCCAGGTCGTATAGCGACTGGGCATAATCAAACGAAATGCTCTGCAGGTTGTCCTTGTCATCCTTCTGTGCCAGCTCATAGGCCGTCTTGAATGATGCAGCAGCATTCTGATTATCGCCCATGTCACGGTAGATGTAGGCTTTCCACCAATGAAGGGTGGAATTCTGCATCTCGGTCTTCTTCGGCTTATTGACTTTCAGGGCCTGGTTGATGTCCCTCAGGGCCTGCCCAAAGTCCTTCTTCCGGCGAAGCAACCTGACGCGCAGGACAAGCGCATCCACATTGTCCGGGGTCTCCCGCAGCTGCTTGTTCACAAGGTCCAAAGCCTTGGCCTCGTCCTTCTCCTCATTCAGGACCTCGTAGGCCTTCTTGAGGTTGTAATCGTTAGTAGAACTCTTCTGAGCGAATGCATTGCCACAGAAGAGAGCCAGCATAATAGCAGAGATGACAGCGAGTAAATGTTTCATAATGCGTGAAAGTTTTAAATGTTATTGTATCAGGCTAGTCCAACCATCGATTTACCGTTTTTCGTTGAACAGTTCAGGAATGAAAGAAAGACCACAAAGGAGATAGATGATAACGAACATAAAGCAATACCGCCAGCAGGGATGTTAGCTGTTGACGGTACAAAGATGGTCGTGACTTGTGCAGTGAGCCTGCACAACAATCTAATAGCTTATGTTCTTGAAGAATTTGTCGAACGAAGCGTTACCTAAATTGATTACAAACAAGTTGTTTCGAGCTCGGGTGATGGCGGTATAGACTAACTCAGGCATGGCCATAATAGAATCCTCGGCTTGAATGTACTCTTTTGCCGGTTGGATAAGCAGGATGACATTATCGGCCTCCCACCCTTTGTAGCTATAGATTGATGACATCTTGATTTGGTCTGTCATCATCGTGAAGTGTGTTTTCTTATTGTCCCGGATTCTTCTCAGGTCCTTATCGAAATCTGCGCTGTTCTCCTTGAGGTAATCGTAATACTCCTTTGTTTCAAAAGTTGTCATCGGCTTCTGGCCGGTTCTTTCCCTATAGGCTTTGTCGACGCCTCGTAAGATATCATTTGTCTGGGAAAGGATGATTGTATTCCTCAAGTCAAGTGAATTGGCGCTGATAATCTCCAGACAACGCTGAGCTATTTCATCCCCAGTAGATGATGACGGCATCATTTCGTACAGGACGTCTCTTGTACTGAAGCCTAGAGAAAGGTCCGGAGCGATCTCATCGGTCGGCAAGTCTCCAAAGAAATACTTCTGGAACTCCATGGAAAGAGAGGCGATGCGAGGATTATTGAAACGGTGCCCGATGTTCAGACGTTTTGTCCACTGGCCAGGGATTGGAGTATGAATCTCCTTGGTTTCATCAAGGCTTCGCTTGTATATGTTCTGCTTGACATCGCCGAAGATAACGAGCTCACCGTCCGGGTCCAAGAAGTATTTCTGGAGGATGTAAAACCACTCATACTCGTAGTCCTGTGCTTCGTCGATAAGAATGGCCGAATACCTGGTCAGTTGACCTTCGTATCCCTCGAAGAAATCCTTATCGGAGAAAGAGCTTAAATCCATCCTCTTGCGGATTCGCCTGGCTTGCGAAGCAAAGAACCGGTGGTAATTGGTCGTGTATATCTTCTCCCATAGGAAGTCTGCCGGGATTCGTCCTATTCTGTACTTGATGTAGTTGACCAATGTTATGTTGAACGCCAATACAAGTACTGTTTTACCGGTTCTAAGGTAGCTATTGACCGCTCTTGCGGCAAGGACCTGGGTCTTTCCTGAGCCTGCGACTCCACTAATCTTCTGTCGACGGGAAGGCTGGCTCTTCGCCAGATCTCGTTGGTCCCTGGTTAGCGTGATGGAGGAATCTCCCTCCCGGTAAGTGTGCCAACGACTCTTTAGGAGGGATCTTAATTCATCATACACAGCATCAGTAAAATCAGGACGGGAACGCTTTAGGTCGAGTGTAGCCCAAACATCTTCTGTGTCGAAGGCGTTCTTATCGAGTAGCAGTGTCCTGCCACTATTGCCTGCCTTTTCGCTTTGCTTCTCTTTCTGGACGTCGTTGAGGAATACAGACTGAATCTGCGTGGCATCTGCCTGAGGGAACCAGACTGCCGGACGAATCGCGAACCAGCCATTCTTCCCTTTGAGCGTGTTCCTTAACATCTCAGAAGACTTCTCATTCATGATGCTATCGCAAATCGCCCTTACTACTGTCAAGGGACTGGATATCGGTTTTCCATCACATAAGAAGGTCCCATTATTGAAATAGCATTTACTCAGATCTTTGTCAAAGACATTCAGGACAACAAGCCCTCTTCCTTTCCTCATAATGAGAAGATCCGGTGTGTCGCCATCAATGTCAGGTTTGAGATAAACCTTTTCGCTGTAATACGATTTCGCGGCGATTTTTCTATAAGCTGTTACAAGATGCTGGCTAAGGATGCCATTCTGAACCAGCCTTTCATCATCGTAATCATCAAATGCGCCGGTTTCATCGTAGTGGCCTTCCACAACATTATCATTAATTGCGCTGTTCTCTGATACGAAGGAGAAGCACCGGATCTTGCAGGATGTTGCTCTGTTTGTATCAGAGGTAAAGCCCACATTTCGGTCTTGTAATGCGGCGAAATCAATTCGCTGTGAAAAGTACTCACAAAACTCATCTATTCGCTCACTATTCTTATCAAGCGGCCCCATACACAAAACGAAATGGATGCCTCGGCCGCTTTCCACGATTTGAGCCGTTTTCTTGAGGCTAACATCAAGTACATCAAGGATGTTGGAGAAGAAATGTACAGTGGTGGTCTTGTTGAGGTTGACCATATTCACCCTTGCAGTGTCGTCATTGACGGAAGGCAATTTGGAGTTGAGGACTTCGATCTCAACATTTCGTCCCTCCAATGCTTTCATGACATTGGATCTTGCTCTTTCCAGAGCTGGAACTGATGGCTCAATCAGTGTAATTTTCTGCACGCGATCCAGGAATCCGCGGTACTCCAGTGCTTCGAGGAAACATAGAGTAGCGAGCCCCTGACCGCAGCCCCAGTCCACCAGATGCAATCCATAGCCAAGTTTCTCATAGGGAAAGCTTTGTATGGCAGCTTTGCACTTGAACTGGTGCATCTCGCCATAGAGACTCATATAGGCCTCCAGCTCTTCCTGACTTTGAAGAATCTTCTTACCGTGATTCATCTCACGGTAAAAATCCCATCGTCTCTTATCTGAAATGCGCTTTCGACTATTGACTATAGCTTGGTCTAGAGTATACATCCTGGTTCAAGATTATTTTCCGATAATCGTCTCGGAAAGAGGATTAGATTTATGGGCCTGTAAGTTCCTCAACGCGACTTCCTTGGAGCTGTTGGCGTAGCAGTATTCGCAGAGGTGGGCGCAAGTGTTGTATTCGCCGATGTCCTTGCTGACGATGCACCCGCAGAACTGACGTTGGCCTTTGTCCTTGTTGTTCCGATGCTTGATAATAGTCTTTTCCGGATTGAAAAGGTCTCCACCGGTGATTTCAACGCCCAGAAACTCCATCAGGCGGGCATCATCGGAGAAGTACTTTATCATCAGATCATCGTCAATGCATTTGTTGTGCACGATGCCGTAAGCGTCGATGTCAATCTTCTCACCACAAGTGGCCAGCGTGTAGCCCCAAGCCTGGTTCAGCTGCTGGATGCCGGCGGCGAACTGCAGCATCTCTGCTTCCCCGAATTCACGGTACCGGATGTTATTGTTGACCAGATTGGCACGCACCTTCCGGTATGCAGCAATGTCGGCAAAGCTGAAGACCATCTTCTCCGTGTAGCCCTTTAGTTCGTTCCCGATCGCCTCCGCTTTCCGCAGAAGATCATCAACGGAAATAGAATCCGTCAGAATCAGCGGATCAAAGCGCCAGATGACCTTTCCAACACCCAGACGGTCAACCAGTCGTTTGAAGGTTTCAATGCGCCTCTCGACCGAAGGAACACCCTTTTCGAGTCCTTCTGCAACGTAATCGTTGAGGGTGTACTGAATGTAGGTATTGATGCCTTTCTCCTCCAGATAGTCGAGCAATCCGCCTTGCTTCAGCAGAGCCTCAGGATTCTTAGACCAAAAGACGATGAGCCGAGTGTCGCGGTATGATACGTAATACTTCTTGCCGTCAAATGGATTTGTCCAGGCGGAATAGCCCATCTTTAGCCGATGGAGAAACCAGTCGGAGTAGAAGCCCGGGATATCCGTGCTCCTGCTGGCAGAAACGATGACCGGGAACTGGGCCGGAACCTGCTCCCCGTTTTCTCGTTGTATGTACTGTTTCTCTTTGGTCATCCTGATGAAAAACTAGATATTTAGAAATTCTCTTCGATATAACTCAGCAACTCCGCAAAACCAGGATGCGAAAGGTTCAGAGGGCTGCGGGGCGCTCCATTCATTCCATGTTGTAGCAGCTCTTCCAAGTGCAGGTTTGTTGCGGAAGTGGTTTTAAGAAGCTTGAACTCGGCAAAACGGTTATGTACAATTGATTCATCCTGGTCAGCAGGGTTCTTGAAGAATTCTCGTCTCTCTTCAATTTCGGGGCTATAAGGCAAGTCAGCACCGACAATTTCAATCTTGTACATGAGGGCGCTGTCCGGGCTTGAACAGTAGATGTACCCGGTGTCGCCAGCGATGAAGTTATTGTACTGTGTCCAGAAAACGCGGCCATTTTTGGCAAAACAACCTGGCAGATTGAAGATCTTGTTGTTGGACGGAATCAACCAAATCTTCGGCTCGGTACGCACATTTTCCTCTTCGATATCAACGTCATCATCAATAGAGCCGTCGAGCAGGATTTCATCCTCATCCTCATCGATGTTGCTGTTCAAGGTCTTCACTTCGTCATTCACGCGACAGACCTTGTTGATGGTTTCAAGGATGGTGTTTCCTCTCTCTGTGATGAAGGTCTGGAAGTCATCCTGAATGGCGGCTTGGTATGCCGAGGGCGTGATGAAGTGTGTGAGGAGATGCGCTTCCAAATCGGGGTTGGCTGCTGCATACTCCTGCAGGTACTTGGATGGATACTTGTTGGAGATTTGCAGGTTCAGATGCTTGGAGATGAAGGCGAAGTTCAGCAGAGAGTTGATGTCTTCCTGCTTTACGCCCATCTTGGTGGCCAGAGAGTACGGGAAGAAGTGGTGGTTCTCCTTAGAGTTCTGCCGGGAAGCATTTGTCTTGTCCAGCGTGACAATATTCCCGTTGTCGAAGTCTACCGGAGTTTCCAGTGCCATCAAGCACAGGACGCCGTTCTTGATAACAGACCGGTGGCCCATCTTGATGCGCTTGAGATCGTCCAGAACCAGTTTGACCGTGAATATCCTGGTGGCGGTCGGGTCTTTCACTAACTTTTCAATCCAGGCCGCATCGTTCTTCATCTTCGTCAGCGTAGAACTCGAGTACCTATTCGAGAAGGTGGCCGTCCAGAACCAGTCAACCAGCGCCTTCTTATGCTCTGGCCGGACTGCGCCTTCACCAGACACGTAGAAGTAGTACTGGATGATAGGAATGATGCTCTGGTAAGGAAGAATCTCTACGCCCTGCACGCCCAGTTGAGTCTTGAGGAAGTCGATAGCCAACCGGATACATTCTGTTGTTCTCGGCCAGACCGCTTTGCAGTCCTCGTTTTTGAGCGCAAGTTGATGGCGCTTGACCGGGTCTTTGGAGATATTCAATGCTAGGGACTGGGTGAACGTCTCGTTGTCGATCGTTCCAAAGTGAGAGATACCCTTTTCGCTGTTGAATGCTTTGATCTGGTCACGAAGGTCAAAGTCCTGAGACCAAACAGATGCGTGGACCAGATCGAACAAAGACAGTCGCTTGCCACCTTGATTGATACGCTCGAAGATAGTTACGACTTCCTCCAGATTCATATTCTTGGAGGTAATGATGCTGACGGGGTAATTATCGAAGATTGTCTTGCACTCCGATAATGTCTGGGCCTTCTCCTTTTCTCCTGCAGAGGCATACTCAATCAGAAGATTCTGGAAGTCAGCATAATTGAACAACTTCCACGCAGGGATGTTGTTCGGCTCCGTCTTCAGTGTCGGGATCTTGAAGACTTTCTTATCCAGGTTAAAGCAGATGCAACTGTAATCCACGCCGCCAAGTTTCTTCCCCTTCAAGGCTACATACAAGGACGTGATGCGCTGCTGACCATCAAGTATGAACGAGAACTTGTTCCCGGCCGGCTTTGCGGGAAAACCGAATTCTGTTATATCCCTGCAGAAACCTTCCATATCCACATTGGCCTCCCACAAAAAGAATGATCCAATCGGGAATTCATGGTAGATACTGTTGAGGAGTTTCACGATCTTCGGCCTCTCCCACACGTATGAACGCTGGAAACGAGGGATACGCATATTGCCCTGTTCCAACTCTTGGAAAACACGGGAAAGGTTCCAGTTATTGATAATTTCTATACGGTCCATAGCTTATACCATTGTGCGTGCTTGCTGGAAGACGCGGGTGTTGACGAAGTTGCGGAAGGTCTCGTTGTCAAGGTAGTTGCGAGCGAACTCTGTGTGCTCGGCCATCATGTTGATGACAATCTGGAAGAGGTCAGTGTTGCACTGGATCTGGGCGGTGTCGCTGTCGGAGTTGTGGACGGCGTTGACGAAAGCTTCGCTCTGTGCCAGGAGGTCCGGGAGCTGCTGGATCTGGGCGCGGACGGTGTCGGCGTGTTCCCATTCTATGCCGCCATAGAGGGTGTTGAAGTCATCAATGATTCTGGAGAGGGCTTCCATCTCCGGCTCTGACTTTCCGCCGCCGGTGCCTACGGGAACAGGGTCAATTTCGGTGTTCTTGTCGGTTAGGGAGATGTTGACCTCTTCCTGCTCGACTACACGGTATTTGTCGAAGTCGATGGCTTCGATGAGGCCTTCTGTCCAGTCGTCGATGGCGAGCTTAGGCAGCTTGGTGCCCAGGTAATAGTAGAAATGGTAGAGTTTCTCCCATTCCACGCTGATGAAGGGCATCACCGCCGCCAGGAAGGGATAGGTGCGGACGTAGCTCTTGATGGCGCTCTTGCACTTGATCTGCTGGTCTTCGTTCAGCTCTGTCTTGAAGCGGGCCACACAGCGGTTCATGATGACGTCCAGCTCCTCGCGTGGAGCTGCAGTCCAGTAGAGCTTGTTGAACTCCTGAACATCCTCCTCCGTGTAGATGTTGGCGCCCTCAATGATTTCAATGAGGTCATTGAGCTTATTCGGGTCTGTTTCGTGAGAGAGCGAGGTGCCTTTGTAGTAAGTCTGGAATGCGCGCTGGATGTCTTCCGGCTCATTGGCGAAGTCCAGGATGAAAGTGTCCTTTTTCTTGGGGTGGCAGCGATTGAGGCGAGAAAGCGTCTGGACGGCTTTCACATCAGAGAGTTGCTTATCCACATACATAGTGTGCAGTAGGGGCTGGTCATAGCCCGTCTGGAACTTATTGGCCACCACAAGAATGCGGTACGGGTCAGTCTCAATCTTCTTCTCGATTTCTGATGAAGGGAATCCGTTGATTGTCGCCTCCGTGACCATCTTGCCGCCATACTCTTTCTCACCGGAGAATGCTACCACAGCCTTGTAAGGGCTGTGCATCTCCTCCAGCTGCTTGCTGATTGCGTAATAGAACTCGATGGCGCGGATGATGCTTGAGGTAACTACCATCGCGCGGGCTTGGCCACCGACCTTATGGCCGCCGATGACCTTATCCAGGAAGTGATTGACGATAATCAGGGACTTTTCCTGAATGGTCTGCGGCTGGCGCTCCACAAAGGCGCGAATCTTCTGGGAAGCCTGTTTCTTGTCAAACTCCGGATCTGAATCAATGGCCTTGAGAATCTTGTAATAACTCTTGTACGGCGTGTAGTTGCGCAACACATCCATAATGAAGCCTTCCTCGATGGCCTGCTTCATCGTGTATTCGTGGAACGGCTCGTGGCCGACCTTCCCGTCAGGGTGCTGGACCGGCTTTCCAAACATCTCCAGCGTCTTGTTCTTGGGCGTGGCGGTGAAGGCGTAGTAATTCACGTTGGGGGCCATCTTGCGTCCCTTAATGATCTTCAGGATGCGGTCTTCGATATCCTCTTCTTCTCCTTCTGCATTGCCGGAGACCACCAGGTTCATGTCAGCTGACATAGAGCCACTCTGTGAGCTGTGAGCTTCATCAATGATGATGGCGAAATTGAGGTCGCCCAGGGAGCCACCGATGGCATCCAGGATAAACTGGAACTTGTGGATGGTGGTGATGATAATCTTCTTGCCGCCCTGCAGGGCTTCCCGAAGCGTCGCCGAATCTTCCGCCCAGGCGACAATGTTGGAGAGGCGCTTGAAGGCGGTGATGTTATTGCGAATCTGCTTGTCCAAATTGATGCGGTCCGTGACCACGATGACGGAGTCCACTATGTTCTCGTCATTTTCCACCAGCGTGACAAGCTGGTACGCCAGCCAGGTGATGGTGTTGCTCTTGCCGGAGCCTGCACTATGCTGAATCAAGAAGCGCTGTCCAATGGGGTTTGCCCGGGTTTCAAAGAGGAGTTTCCGGACACAATCCAGCTGATGATAACGTGGCCAGATGACCTTCTTCACCGGCTTGGGCTTGCCCTCTTCTTCTTTCTCGATGACCTGAGCGTAGTTTTCCAGTATGTCGGCTAAAGAGTCTTTCTGCAGGACTTCCTGCCAAAGATATTCGGTGAGGATTTTAGACTCCTTCCAAGGGTTGCCGGCACCACCATTCACGCCTTTGTTGAACGGCAGGAACCAGCTGTCCTTACCCTTTAGCTCTGAGCACATCCAGATTTCATCGTCATCCACTGCAAAGTGGACAGCGCAACGACGCGGGGCGAATAGCGGATCTGAGGCAGGACGGTCTTCCTGGTATTGCTTGATGGCATTCTTGTAGGTCTGACCAGTATATCTGTTCTTAAGCTCCACCGTGATGATGGGAAAACCGTTAAGGAAGATACAGACATCCAGGGCATCTAAGGTCTGCTGCGCCGAGTGATGGAGCTGGCGTGTAACGCTGAAGATGTTCTTCCGGTAGAAATCCAGGGCCGATGGGTTCATCTCCGACGGAATGGGATAGTACAGGTCGAAAAGGACGCCGTTGAAGCGGAACCCTTTGCGGAGGACATTGGTTATGCCATCCTGTGCAATCTTTTCCGACAGGCGCCGGAAGAAGTTCTTCTTTTGACTGTCCACGGCAAAGCACATGGTCTGCTCTACCTTCTCTGGCTGGGTGGCGCGGATGAAACGCTCCAATCGGTTAGAGTCAAGGGTGTACTCCCGGTCAAAGTCTGAGGACTGGCCCTGCTCATAACCATTGTGGTCACGCAAGTATTCTACCATGATGGTCTCAAGACCTTTCTCTGTCATGTCTGTGTGTGGCATAGGCTTATGCGATTTCGTCTTGCACATTCAGTTGCCCCGTGACGACATCTGAAATAAGACGTTGTTTGTATTCTGTGAGTCGATCAATTTCAGCTTTAAGAGCATCTATCATTTTGTCAATGCTGTTCGTCTTAGCCTCAATATACTCTACAATTGCGTTTTGTTCTTCAATAGGCGGAATTGGGATGAAATTATTCCCGAGAACAGCGTAATTGATATTTTGACCTTCGCGGATTCCAGTAACGCATGTTTGAAGCAGTTGAATGAAAGGATGCGACTTGAACAGATATTTAAAATACTGTGAGTTACGTTCATCCTTCGGCGTGAGAATCGTATATGCAGCACTGATAATTCCCTGATAATAGGCATATTCGATTCCGCCCTGGAAAGAACGTAGGCTGATAACGAAATCTCCAACCTTCACGAGTTTTAGACCTTCAAATCCTTTATTCACCACAACAACGCGGTTTTCATAAAGAGACTGAGGTATAACGCCCTTCGACTGTGTTGCACACAGCACAGGCTCATTTGGGAATCCTTTTTCAGAGCGCTGTGTGAAACAGTATTTCATTTTCACGGAGTCCCAATGAGCAGGAATTTCGCCAAATTGAATTTGGCCACTGTCCTTCATCGGGGCATTGGGGTTGAGGCCTCGGGTGACGACAGAGGCTATTTCTGCTTGTTTTAATTCGTTAAGAGTTTGTAACTCTCTCTCTCTCTGGCATTTACAAGATTCAATTAAAGTGATTTTCTTATCAAGGTAGGCAACAATTCTTTTCTGTTCCTCTATAGAAGGAATAGGTATGAGCTGTTTCTTCAATTCGTCAAATGACAGAGTAAGACGTATCCCAGTGCCCATTCCGTGAAAAAGCTTTTGGCTATCCATTGCTTTGAACAAATAGCAGAAATATGGGGCATAGGTAGTATCAAATGGCCTAAGAACAACGTACGCAGACGTAACAATACCCGGCTCTGGGACAATCGCCACACGCTGGGATACGAAATCATAATTGAGATTGAGCCCATTGATCAAAATATCGTTTTGCAGAACCTTTGAATATTTTACATAAACATCACGATACTCTGCAGGATCTCCAACCTCATTTTTGGGGACTACTGAACCATAGTTGAACTTAAAAGCCCGTTTGAACTCGAAGTCTGAATTAGCTTCAACACGACCATGAAAACGTGTTGCAAGACGTTTCTCTTCCCAATGAGCTGGAATTTCGGGCAACCAAGATATACCAGTCGGTTTATATTGTTCGTATTTCTTCATGCGCATTCTATCTATCTTCCCAGAATCTCATTTAAAAGCCCATCAGTACTCTTTTCAATGTCACGGATATCGGCCGTGATATCGGCTATGGAACGCAGCTGGACAGGCTTGTAAAAGTACTTAGTGAAGCTGAGTTCAAAGCCAATGGTGGGCTCACCAAAGACTTCCTCGGGCTCATAAGGCAGGACTTCATTCTTATGGAACGCCTCAATGCCGCCAGGATAAGTAAACGGGATTTGCTCCACTTCACCTTTTACCTTGGCCATCTTAACACGACCTTTCTTGTCCTTGATGACATTGCCATTCTCATCCTTCGCCGGTTTGAAGAGCTCCACTTCCCAGTAGCCGAATTCCTCGTTCGGGAATATCTTGCTATACTCATTCTCCTCGAAAGCCATCAGGAGTTCCAGGATCTTCTTGCGGTCGGCCTCGTTGGTCTCACAATTCTTTTCACCCAGGTTCTTGCGAAGCGGGGTTTTGATGGATGTGGCATCAATGAGTTGCACTTTGCCTTTGCGCCGGGCTTCCTTGCGGTTGGTGACAATCCAAATGTAAGTACCGATGCCGGTATTGTAGAAGTCCTTTTCCGGCATGGCAATAATGGCCTCCAACATATCGTTCTCAATGATATAGCGACGCAGATTGCTCTCGCCACCGCCGGCATCACCTGTGAACAGAGAAGAGCCATTATGCACCTCGACGATACGCGTGCCCAGTTTGGTCTTATCCTTCATGCGGCTGACATTGTTGGCCAGGAAGAGCATCTGAGGGTCTCCAATGCCCGGGATTACGTTGAACTCCGGATCATCGTCATAGACAAACTTGAAACGATGGTCGGAGATCTTCTTCTTCTCGCTCTCGGCCAGGCCCCATTTTTTGAGGTCTTCCTTCCAGGGCGTACCAAAAGGAGGATTTGAGATGCAAAAGTCGTAGGTTTCGCCCTTGTGCCCATCTTCAGAGATGGTGGAACCAAAGGCGATGTATTGACGAGAGGAACCGTTCAGGATGTAGTCGAAGGTGCGGCGCTCGCCAGAAATCATCAGGTCGGCCTTACAGGTGGCGAAGGTCTCCGGCTGGAGCTCCTGGCCGAAGATGTTGATGTTGATTTTGCGGCCGCGTTCCTTAGCCAGGCGCTTCATTTCCTCTTCACTGATTGTGAGGATGCCACCGGTACCACAGGCACCGTCGTAGATGCTATAGGTGTTGTCCTCGATCTGGTCAGCAATGGGGATGATAGCCAGGTCGGCCAGCAGCTTGACGTAATCACGCGGGGTGAAGTGCTCACCAGCTTCGGTGACGTTGTTCTCTTCATTGAATTTCCGGAGGAGTTCCTCGAAGAGGGTGCCCATCATGTGGTTGTCGAGGGCCGGCAGGATCTCACGGCCTTTGTCGTCCAGAACCGGTTTGATGCTGAGGTTGATGGAACTGTCGGTGAATTTGTCGATGATGGAGCCCAGACGTTCCGCGTCGGTCAAGTTGTCCACCTGCTGACGGAGGCGGAACTTGTCGATGATGTCCTGTACGTCCTTGCTATAGCCGTTGAGGTACTCGATGAAGTTCATCTTGAGGCGCTTGGGGTCAACCTCGGCCTTGAGTTTCTTCATCGTGAAGCGAGAGGTGTTGCAGAAGGGATAGCCGGTGACCTGGAACAGGACAGGCTCCTGGTTGGAGATGTTGGCCGCGTCCAGCTGCGCTTTGCGCTCTAGGACAGCATCCTTGGTGGGCTCCAACAGGATGTCCAGACGGCGAAGGACCGTCATGGGCATGATGATCTTCTTGTATTCACCTTTCTCAAAGGCGTGGACCAGCACATCGTTGGCGATGTTCCAGATGAAGGAGAACAGGTGGTTGTATTGGGCAGTGTTCATATAAAAAAGTTACTTAACTATTTGAATTTCACATTTATTGACGTCATATACCTTAATTACGCGGACGCGGTGCTTAACCTTGTAGTCAAAGTTCCTGGGAATAGAAACTAACTGAGCAGATGTAGGGCCACAACCTAGAATCTTAGTGCTTAAGCTTTTCTCATAGAGGGAGAATCTGGCCTCAACAATATCATTCTCATGAACGGTAGAAGCGCCATTTATCGCAGCCTTGGTGACAGTGATCTGTGACAGTACAAGGATATTGGGCCTCTTTGCAAACTTGACAACAGTTGCGTAGTACCATTCCCCTTTTTGCATCTCCTCAAACACCCAATTCTTAGGTAGGATGTAGCCATATCCGTCCCGGGTGCTGCCGTAGATGTTCCATTGGTTGTCGCTCTCGTATCTGAAATATACTCTGCGTCCCAGGTAGTCTTGAATCGCGTGAGAATGCTCAATCTTCTGAATCTTGACTTTGGCGTTGTCGAGATACTTGACGTATGAGTTATATCCGTCTGACAATATGGTCTGCACCTTGTCATCTGATATTGTGTCCTCTTCCTCAAGAACCAACTTCTTTATGAGGCGCCAGGCCAGTGTCTCATAGATACAGTTCATATATGTGGGCAGGTACTTCTGCTTTCTTACGACCTCAATCCCTTCTTTATCTTTGCATTCTTTCAGTATGGAAAATCCAAGGAACTGACTTGCCGGCGTCTCGTTGACGCTCAGCAGGTAAAGTTTTTCATGAAGACTACTATCGAGTATGCTGAAAGCGAGGTTCAAGTCTTCGATAGACTTCAAATACTTCGTGGCATTCTGAATATCCTGACGGACTACCTCTGGAAGACAATTCTTGAAAACTGTAAAGAAAGGCAGCGCCTGATGAACCTTATCCCGGTTCTTGAGAAGCATTTCGGAAGCGGCGCAAAACTCATTTCTATACTTGGCTCCATCCACATAGTCTTGCCCGTACTCATATTCAGACAAGGACGAACTAATGGCAGCTCTATATGCATCGGCATTGAGCGACAGAAGAGAATTAACAAAATACCAGAAATACTCCGGAGACAGAGCCTCCAATTGCAATACCTGGCTTATGAGAGCACGTTTTTCTTTTATGCTTGCCGGTTCGTCTATCGCGAAGCAAGCTTCAATAAAGCCAGGTTCACCGCTGTGAATCCGTTCGATAACTTCTTGGGCGGTGATTTTATCATTCTGCGCAGGCTCCTGCTCAACTGGCTCCTCAGCAAGATCTATTTCATCTTCTCTAAGCCAAGATGCGATCTTCTCGATGATGAACTGATTGACTTCTTTTGTACGAGGAGAAGGAATCGCCTTTATGGCGTGCTTGACAATAGACTCCCATTCGGAGGAATCGACAGGTTCTGAACTTGTTTCTTTCAGAGGCTGCTCCTGGCTCTCTAAAGGAGTATCTTTAACCTCAACTGTTGGTTCTTTCGTTAGTACAATCTCCTGTTCTAGAACAGTGCTACCGGGGTCATTATTATTCTGTGCGGTTACAATCTCATTGCTCGCCTGCCTATCTGCAGCCCAGGCAGCAATGACTTCTATCCACTTGTAATCTATCTTCGCGTTAGGGTTCTCTTCTACTGGGCAGCCGGCATCATTCAGGAAGGACACCAAACGTGCCAACCCGACATTAAACTGTTTCATAAGCTTTGATAGCCTTACTTCTGCCATAATCCTAACGCATTATTTGTTAAACCCTTGTACCGCAAATTACATATCAAATTCGATGTAGTCCATTCCCCAATCCTCTTTGCCCAAACCGGAATATTGCTCATCCTTGTTCGAGTACACGACATGGTTATTGGTGCTGTCCAGGACAAAGCCGCATTCACAGGTTAGATAGTCAAGCTGCGAAGCATCAGGACGGGAAATGGGAGTAAAGCACTCCAAGCAAACCATCTTCTTCATAGTTTCCTCGGCCATCCCATTGATATCTCCTATGAAAGCACGCATAGTAGCCCGGATGTTATCTCTATCAGGACGACTTCTATCCTTGAACCGTTTGTCATTCTCCAGTTTGGCCAAGATGCCCTCTTCCCTGATATCGTATCGAGGAATTCCTTTAAACCGGAATGAGAAATCATCCCCAAACTCAAGCATTGGTTCCTCGTCGAAGTGAATGACATAGTCACGGAGAATCTGAGGATACTTATGCGAGGACTTCAACTCCTGCAAGTAACTCCGAAGGATATACTCTTTGATCAACCGTCCAACTCGCTCAGTGCTGTCGGCGTCATAAGGGCTGACACTAATGATGTGGCCGCAGCGTTTGGCCATTCCAAGAGACAAGACGAAAAAGTTTTGAGCCTTGATGTCGGAATCGGACAGTGATGTGTCGTTTGCAATAGACACAAAACACAATTCAGTGTCTCCGATGGTAAGACGAAGCAAGCCGTCATCGCTGGAATGCATCGAGATGGGGCAATAATAATCGTGAACAGCATCCCATGCAGCATAAGTGCCGGAGATTTCGTACCCAAGAATCTGCTTTACAATGTATGTAATGAGCGTTTGGGCATAACTCCTAACACCCCGAAGCACGTCTTGTTCGTAGCGTCCCTTTTGCTCATCAGACTTCTCAGCATCAACAGTATTCAATTCGCGCCAAAGGCTCCGCACATAACGATAGTGCTTGTGATTGGCAATCACATTAGTCGGCGTAACGTCACCGTCTGAAATCAAAGACTGAACGACTCTGTTGTTTACCTCTCCGTACAATTCTGTCGACTGCAGAACGCGCAAACGCTTCAGCATTTTCTGCAGGCTGAGCTGCGTCTCATCCAAGACAGTCCCGCGGTTCTTGGTTTTCCGGAAATGCTCGTCTTCGTAAACATCTCCAATGAGTTCCAGATTCCGCTCTGTCTTCTTATACCAACCGCGTGAGAAATCCCTATCTTGAAGGAGTTTCTCGTACTCGACCAGGAAATCCTTCAAGTCCCTGACTTCCTTGATACGGCTGTTGATGTAAGAAATACAGCGCTGTACCAATGCAACCGTAATCTGGTTTTCGTACACATCGTAGAAGAGATCCAGCTCTTCATTGAGGATACGACGCGGTTTAAAGTCCACGATACTCTTATGCAACCAATCTTCCGTGTGGGAGGCAAGATTCTGATAGCTCTTCGCCGGGATACGTTTAGCCCTGGAAACGTTCACCTTCTCTATGGTTCTCTGAAGCAGATAATGGGGCTGCCGGAAGATCTCCTCAAGATGGAATAATTCTTTCTCCAGCATCGTTTCAAAGTTGTTCAGGAACAACTTGTTGGAGACACTTTGAATGAGTGGAGGAATCTCAAAGCAATCGTTCTTAGAATGGCTAACCTGGGCGAAAAAGTAGCATAGCAGCTCCTGGATACTCTTGTTTTGGCTATCAAGGATATCCTGCTGAATCATTCTGTCAACACCCACATTGAAGACTCTGTTTGTCAAGTCCAGCTTGGTATCGACAGCATAGTACCTTCCCAAGTCAATCTGGCCGGGAAGGTCCTTGTCCGAAACCTTGCGTAGGGTGTATCTATCGATGAACTGCATGCTACCTGCTTATCTCTGCATTAAGTAACTCGTTTGCTTTCTCCGGTTCAAAACCGAACTCCTTCTTGAAGAGCTTCTCAAACTCATCGCGGAATACCTGCAGAGAATGTTTCTCAATATCGAAACGATTCTTAAGCGTACGGAACAGGCGTGTGGTAATGAGATGATCCGCCGCTTTAGCAAGGCTTTCTGCGGTTGCATTCGCATCACCAGTGGCAATGAATGCAGAGATAAAGCGTTCTGCCTGGTCCTCGAAACGATTACCTACACCGATACCTTTGTCGGCCAAAAGCAAAGTAACCTCGTCAGAATTGATGAACTTCTTGAACTTCTGGTAGCTGGCCGCATTGCTGGACTTCGCTTCGGCAAACATCCTCTTCAGCCAGCTGTAACCGACGTTGTATACCAACTCCGTCGAAGGAATATTCCGCAGTTGGTTCTTGGGCATTTCCATCAGATTGGAGCGATCGTATGTCTTGGGAGCAAATTCCAGGGTGGTTTCATCGTGATTGGCCGTTCCAATAAAACGGACATTCTCGGGAACCCTCAACTTGCCCTGAACAATACTCTTAGGCAGCACCTCATCCGGAGCGTTGACCACAATGTAGCGCTCCTCCGGTTTTTGCTCGAGCAGGGACAGGAAGTCAGCGAAATAATGCTCCGGACGAGAGAGGTTCATTTCATCTAGGATGATGAAGAACAAACAATCTTTGTACTTCGGCTGATTAGCCAGGTACAGAGCCTTGAAGAACTCTGTCTCCTTGTATTTGTGCTCGAAAGAGTTGTAATAACCCATCAAGTCCATATTGTCACGCCAACCGGACTGGACCGCACAGATGCGATAAGGGGCATTGGGTGAATTGTCCTCGCTGTTACCCTGATAGTCGGGGGCGCCGGTTATCAAGCATTTCGCAAACTCTCTTGGTAGAGAGGTCTTTCCGGTACCACTAATGCCCTGAAGAATGGAGATATTCGACATGTTGAGGCCGGCAATGAAGGTGCGGACCGTGTCAATGTCGTAGTAGAATGGATCTTCAGACGATGCAATCTTTTGCTGCATATAAACCGTGAAGTCCTTCAGTGATTGAGGAGTAATGCTGCGGAAGCCGGCATTCTGAACGGAAGGAGACGCATCGTACTTGCGGCAGAACTGGAAGGCTTCCTCATCCTTTTGATGTTCACCCTTCAGCTGTTCGACCGTACTCTTGAGGTCTTCGATAGTACGGCGCAAGGAGTCTTCTCTGTTCTTGCTGGATTCCAAGCGGTCTTTGTAGCCCTGTATCTCAATCACATAGCTATCAGAGCTCTGAATAAACGTCCTCAACTCAGTGATTTCCTTCTCATTGACAAGGTCCTTCAGGCGATTGACTTCAGCCAGCAGATCTGCATTCTCCTTGCGTTGTGTCTCCAGATCGTCTTCAGTAGGACGCTGGTAAAGCTGCTCCTTCAACGATGCAATCTCTTCCTTGATTTTGGTGAAGGAAGCAAGCATTTCTTCAGGCTCCTGCTCGCCGAAAGTTACGAACAGTGCAGTGCGAATCTTTTCGAGGCGCTCAATGTTCTGCTCCAGGGCCTCGTTTCTTGCCTGCAGGCGTTCGGCACGAGCCTTTTCGTCTGCATACTTCTGAGAATACTCTTTCTCGAGGTCAGCCCGGGTTTCCTCTTTGAAGATCTCCATGTCAGCGTCAATGTTACGCTCTTTTCGGGCGACACGCTTCTTCTCCTTCTCCAGCTGGAGCTTCTCTTCCTCGAAGTTTATCTCAGTCTCGCTGAGAGCCTTTTCACGCTGCAACAAATCCTTCAACTTAGAAGAGAGATCCTCAAGGATCTTTTGCGTCTCATCGGCAATCTCTTTCTCAGATTTGCTCAAAGTGGCAAGCAAACTGCGGATAGTACCGGAGTACTCGCCGTTATCTATCTGTAGCTCACGCTCGTGGATATCCTTTTCACGATCGTTGAGCTTCTTCTCCTTCTCGCTAAATGAAGCCTTGGCATCTTCGATTTCTTTCTTCTCATCTTTAGCAGAGCTGAGAATCTTCTCGGCAGCCTCACGATCCTTATCGGCTTCTGACTTCAACGTGAAAAGCATACGATGGATTTCGCGCAGCTCCTTGAGATAGCCACGGACATCATTGCTCTTCTCGGCCTCCTCGGCACGCTGGGTAGAAGCCTCATCAAGTTCCTGTACAGGTAATCCGCTCGCCGCGATTTTCTGTTCGGCAGATTCTTTGAGTTCGTCAATCTCTTTAGCAACATCAGCTGTCACTTGTTTAGCGACGGCCGGCTGTGATTGCTTCTGTGAGGATGGCTTGCTGCCACCTTTGCTTTTATTTTTCTTGCTCATAGTGCAACTGTCATATATTCGTTAACAAAATCGCGGAGAAGCGCATAGTATTTCTCTGCCTGCTCCTGAGTTATCATAAAGATTCTTCCTTCCGCCTGAGTCCTACCATGACCTTTTTTGTTCCTGCAGTCAGCAAGCTCAAAGATAACATCAAGCCTATTGGCAATCAGGCCAAACAAAGGAGAGGTATCATCAATTGTATAGGTCAAAATCAAGCAATAAACATAATGCTTGAGCGAATGGGCTCCTCGAGGATCGACTTTCTTTGCCAAGCCAAATAATTTAGAGGAGTCTGCCATTTGGATATGTTTCTCCCTAATGAATCTACCAATTACATCCTGGCGGTCTTTGTAGTACGGACGAGGGTCAACCCGAGGAGGTATATCATTCTCCGTATACATATCTTCATAGATGTCTGGACGCGACTCCTTATCGGTTAAGAAAATGTTTTCCAATGCCTTCTGTGCGCTGATTACAAAGGCTTCGGAAGAATCAATATCTCGATAGCCGTACTGGCGGAACAGGAATATGTTCTTAATCGCAGAGGTAAGATACTGCTGCAGGTTCCTGTCAAGCATTTTGAATTCCATGCCAAAATCATCCTGCCGCAGCTTTTCGACCTCCTTCTCAATATAATCTGAATAGTCGCCAAAGCTCTTCTTAGCCATGGTGTCTACATTGGCAAAATGACGCTCTATTTCTTTCTTGAGCTTCGGCTCATTGAAAGACTCCAAATAGAACTTCAGGTTAGCGCTGGGCTTCCCTGTGAATGGATCTTGTATTTGCCATTCCGGTTCGTAGTACTCTTCCCCCTCACATTTAGGCAGGTAAATATAAGTGCAAATAAGAACCGGAATAGGGTCTGGCGTATCATGCAGTGGACAGAGAGACAAATCTCTCTTCAACTGATGAATAGACAGTGTCTTGTCGTTATTGAACCATCTGGTTGAGCGAGAAATTAAGTCGAAGACAACTTCTTCCCTGGGGAAAGGGAGAACCCGTTTCTTGTCAGTAATGAAGGACAACTCCACCGGGCGCCTAGTTTTGTCTTCACCTTCTCCCTTCGTTCCCACAATAATCTCGTTGTTCGAAGTGAGATTAGGAGCCTGGCCCAAATCTTTGACATAGTATGGAAGGTAACCTTCACGGTCTACATACTGGAAGACATATCCCAACTCCTCATGGCTGGAATCTACAACCAGTGAGTCGAGTTCCTTCAGCTTGACCTCTCCATTGGTTGTGAGCATACCGTTGATGTCAACCAGGTCGTTATGACGAAGTACTCCTTCGATGCTGTCCACCAAATCCAGCTCAAGGCCAAGGAAAGCGGCAATCTGAGAATTCGTCACCCCGGGTTTCGCCTTAAACTTCAGTACACAACGCTGGAAGAAGTCCAATCCGTACGCAAACTTCTTGGTCTGCATACGATACATATACATAGGGAAAGACACCAAGAACGCCTTTGCGCTTGGCATTCGCGTGATGTTGTATATTATTCTACTGTATTCTGTTGCCATATTCACCCTTTGTTAATTCAGTACAGAATGTGTAGAGACCATTCACATAAGAGGCCGCGAACTCGTCCTCGAACATATCTTTATCTCCAACCAGGATAATCATCTTTTGTGCTCTGGAGAAAGCCACATTTAGGCGGTTTTCCAGCGTAAGGAAGCCAAATACCTTGGATTCATTCCCCTCTACCCGAGCGATCTCATTGGAACGCACGGTACTCAGTATAACAACGTCAAACTCCTTGCCCTGGAAAGAGTCCACGGAGCCAATACGAAGTTTTTCCCGGCCGTCCTGTGTGCGGCTATACTGGATGGCTGTATGATAGGAGCCGTCAGCCTGTTTTTCAGTGTAACCGTTCTTCTCAGCGAGTTCATTGATTAGATCCACCTGGCCTGAATAGAACGTAATTACGCCAATGCTTAAGTTGTCAAATGCAGGGTCAGTCTGCAGCTCGTCAAGCAAACGGATGATGCGCTGTGCCTCCTGACGGCGTGTCTTGCTCGTATCTTTACGATACTCAGTACCTGCTGCCTTAGGCACATGGCATAAGACAGCCACCTTATCTTTAGCCCAAGGAAGAGATAGATTGTGCTTCTTTGATTCAACTTTCACAAGATCCGATTTTACCGCACCGTTATAGTACACTTTGCTGATAAAGTCGCCTATAACAGGATGCATACGGAACTGGTTGGTCAATGTTATCCTCCTTACGGGTTTAGCCTCAGCGAGACTGTTGAACAAGATACCAAAAAGGGACTCTTTGTATTTCTCCTTTTTATCGACATCACCGTTGACAATCTCATCAACAATCTTTGGCTCCAAAAGATGAGGCAACTGTCGCTGGTCTCCCACCATGATAATTCGCTCCGATGCTTTTACCATAGGGATCAACAGATCCAAAGGATTGGATCGAGCAGCTTCCTCCAGAATGACATTCTGGTACAATTCGTCACGGATTTCCGCACTTCCAGCAAACTGGTTTGTGGCGGCAATACTACTGCTGTATTGCTTGATAGCTTCGCGGATATGTTCCGCATTACCATAAATTTCTTCGCGGATATCCTCCAGCGTGGCCGCTATAAAAGTATCCGTATCATCGTATGATTTCGCTTCTTTCTCCTTGAAGTACTCAATGGCATTCTGCATCCAAAGAAGCAGCGGAAGGTTATCACCGCCCTCAATGGATGTGGCGGATTTATTTATCATCGTAAGGTACTTTTCCTGGAGCGCCTTCAACTGAACGAAGAATTCTGCAGGGACTTCTTCATCCTCATCAGGTGCATCATCCAGGAATTCTCTCTCTTCAGGAGTCAAGCCTATCCCAGTTCGAATGAGACGGCGAATCTTCATTGGACCATCATCACTGTAAGAGCCAGCGTCGGTTTGAAGACCACGAAGGGCGGCAATCATCTTGGTCGCCGCATCAGCATCCGCATTGACTTCGCGAACCAATTCCTGCCAGCGGGTAAATAAATCATCACTTACCGGATTCTCGCTGATGAGTAGAGATATCGCTTTTTTAACCTCCGCGTCGTTGCCTTCCTTTTCAAGTTGAGCTTTGAGTGCTTCCAGTTTCTTGGAGACCCTGTTGTTCCTCACTTCGGGAGAAAGGCTATTCAAAGCATTGTCAATAGACCTTGTCAGGTCCTTGATAAAGACTTCTTCCGAGCGTACACCCTGCTCCTCTTTGCCCAACTTTATAGTCGGGAGGCCCATGGTGTATATCTTGGACGCAATATGCTCGACAGTGTCGTGCTGGAATGCAGAGACGAGGAAAAGCTTGTCAAGGGCATCCCTCTTCTCAGCGATTTCCATAAGACGCTGTGTGATCACAGAAACGACGGTAGATTTACCCGTTCCGGGAGGGCCTTGAATGACAGCAATATCAGGGGTGTTGATGGCAATATCTACAGCCTTTTCCTGGTCAGGAGTAAGCTGTTCTATGCCAAATTTCTCCTTCATGAATTTGCGAGTCTTGGCCGTAATAGGTTTCTCTTTCCGAGGGCGGTTGAACATTTTATCCGCATCACCCTCGAGAGCCAAACGCAAGTTACCTATTACGATAGACGGCGGATTCCGGAATTTACTAAGAGCCATCCTGCGGCGCTTGTCAGCAGTATTATTGCCCCGTAAATCAACCTCCAGAAGTCCTGAGGCGCCTTGCTTGATTGGATAGTTATCGTCGAGTACTACCGCGACATGAGAGAACCGGTCATACGAGTCGAACTCAATCATCCCATCAAAGTCCTGGCTACTGAAAGAAGCGTTTAGAATATCATGACCACGCTCTTTAAACAGGGCCTCTTGTTCTTCAGTAAGATCCAGTTTGATTTGTGTGACACCATTCCCTCTTTGGTCTGCTCCGAAATACCTCAACTGGCCGATCTTATCTTTCAGTTCCAGTGCCTGTTGCTGCTCCATCTTGTTGTAGTCTTCCCACAAGTTAAGGAGCGTGTTCCCAGAGTTCCGATCTCGCAGACTTATTGTCTCAAAAGCCTCCCGGGCCATCGTCTTTTCCACATAATTGATTGTGTTGTAGAAAGCGACCCTTAAGGCAATATAATCATCGAACCTCTTAGGGAATGGCTTCTTCGTCAAGCGAGTGATAATCCACTTTCCATCCTCGATACTGACATCACCAACCCAGGCCAGACCATGAATGCGGAAGTTTCTGTCATTATTCGGGAAGGTTTCGATGAAGAGATACTGACCCAACTTGTCACCAAACGCGAGACGGCTGGACAATGTTGAAGGAATATTCGCGACCTTGTCACGAACCTTCATCTGATACATGACCTCATCGCCGAAAGCAATATCTATTTCGTTTTTCCGTTCGGTACGTCCCCGACGAAGATAGGACATAGTGACCGTCCTTTTAGTGGCCTCAAAGTCGGTTTTTGCCACCCAAAAGAAGTAGTCAATCCCAACAGAGGTTTCTTCCGCCTGAAGAGACGGAAGATTAATCTCCCCGTCAACCTTAATACGGCATGCTCCCGTACCACTCTTGAAGAGGAGGTCGTTACCATCCACTTTTATCAGGTCCAAGACCAGTAAGTCGGACTTGAATTCAAGATTTCCGCTGGACAAGCGGCCCTGAATCTTGTTCAACCTGGTCTCTTCGTCGAACAGTTTGAATATTTCTTCGATAAGTGCCATATCGTTAAATTACAAGAACACGTTGAGGAGTTTTGAAATTCTTTATGCCGATGATCATAGTGTTATGCCTACTGGGATTGAATCGGAAGGTTTTTCTTTCAGAGAACTCACCTTCCATATCAATCTCGTCAACCCGGAAGAATAGCGTGAAATCATTGATAGGTTCCACAATCAAACGGATATTATCACCAAGATCCTCCACCGCTATTTTTGCTATCGGCGTATCGTAATCATCGTAAACAGAAAGAAGATGATTCGCCTTCACATATCGCGAAGTAACCTCGTCGATGTACATTTCATCAACAATTAGAGGCTGTAATGCAAATCGAGTCTTCACATCGTTTACGGTTGCATCGTAATACTCTGACTCTTCCCAGCGCTGAATCTTGACTCTCACTGGAACATGAGGCTGACGGCCGCAGAAAGGACAAGCGTTCGAATTGCGATAAGGATAGTGAGTATGACAATCCGGACATGAGAGCAGTTCGTTGATTCCATCGTTCAAAGCATCCACCCACTCGCCAATGGAAGGACGCATCATAGGGTCGTTGAGACCTTCCTCAAAAGTCCTGTGGAAAAGCTTCTGCAACGAGTGGGTGATAAAGGCTTCCGAAGGAATGCCTGTCTCCCGTCGGTTGGAATCGTCTTTTGAGTCTTCCACCCAGGGTAATTCTCCTCTGATGGCCTGTTCCTCCAGTTCCGGTTCGCCTTCATTGACCATGTCACCCTTCAAGGGATGATTCAAGGCAAGCAGCTCGTAGGCAATGACTGCGAAGGAATAGCAGTCAGACATAGGAGTGTTGGGGGCAAGATTCTTGACCACCTCCGGAGCACCATAGTTGGGCGTATAGATATTATGAATGATGCTGGTCCTATAACGAAGGTTATCCAGATCAATCAGGAACACATTGTGCTTATTGGGGTTCGTCGAGATGAAGACATTATTAGGCGACAAGTCGCAATAGACAAGGCCCTTCGCATGGAGCGTGCGGATACACATGGCCAATTTAATGAGCACGCCATAACGCTTGAATAGGCCACCGGTGCTTTCATACCAGGACGACAAATCAGTTACTCCCTGATTCCACCTGAGGGAGGTAAGAGACTCCATCTCCGAAGCAAATTCAGAGATGTATCCTATCCCTGGAGCCGTGATCTCTTTCAAAGGGGTCGCAAAATACTTGCGGTCCAACTGAAGATTGATCAGGAAGTTAATCTTGGACTTAAGCTCGGTGTTATTGCTTGTCTTTTTGAAAAGCTTTGCAATGTAACGGCCCCCTTCCAGAATGAAAGTCTCACCCTGGGAGCCTTCACCAATCTTCTTCTCAAGATTGTAGCTTACTCCAAAAGCATCAATTACGTTCATTGGCATATCCACCCAAAAACTATTGATTTGTCATCATTATTCTTGTCTTGCATTGAGGAGACCAATTCCTGTTTTAGCAGTTTATCTCGCTTGTCTGCACTTATTTTGGAATACTTCTCGATAAAGTAATCAAACAAGGCATCCACCTTGTCAATGATTATCTCATCACCAAAGCCGTCAGAGCAGAGCATGAAATCAAATCTGTCCGAAAACGGTATTTCCTTGATCTCAAACACCGGAATCTTACTAGTTCCGATGCAGGCGGTCTCGTTCAAAAAGTCTTTATCTGTAAGTGTGGAGATTACTTTCCCGGTATTTCCACGGTAAAAAATTGGAGAATCACCGATGGAACCTATTTTGGCTATATTATGTTCCAAATCAACCAGTATGAAGGAACATGTGGTCAAACAGTCCTTTGTCGGGATGTCCAATTTGCCAAAATACGCATACCAATTCTCGATGGCTTTCTCGGCCTCTTCTTTGATGTCAAAAAGATAGCCGGCAACACTATTGAATCGTTCTGCCAGCAAAGAGCATATCATATTCGCACCTCGAGCTGAAGACTTCGAGGAGCCGAGGCCATCAGCAACGATTGCGAAGGAATAAGAAGGGTACTCCTGGACGGACACATAGTCCTGATAAGGAAAGTCTCCCTTCTTCCCTTTGCAAGATGCGTGTATGATAGAACTCTTTGACATTAGAAGATTACTTCGTCATCAGGGAAAGAAACTTGAGGAGGCGTGTCGGGAGTCTGACTACGCATGCGCGAAGTCACAGACATTGTGACGAAACGGAAGAATTTCTTGATATCCCTTGCCCCGTCTCCAGAGATAAGCAGTTCCGGGCTACTCACAAACTTGCCGAGCATATCTCGATCTGCATCATCGCCAATGGCCATGGCAATACGGAAAGCCTTTGAGGAACGTCCCTCCTGAATCAGAGCATTCATCGGTGTGAGATAATCGTCCGTGGGGATTCCGTCCGTAAGAAGAACGATGGTGGGTTTATAAGAGCGAGAAGGAACCTGGTCCTTATCCTCGATGAGGGACTTGATCTGAGTGAAGGCGCCGCCCATCGGAGTCTTGCCGAACGCGGCATAGTTGAAAGTGCTCACATCAACGTCATCCACGGGGGTAAGAGGCAAATCACAAACAGCCTCGCTCCCGCCAAAGCTGAACAAAGCAAGCTGTATCTCAACAGGGCTGTCCTCGTTTTTGATAGAGTTGACAAAATCGCGGAGAGCAAGGTTGAGGGCATCAATCTTGCCATCCCTGGACATACTACCACTCTTGTCGATCGCAACAATCACCGGCAGTGGCCGGGGTTTCTGCATTACAAAGTCATTTAATGAAGGCATATCGTTTAGTTTTATTTCTCGTTGCAAAGATATGGCGTTGTTGTGCGGCCAGTCTGCACAACAAAATACTTATCATAAGTTTTTTGAATCCGCTCACTTACGGTTTTTCTGAGGGAAGCCGGTTCAATAACCTCAACATCGGAACCGAAATACAGTATAGTTGATACAAGCTCATTATTAGGGATCAGTTGCAACTCAACTATTCCGGATTCGGCATTACTGCATCTCTGGCTCTTATGAAGGGGTTTTGTCAAGACATACTGTAGGCGCTTGGGGGAAAACTTAAGCTTCACTGTCTCAACGGGACCTTCGGACAGTGTCACACCAATAATGTGCTCGAAGTAACTATCGAAGTCAATATCCTTATTAGGTATAAAATCAATATGTACGGGCTCAATGTTATCGATGCGGTCAAGCGGAATATTGGAAAGACTCGTATAGTCAGGGTTCTTTCCTAGAAGAAACCAGCGATTATTATACTGCTTGATGTAGTACGGATGAATCGTCCAAGTAAAGGTCTTGTCATCAAAGTTTCGATATTCAATCTTCAGGGGTTGCTGATTGATAATTGCATCAAAACAATCTTTCAACCAGTCAATACCCACGTAATCGGAGTTCTCCTCGTAGGACAAAATGTTCTGGGCGGAAGACTTTAACGTGAGTTTGTCCTCCAGTTTGTCGACCATCGTAGTCATCCACTGAAAACTAGGCAAACCTTTGAAGCGCTGAAGCGTCTGGATCGTTTCTTTCAATGACACCAACTCATCTTCGGTGAAACCCTTCGTGAACAAGGAAAAGCCATCTTCAGAATAGCGGTAGTATTTCTTGCGGCCGTCGTTAAGACGAAGAATCTCTACTCCATACTCGGAAACGAGCTCGTCCAGGTCGTTTAGGTCATCAAAGAAAGTACGACGGCTGATGCCCATCTCTCCAGAAGGATATCGCTCTGCAAGTGCCTCATTGCATTTTTTCATGAGATCCTCTGCATAATACTTCCTGACGCTGTTTGAAAAACAAGCATCAAGAACGCGGTAACGAGTGAGAGCGTGTTTATTTCCTGCCATTGCGTATTATTACGTGGTAATGCTTCCTTAAATGGTCAAATTTACGAAATTTATGCGAAACATAAGGTAAAAATGTGTAATAAAGTGCAGATGAGGTGCATTTTACGACATAAAAAGCCCTCGGACGATGCCGAGGGTGAAGTTTATTGGAAGTTGTTAATGTAGTCAATTATTCCGTCTACATGTAGAGCAATAATGGCATTTTTCCCTTCATCGGATTCCAGGAATTTGAGCGAGACTTCGCAATCCATGAATCCATTTTCTGTGAGTACGGCCGCGCAGTACGTGTGCTTCAGGATGTAGAAGGGCTTCTCGAGGTCCGGATCACCGTCTGAATAATCCGTACGGAGCCGGTGGCCAGGCAGATGCTTCTGGGCGGCTTTGTACAGGCAGGTGGCCAGTTTGTCACTCTCTGTGTGGCCCGGGAAGGTGAAAGCGCACCAGCCGGTGGCGTTGTGCCACATTGAGCCGCTGCCGGCTGCATTGACGTGGATACTCACCACGAAGGTGTCGTTGGGTTCGTGTCCGTGCCGAATGGCGATGCGGTTGATTCGCCTGCAGCGTTCCTCCAAGGAGATATCCTCATCCTCCGGAACGACCAGAGAGGCGTCATACCCCCTGCACTGCAGATGTTCCACGATGGCGCGGGCAATAAGACGGTTGTAAGCATACTCCCGGAAGCGTCCGTCCGGAGAGCGTTTGCCAGGAGTCTCTACTCCGTGGCCATTGTCAATTAGAATCTTCATTTTGTTGAGGTATTAGTTGGATTGAAGTGATTTGAAGGTCAAGGTCTTCGATGAGAGCGGCGACTTCGGGATTCAGTAGTATCGCTTGTATCGGCTGTATCGGGTGTATCGGTATGTTTATCGGCTTGCCGGATAGCCGATACGCGATTAGTCGGTCTGCGATATCGGCCCCTGAGGCGCGTTCTTCATCGGTTGCGGTGATCTGGAGATAGCCGGACACCATGATGGAGAGCCAGGGTCTCTCTTTGAGTTTGGCGGTCCAGGTGTCGAAGGCGTCGATGTCGGGGTAAGCAATGACACGTCGGCCGTAGAGGGCATCGAGCCGGTCTCCTAACTGGCCTTTGCCACCGGTGGCCAGCCACAGGAATTCCGGAAGGAAGCCGGCACAGATGACAGCGGTCTTTTCGGCCTCAACCAGGCAGACGGTAGCATCCGGTCGCGTGCGCAGGAGATGTTGGCCGAAGAGGCATTGGGTGAGCTGCCAGGATTCCGGCAGGTGGCCACTCTTTTTGAGGCGGGTATGCACCCAGTCCACGGGGACGGAGGCGTCCTTTATGCGGTGACCAGTCTCAGGATTGTAGCGGATAATCTTGCCGGCTCGGCAGTGGCCGCTCTCGTCTATCTGGTAGAAGATGGCGGAGAGGTCTTTGGTGACGCCGATGCGGTACTCGCTTACCAGACGGACGATGGTCTGTTCGTCGAAGAGCGTCTGGAGGAACTGCAGGAGGAAGCTGCGCGGGTTGAGGCGGAGAGTCCTGCGGACGATGTCGTCCGGAAGGTAGTTCGCTGGCTTGGCCGGAGCAGGGGCAATCTGGCGTTGCTTTGGCGTAGATTGCAGTTGAGGTGGCCGTTGCCAGCGCCAGTCAGGCTCCCTGAGTTCCGGGTGCTCTTTGAAGTAGTCGGCCGGCGTCTTGTGATAGGCGCAGGAGGACTCGTGGTCGCAGCGGCCAACGGTGGGATCGAGGACGTTGCCGGCATCATCGACGTAGGGACTGAAGCAGTGAGGCCGGTTACAGTTGGGGCAGGTCAAACGGGACGCCTTGCCTTTGTAAGGTGCTAATCTGTAGGCGTATTCCATAATTCTTGCTGGACTGGTGAATCGGGTTCTTCTTCATTTTCGGAGTCCGATACGGCCGATACATCCGATACATTCGATACAGGCTTGTAGCCCATTTTCTCGGCTTTCTTGAGACGGCGTTGGACGAGGCCCAGAGAGACATTCAGTTCCTCTGCGATAGCGCGAAGGGTCTTGCCTTTTGCGTGGAGGTCGGCGATTTGCTTGACGTCTTCCGGAACTTCCAGGGCGTCACCGATGGTCTCACCAATCTGCTGGGCTTCGGTGCTGGGCTTGATGAAGTCGAAGAAGGTGCGGCCGTTTTCCTTGACGATTTCGTAGACCTGGACGTTGGAGGCGTCGTAGTGCTTCTCGCCTGCGCGGTATTTGACCTGCTTGACGTAGCGGTAGTTCTTGTTCTCGGCGGAGAGGCCAATGGCGATAGCGCTGTCAAAGAAATTGATGAGCTGGGCGCTGCCGGCAAGGCTGTACTGGGACATTACCTGGTAGCCGTGGACCTTGGGCGTATGGGCCAGAACGATGATCGTGAGGCCGAGTGTCTTCTTGAGCTTCACCAGGCGCTTCATGAATTCCGATGCGGCGGAGGCTTTCTCGGAGTCGCGGGCGATGAAGGTGATGTTGTCGATGAAGATCTTGCGGATGCCGAACTTGGCTGCTTCCTCAACGCTGGAGAGGATGGCTTTGTCCATGTCGGAGCCGTCGATGTCTTCCGGGTCGATCTCTGCCCTGAGGAAGTTTTCGGGAAAGACGTGGCGGATGCCCAGTTCGGTGTCGGTGTAGCGGAGCTGGAACTGTTTGTCGGAGAGCTCGCAGTCGATGTAGAGGACCGGCTCCTCGGCGGCAATCTCTTCGGCCAGCTGTGTGGCGAAAATGGACTTGCCGGCGTTGGATACGGCGAAGAGGACAATGTTCTCGTTCTCGACGATGAGGCCTCCACAGAAGAAACATGGGTCGGGGCGCGTGAGGGATTCCTCAACCCACTGATTGGCCCGCTTGACGGAGAGGGCGCCAATCTTGATGGGCAGGGCCTGGGCCTTCCGGCCTTCAGCTGCCAGAGCTTGGATGGGGTTGTCTTCCATTGCTGCGGGGTTTCATCGGGTTATGCCTGGGGCTGCTGGGGACGTTTCTGGCCGTAGAGTTTGAGGGCGTACTCGACGTCGGTCATGATCTTGCGGCCTTCCTGTTTGATGGCAGGCTTGAGCCAGCTCTTCTTCCATTCGCTGGCGGTCTTGTTGCAGACGTCGAACAGGTCGGCGATGCCTTTGATGCCGTAGACGAGACGGCCGGTGAAGGTGGGGCCTTCTTTGGCTTCGGCAGCTGCTGCAGGTTGAGGCTGGGCCTGGACTTCCAGGGCGGGCAGGTTCTCTTTGAGAACTTCGATGAATTCCTCGACAGTGAGGTGGAGGATGTAGGATTTAGGGTCTGTTTTCATAACGTTTCCTTTGTTAATGATGTATCTGGCTGCAAAGGAAACGACTTGACTATCAATAAAATATGGATTACCGTGAGGCTTACGGTAACCCATTACGTGATGTCAGGTAATCGGGTGATTACGCCCGGAAGACGTCCATGATTGTCTGGATCTTGGGCGTGAGTTTCTGGTTCTTGCGGTTGTTGTATTCGCAGTAGGTCTTGGCGTAATTACGGTAGGGTTGCCACTGGTCAAAGGGTGACCAGCGGATCTCCTTGAAGAGGGCCGTGGAGAAGGTGGCGACGAAGACGGTGAGCTCCGTTTTGGTGCCGATGAAGTGGAAGTGGTTGTCCAGGAGCTGGGCGTCCTGAGCGCGGTGCCAGTAACGCATGGCCTCGGGACTGGAAAGCTCAGTCGGGATGTTGGCGGTGGCTGTCTTGACGGGGTCAGTAGCAGGCTGGTCGTCGATGGCTTCCTCGTCCCACTTCAGGGGCTTGGCTTTCTTGATGAGCTTGTCGGTGAAGGACTTGATCTTGCCGGTGAGCTTGAACATTTCCTCTCGGTTGTAGCTGGGATGGACCTGCTGCAGGAGTTCTTTGATGCAGTGGCCGTGGCGGAGATAGTAGTAGTCCAGGGCGGCGAGGGTGTGTTCTATGGCGCTGTAGATGGCGTCGGCGAAGGCGAGACGGGCGCCTTTTGTCATGCGGCCGAGACGGGAGGGAAATTCCTCGAGGGTACGGAGGGTGGCGAAGAGTTCGGCGCCGTTTTCGGGCATCTTGGCCTTGGAGGCGAAGCTGTCAATCCGGTCGATGAAATCGTCAAAAGTAAGCTGCTGTTCGCAGGGGCATCCGGCTTTCTCGTAGAGGGCCATCGCGCGTGCTTCGTGGGTGGTTTTCTGGTCGGCATTTTCGGTAATAGCGGAGGCTTCAGGTGTCAGGAAATTGCAGATCCAGGGGCAGGTTCCTTGCCTGCACTTGCTGCATTTGACGCATCTGTTCAAATAGTCCCGTATGACCTCGATTATGCTTCCCAGCGTATCCATTGGCACATTATGCTCCTATCCGTTTTGCTTACTCATTGATACTCAATTGGTTGGTTTTGGTTAATGGTAAAAAAAGGCCCTCCCGAGGCGGTGAGGTCTCGGGAGGGTGTCAGGCTCTGCCCCCTGGCGGGAGCTGTGGGCTATTTGACCTCCATGAGAATCCTCGTGGCTCGGTTGCGGGCGTACGGCACAGCGGTGAGTCGCTGCGTCGCGCCCACCGGCTCGTTTCCAAAATTGGCCGTCGGAATTCTCATATTAGCTTTTGTGTTTGTTGGGGTCAAATACCGATTACAAAATTAAAATTTTTGCCTCGTGTATGCAAGAGACTGTAATAGAATGTGGTGGAAAAGTTATCAACAATGGCCCTCCAGGGGTCTGGGGGGCCATTTCGTTGGAACTATGGTAACTCGAACTGTTATTCACCCTGTTCGGGCACCGGAATACCCTCTGCACGAAGATATCCTTCGATTGCGTAGAGCGGGAGATTCTCCATCCAGTCCTGGTCGATGTAGTTCTTCATCGAGACGCGGAGGCCTTTGAGAACTGGATGCTCGTCGATGTATGTCTTGAGCGATTTGCCCTTGACGTTTTCTTCAGCCTTGGCCTCTATAGGAATGACTCTTTTTTCTGTCTGGACAGAGAAATCTATCTCGCACTCAGACTCATTGGATGAATGGTAGAAGGTGGGGATCTGAATGCGTGCGAGCTGCTCGTTGACGTAGCACTCCGTGAAAGCACCTTTGAACTCCTTGAAGATGTTGTCGCCCACCAGCATCTGGGAGGCCGGCACATCTGTCATCGCGCCCAGTAGACCCACATCCAGCGGGAAGATCTTGAACACATCGAAATCTTCGTAGAATTTGAGCGGGTACTCGATCTTGGAGACGCGGTGGATTTTGTAGATGAGCCCGGCGTCTTTTAGCCAGGTGATGGCTACTTCAAAGTCTTTGGCCCTGCCACCTTTTCGAACGGCGCCGTAGATGAATTTCTTGTTTTCCTTGGCCAAATGCGATGGCAGGGAGTCCCAGACCATCTCGATGCGGGGAACCTCTTTCTTGGGTGCGTGTTTGGAGAAGTCCTTGCGGTATCCAGCAAGGATATCTTTCTGGATCATGCGAACGGCATTGAGGCCTTTCCCTTCGATATAGCCGGCTACGGCCTCGGGCATGCCACCAACGTAGTAGTATTGGCGCAGGAGGTCAATATACTTCTGGCTAAGGGTGTTTACGGCGGGCCAGTCACAGCTGAGGAGGAGCTGCGTGAGTTTCTCATTTCCGGTGGCGTTCAGGAACTCGTGCAGGGACATCGGGAACATTCGGACCAGTTCCACCATGCCGACCGGGAAAGACTGGTCTTCGTGGATGGAGATACCCAGCAGCGAACCGGCGACGGCGACGTCGTACTGCGGGAAGTCTTCCTTGAAGTATTTGAGACAGCCGAGGGCGGCGGCGCTTTCCTGAATTTCATCAATGATGATGAGGGTGTCCTTCGGCACAATGTCTACGCCGGTATGGGCGGATAGAGTGCGAAGAATGCGCGGTATGTCGTGGTCCGGCTCGAAGATGGACTTGGCCACGGCATCTTTGTCCAGGTTGACGTAGGAGAAGTTTTTGTACTCCTTGCTGCCAAACTCTTTGAGAATGTAGGTCTTGCCTACCTGACGGGCACCGTCAAGGACGAGGGGCTTATGGTCTCTACGAGACTTCCACTCAAGTAGTTTTTCGTATATTTCTCTCTTCATATTACAAAAATTCTGACGAATATGAGATTGTTTTTAACATAAATTCGGACGAATCACGGAGGCAAATATACATTTATTCCGACGAATACGGAAATGTTTTCAACAATTTGTCTGCCAGTCGAACTATTCAGAATTGATCTTCCCTGAATCTAACATCTCCTTCTCTATGAGCGGAAGAAGGATTTCATCCGCAGGCAGCCAGTTTACCGAATGGATGTCTGCCATATCCAGCCATCTCGCCGCTTCGTGCTCGTTAAGATGCACGGCATCATGGATGAGCGTACACATGAAGCAGTGCATGGTGAGATGGAATTTTGGGTAATCCCACTCAACCGTGCGCAATAATTTGCCCACATTGATGTCTGCGGATAATTCTTCGCGAATCTCTCGCACAAGTGCCTGCTCGGGCGTCTCTCCCGGCTCCATCTTCCCGCCCGGGAACTCCCACCAGTCCTTGAAATCCCCATATCCGCGCTGTGTGGCAAATATCTTGTCGCCTTTTTGTATAATTGCAGCTACTACTTCTATTGTTTTCATATAGATTGCCGGAATATGCAAAAATAGCAAAAATGAGAGACAAAGGAAAAATCTATTCCGTCTGAGGGCCGCACCCCGGAATCTGCTTTTCCCTTGGGCTCGAATTACTGCTCCCGCTGGACAGAAAAGCCTTCCAGCGGGAGCAAAATCACCGCTAAGTGACGCCGCTGGACAGAAAAGCCTTCCAGCGGGAGCAGTCCGCTTGATGTGTTGCGGTTTTTTATCCAGCTGGCCGGTTGCTCTTTAATAATATAATTGCTATCTTTGCAATTGAGATCGCATAGAAAGTTCCTATCAGCATTTTAGCTTCTTACTTTCCGCGATCTCTTTTTTGTTATGGACGCAACCCTCATACAATTCTTCAAGGCTGCCGTTCCCGGAGCCCCGGCCGTGGCCGACCCCGCCAGATTGCAGGCGGATGCCAGCAAGTGCGGTTTCCTCATCCATCCGGACCTGCTCAATTCGGACCTGGAGGCTTTCGTGGCCAGGCAGACCGCGGACCCCAATTCCACCTTCTACAAGCGGTGGCAGGACGTGCAGGACAAAGACCGGTTTGCGCTGTTCCTGGACCAGATCATGCACTATACCAGCACCTACGGGGCCGGTTTCGCCCAGGAGGGTAACGGCTGGGTCCCCAACGACGGAGCTGAGGCGCCGTATCTGCGCGAGTACACCGTCATCGTGCCCATGACGGAGGAAGAGCTCTACAACCGTTGCCTGGCACTTCTGCAGGGCGGCGCGGCGCTAAAGACAGAGACGGTGCAGGCGCTTTGCAGCGCCGTGACGGACCATCTGGGCAAGCATCCCGGGACTCCCTTCGACATCGACCGCATCCGCAACCGCGAGGCCCTCAGCATCCTCTGCAAGGCACTCGGACGGCGTCCGTCGGCGCCGGTGGACCTGCTGCGCTACATGGTCTACGAGACCACGCACCAGACCCTTCTCATCAAGTCCCAGGAGATGCTCGGCCGCATCCGTATGTCCGGGACGCCCTTCGATTTCCGTCAGCTTTCGCAGGCGGAGCTGGAGGGCCTCGCCAGCATCTTTTACCGCTTCAAGAAACTGCTGCTGGCTTTCCGCTACCGGCAGGAATACGACTTCAAGCTCAATGCCTGGGTCATGCGCCCCACGCCCAACCGTGCCGTCATCAACCGTCTCCGCCGCCTGGCCACAAAGCGCCATGTCCCCATGCAGACGGGCTTCTGGGAGTGCCTGCTCTCGGCGGATGTGACTGAGGAGGAACTGACCGCCCGTCTGGACAGCGTGTCCAATTTCAAGCTGGTCAGGCTCCTGCAGGCCATCCGCGAGCGCCTGCTCCTGCAGGAAGGGGATCCGGTGATGTACATCATCCGAAACGGCAGTGTCTGGCTCAAGGACGCTCCGGCTCAAAGCGAAAGGACGGAATACCTGAAGATGCTGGAGAGGGTCTTGCACGCCCGCCTGGTGAAGAACCTGTCCGCCAAGGCCTGCCGCGTCCGTTTCCCGGGGGAGCTGACACTCACATGCCCGGCATCGGAGAAAACCTTCGTGGGCAATTTCCCCTTCGGCTCATGCTACCCTCTGAGCGACCACAATTTCTTCGGCATCTACTGGCGCGCCGAATGGGGCTGCCACGACTTCGACATCAGCTTCGTGGACTGGGAAGGCGGCAAGACTGGCTGGAACGCCGAATACAACACCGGCGAGACCCTCTATTCGGGCGACATGACGGAAGCCGATCCTGAAGCGGCAGAGCTGCTGTACGTCCGCGGGGGCTGTCCGGACGGCACCGTGTTCTGTAACCGCTATTTCGGCCAGGCGGGCAGCCGTTTCCGCTTCTACTTCGGCCGGCAGGAAATTGCCGATGTGACGGAAAACTACATGGTGGACCCGAACGCCAAGGTAGTGGACGAAGAGCTGGTCTCCGACCGGCAGGAGCAGATGCTCGCCATCGTGTGCGGAGGCTGGATCTATCTCTGCGACCTGTCGAACGGCAGCCGCCGCGTCTCCGGCGGCAAGGATGCCGGGCGCAAGGAGGCCGTCATGGCCCGGAAGGCGCACTGCTTCCTGTCGCTGCGTGAACTGCTGCTTGAGGCCGGTTTCACGGAAACGGGTGAGCATCCGGAACTGGACCTCACCCGCTTGAAAAAGGATACGCTGCTCAGGCTGTTCGCCCAAGAGGATTAGGACAGT
>JAEEGK010003501.1_pt1 | contig 39002 bp, 28 predicted proteins | sample 8958771 | NCBI WGS metagenome assembly JAEEGK01 (sample SAMN16246547, study PRJNA631951) | gut metagenome | biome: gut microbiome; feature: rumen; material: SC-attached | host: Bos | place: Iran: Karaj | collected 2018-10
GAAATATTTAATAATATTATTTTTTTTTTAAATATATATTTTAATTTATATTCTTATATTATGAAAATAAAAATGGGATTATCATTGATAATAAAATAATTAACATGATAAAACAATATAGAAATAATATAATAATCATTAAAATAGAAAAAAACAAATTTCCTTGACAATTTGTATTATTAAAAAACAAACCTAAATAAATAAATTCATATTTAAAAGAATCAATTAAATATAAAATACCAGAAATAATATTAGAAATAACACTCAAAATTATAAATAATATAAACAAATAAAAATATTTTTTATTAATATCATTAATACAAATATTAAGCCAAAAACAATGATGATCCCAATCATCAATACATTTATCACAAGCACAACAATGTTGAGTATTTTTTTTCATGTCTCTTTTACATCTTATACATATTAATGAATTTTTATGATATTTTTCAAATAAAGATTCATTTAAATTCTCATTTGTATCATTTATACTTAATGAAGATTCATCTTTAGGATATAATCCATTTGATATTGAATCATTTTCTAAATCATCTAATATTTTTGGATTAATTTTTTCTATTTCTTCATAATTAATTTTATTATTTTTTCCTTTTAAATAATGAAATAAAAATACAATTATTAATGTTATAGTTTCAAAAATAATATTGGATAAAATAAAAATATTTTCAATAAAAAAAGATTTATTATTCAAACAAATAATAATATAATTTGAAACTTGATATCTAACTTTACAAAAAATCTGAATTACAATAACCGAAATTAAACAAATAAATAATAAAATATCTTTTCTTTGATTTTTCAAACTTTGATAATTAATTTTACACAAGCAAAAAATTTCAAATAAACTTTTATTTCTAATACTTTCTTTAATATTATCATCATTAATATAATCAAAAGGAATTCTTCCTTTATTATCTTTAATATTTTTAAAAGCACCATTTAAAATTAATTTAATTGCAATTTGTTTATTTGCAGAATAAAAAATCGGAGTCCTTCCTTCATTATCTTTAATATTTAAATCACATCCTAAATCAATTAAAGCATTAACAATATCATAATTTCCTTTATAACAAGCTAAATGTAAAGGAGTACTTCCAACTAAATTCTTTTCATTTAAATATTTAATTTTATTATTATATAATTCAAAAAAATATAATATTGATAATACGTGATTTGTGTCTGCTGCTAAATGAAATATATTTGTTTTATTTGGTTTTATTAAATTTTTTAATATGTAATTATTATTTTTTATGTATTTTGTTAATTCGATAAAAAGATTATATTCACCATATTCACTTGATATTTCTAATATGTTTTTTCCACTTATATCTTCATTTAAAAATGTTGAATTAAATTCATTTTTTGATAATAGTTTTGAAAATATTGATAATATTATATTTAGGGATTGTACTTCATTTTCATTTAAAAATATTTGAGGAATATTACTTTTTTCTCCATCTATTATTTCGTTTGGATTTTTTATTTTATTTTCATTAAAATATGATATTATTAAATTTTCTATTTTTTCTTTTGGGTTTTTTTTATTTTGTTTTATTATTTGTTTTATTTCTTTTATTATTTTGATATTTCTTTCTAATATTATATTTTTTGATTTTTGATTTATTTCTTCTTTATTATTTTCTATTTCATTCATTTTTTTATTTTTTTATAAATAAAATGAATTTTCCTAAAGGATTAAAATTTAAAGAAAGTAATATTATGACAAATTTATATTAGCACAATTACATGAATTAGTAGCAAAAATAAGGGAAAAATATAAAACAAAAGATTATAAAGAACTTAGAAATTATTTAAAATTATTAAGAGAAGACAAAGAATTTAATTTTGAAAATTTATATGATGACGAAAAAAAAGATTTAGAAAAAATCCAATATGAAACATTAATATATTACGATATGTATATAGAAGCATTAGAATATTCAGGAATGTATGATAAAAACAATAATCAATATTTAAAAAGTAATAAACAGAATTACTTTAATTATTTCGAAGAACTAAAAGCAAGAGAAGAAGATATATAAAAATAATACAAAAATAAAATAAAAATATAATAAAATTTTAATACTAAAATATAAAAAAAATATTAATATATAAAAAGCAATTTTACAATACTTTTTTTTTTTCTCTAATTAAAAATAAAATTTTAATTATAAAAGAGAAAAAAAAAATGTCACTTACACCAATATTATATCCACAAGATCCACCAAATGAATTAAATGAATTTGAATTATCAAAAACACCATCAATGATATATAGTCCAGTAATTCATCCAGAAGATTCTTTTGGAATTCCAAGTCCTTTAAATTTATCAGAAAGAAATACTATTTCGTTAAGTGATAAAAATGGAATTGATTATCCTTTAAGTGATGATGAAGTTTCAAAACCTAAAAAAATAAATTTTAAATATGTTGAATCAATGCATAGAAAATTATCAAATGAAAATTTAAAAAGTAATTATAATAAAGAAAAAGAAGAACAATACTTTCATAATGGAAAAAAATATGATAAAGATTATTCTGATGATGATGAATTTGTTTTAGAAGCAAATGAGTTAGATTCTGATAATGAAGAAGAAAAAATTTGCCCTCAAAATGATGCTGATAATGAAGAAGATGATGAAGAAAATTTAGGAATTTTAAGAATTTTAAAACATCAAAAAGAAAAAATATAAAATTTAATAATTTTATAATTTGAAAATATATCTATTTTAATTGAATGCTTTTTTTTAAAATATTATCAAATTGAATAATTATTATACATATATATTAATATATGGTAAATTTCCATTTTATTTGGTTATACAAAATATTATATGATATAAATTTTCAGTTTTATAATAAATTATTTTAGTTTATTGATAACATAAATACAAATCTTCTAATTTAATATAAAATTAAAAAAAAAAATATAAAAAAATTAAATTGATCTTTTTCTATATTTAATAGAAAATCTAAAAAAATTATAAAAAAAAATGCAACCTAAACCAAATACAGACGCAAATACACAAAATCAAGATAATTCACAAATACCAAATCCAGAACCTCCAAAAAAAGAAATAACTAAAAATGAATTAAAAGCAATGATATTAGTATGTCAAACGAAATTAAGTTTATTTAGAAATAAAAAAGTTGCTTTAATAAAAACCAAAAAAGAAGAAATAAAAAAGTTTTTAAAACAAAATAATTTAGAAGTAGCAAAAATAAAAATGGATACAATAATAAGAGAAGAAGATTATATAACAGTATATGATATATTAGGTTCATTATGTGAAATATTAAAAGAAAAAGTAACTTATATACTTAATATGAATGATTGTCCTACTGATTTAAAACCACATATTGAAACTTTAATTTATGCTTCTTTTAGATTAGAAATTGAAGATTTACATAAATTTACTGATTTATTAAGTGAAAAATATGGTAAAAAATTTGTAGAAGATGCAAAAAATAATGTTTCTAAATTAGTTAATGTTAATGTTGTTAATAAATTAGAAGTTAAAAATAATATTAATGAAACTTTTATTTTAATAAGATTGAAATTATTAGTTAAAGAATTTAATATTGATTTTCAATTTAGTGATGATATTTATATTCCACCTGATCCTATGCAACCAATGCCTGGAATGCCTGTTAATGATTTTGGAGTTCAACCTGTTATTAATCCTTATGATACTGGGTTTTTAAATAATAATAACAATAATAATAATAATACTAATAATAGTAATAATGATGGATTTTTCCCTAATCCTTATTGAATTATATTAATATTTTTTTATTTTACAAAAATATTTATTTTTTTCTTTTTTTTCTTTATTAAAAATTTAATAATTTTTTTTAATGTCAGATGATGAAAATAGTTTTAATGGAATGAATAGTTTAAAAGGTTTATATGAAACAAAAATTGTTCCTTTAAATTATTCTTCTATAGAAGGATGTTATAATTTAGTAAATACAGGTCAATTAGATAATATTCATTCTATAAAACTTTTTCCAAATAATGGTTATGCTAAAATTAATTATTTATCAAAAAAAACCAATAGAACAGAAGAAACAATAATTGATAATGAAAATCAAAATATTATTAAATCTAACAATGAATTTTATAATGAAATATTGTATAATCAAAAATTATTTTATAATAATGAAAAAATAAAAAATTTATTTATTTATGATAATTATAAAAAATTATTAAATAAAATAACATCAAAAAATTTATTTAATAAAATAGAAAGTCCATATGGAAGTCTAATAGAAGAAATTGAACTATTTTATAAAGATTATAATTTCCTTGAAAATATAAATAAAATACAAATATCTCCTAATTTAAAAAATGAAAATATTTATGTCCAACCTAATTCTATTTTTCAAAAAGTTTTTAAATCAATTGAAGAAAAAAAAATAAATAATAATAATATTATATTTATTGGTGAAAGTGGAATGGGAAAAAGTTATTCTATTTATTTAACAATATTTTTACTTAGGATAAATCCTTTTAATTTTATTATTTCAATATTAGATTATGAAAAATTTATTTTAAATCCAGGTGAATATTTACTAAATGAAATTATTTTTTATATTTCAAATTTATATTTTAATCAACTTAATACCAAACAGATTGAAAATATCTTACAGAAATTAATATCTTTAAAAGAGGAAGAAAAAACTTATGAAAAAATATTGTCTATTTTTTCTAATATATTTAACCAATTATTTCATGATATGAATTTAGATATTAATATTTATTTTATTATTGATTCATATGAAAATATTATTGATAAAAAAGAAATAAATTCTTTAACTAAAACCATAGAAAAATTAAAACAAAATGCAAATGGAATTTTAAATAAGAATTTTGATTCTCATTATAAAATAATTAAAATAATTTCATCAGAAACAATAGTATCAAATAATTTAATTATAGAAACAATTGAAGAAATGAAAGAAAATAATAAATTTAATAATCAAATCTTTATGTATGGAATTATTTTTTTAAAAACCTCAATTTTAAATAATAATGAAATTTCATATTATATAAAAAGTAAATATAAAAAAAGTTTTATTCTAAATATTGATAATAATTATTCAACAATTGATTTTTGTATAAATAGTAATTTTGATACAAATAATATTAAAACTTTTGAAATAATAGTAGATAATTATGAGATTGAATTTTTCAATAAAAAATGTAAAATTTTAATGAAAGAAGATCAAAAAGAATATTTTAATTTAATTTTAAATATTTTTGCTTATAAAACTATAAAACAATTTCAAGGTATTCCATCATATTCATATTTTAATAGTAAATTTAAGAGATATTATTATTTTTTTCTTATCCCAACTTATGATAATAATAATATTAAATTTGAATTTAAAAACAAAATTATTGAAAGTTTTATTCATAACTTCAAATTTGAAAATTATTATAAATTTGTTGATTTGTCTTTGTTTGATTTAGATTATTTTACCAAATTATATAATTCAACTGATTTTCCTGTTTTAAAGGGAATTTTACTTGAAGAAATTTTATATTTAATGTTTAAAAAAAATGGAGAGGATAAAACAATCAATTTAAATATAAATTATTTTGCTAAAGATGAAAATGATATAAATTATAAAAAAGAATTAAAATTAAATATTCCCAAAGTTGAAAAATCTCAAACAAAAGAAAATGATATTTTTGAAAGAGAAAATTTATTTTCAAGTGACGTTGACTTAAATAGAGACGGTTTTTATTTTTTTTCACATAAATTTCCTATTATTGATGCAGTAATTATAAATTATCCAAACTTATATTTTATTCAAATTAAAAAAACGTTAAAATATGATAATATATATCAAATAAATAAAGATTTTCATTTATTTTATTTAATGATGGAAAATTATTTAGTATATAAGGAATTATTGAAAAATAATGATGTAATATATAGAAATAATAATCAAATTAATACAAAATTAAATTTTTGGTTAAAAATTGTTAATTATATGAAAAAAAATTCTAAATTAAAAATTCATTATATGTTTTTATATAAGGATGAAGAATTTTCTAGAAGATTCGATAGAGATTATACTGAAATTAGTATATTAGATGAATTTAATCAAAATAAAGAAAAAATTGAAGTTAAAAAAATTAATTCTTGGAGTATTAATGATAATATTAAAGAAAAATATAAATATTCTTTTGAAGAGAAAAAATTATATATATATTGTAATAGAGTAAAAAAAAATATTATTTTATGTAAAATGGAAGAATTTATAAGGGAAATAAGTAATGAAGAATTAAAATATTATTTTTCAGAATTATATGATTAAATAAATCCTTTTTAAGTATTTTTTTTTTTAATTTAATATTTGTTAATAGATAATTAATTTTTTTAAAAACACTATAATCATAATTTAAAAAAATGAATAAATTAGAAAAATTATCAAAAATAAATCAAGAAATGGATCATGAATATTATGAAAAGAAAATAAAAGAATTAAGTGAGACAGAAAATATCAGTTTTTTAAAAACATTAGTAAAATTTAAAAAACAAGAAAATGATAATTTATTTAAGAATAATAAAAAAAATTATTTAAAAACAGAAAAAAATAATGTAAAACAAAGTTATAATTATATATCTAAGAAAAATCCAATTTTCAAAACAATTCAATCAAATCATCAATTAATTGATAATTTGAATAATGGATTAATTTCAAACCAAAATAATTTTAATGATTATTCAATATCATCAATTGATTTTTTAGAAGAACCATTTTCAAATTCTCAATTTAAAGAATTTCAAAATTTTGAATTACAATCATCAAATAGAGGGATAAATTATCAAGAAATATTTAAAAAAAATAAAGAAATGAATTTACATAAAAAGAAAAAGAAAAAAATAGAACAATTTAATACGAAAGATACAATATCTAAAATTGATGCAATTATAAATGAAACAAAAAAAGATGAACAAAAATTATTAATTAGACCATTTTCACAAAATACTTTAAATTCTAAATTTGGTATATTTGATTATTTATTACCTGTTAAATCAAATGATGATTTAAAAGAAATAAAACAAAAAACTGATAATATGAATAAATTTAAAGAAAAAAGAAAAGAAATTATTGAAAGAAGGAAAAAAAAAACTTATTTAGATGAAGCAAAAGCAAAAAATCATTCACATATTTCAAGTGTTGATTTGAAATTGTCAAAAAATATAAAAAATATAATTCATACAACTCCTTATGAAAATAACAATTATTTTAAACCAAATACTTCTTTAACAAAATATCCTTTTAGACAAAAATATAATAATATTAATAATTCAAAAAATTCTTTATTAAATAGAACTGAGAACGAAAAAGATATTTTACAAAATACAAAAAAAAATATTAAAAGAATTGAAATAGTAAAAAGAGTTATTACTGAAAATAGTAAATCATTATCTGATAAAAAACCAATCAAGGAAAAATTTAATAGAGGTAATAAAATAAAAAGTATTACATTAAAAGTAATATCACCATTAAATTTAAAAACTCTAAAATCATAATAAAATCAGTTAATTAATTATAAATAAAAATTAGATATATATATAAAATAAAATTGTATTTAATAATTTTTTTTATAATAAAAGAAATTATGAGTTCAGAAGAAAAGAAAATAATAAAAAAAGATAAAAAGTTATATAGTTCACCTCAAAATAAAATGATAAGAAGTTATGAAAAACTTCAAAGTGAATTTTTATTTTATATTGAAAATAATAATAAACCAAAATCATTTAGAAATGAAAATTTAAAAAAGTTAAGTCCAAAATATTATGAAATTTTTCAACATAAATTTATTGAAAAAAGTAATCATAATTCAAATTTTTCTCCTACTTTAGATTTAAAGAATTTATCTACTAAGATTAATTCACAATTTAAAAAACCATTAAAAAATACAAAAAATAATTTAGAGAAGAATTATAATTCAAATATTAATCTTTCAAAAAATCAAAATCATAATATTAATACTTCAAAAAAATTACCAAAAAAAGCTTTAGAAGGGATTAAAATTCTTCAACATTTAATTAAATTTAATTTAAAATTCCTAAAAAATAAAAAGAAAAATACAAAAGAAAAATCAAATAAAAAAGAAAAAAATAATATAAATATCAAATATATAAATCTCAAAAAAGATGAAAAAGATGAAAAAGATAATAAAAAAATTAATGAAAAAGAACAAATATATAAAAAAATTAAAATTCAAAAAAAGGAAGAAAATATAAATAATAGGAATTATAGAAGTTTAAGTAAAGAAAGAGATAAAAGAAAAGCAATACAGAGTATTATTAGTGAAGATAATACTATTTCATTAAATAATTTAAATTTAAAGTTAAACTCCTTATTGAAAAACTATAGTAGTTTAAAGAGTTTAAATAATAGTTTAGATTTGAAAACAAAATTATCTAATTCAATGTCTGATTTTGATTTATCTAATTGTGATAAATTGATTAACAAAATTAGATGTCAAAAAAAATTGTATGAAATATTATATAATGTAAAAAAAAATGTTTAATAATATATAATATAAATAGAAAATAATTTTGGGTTCTATTAAAATTGAAATAAGTTTTTATATTATTAATAAATATTTATATTTAATAATATTTTATAAAATTAATATAAAATAATTTTTTAAATAATTAATTTTATAAATTCAAATGGAATCAAATGAATATATAACAATAGATATTGAAATAAAATATTCTAATCAAAAAAATTATGGTGATACTCAAATAGAAGGAAATATAGAATTAGATTCATTTCAAAGTTCAACTTCATATAAAATATTATCAAATAAAGTAAAAGGTACATTTATTGAAAGACAATTAAGTAAAAATAAAGGTAAAAATTACATAAAGATGTCTCTTCAATCAAGACAAAATGTTATAACAATTGATTCATTAATTGATTGTTTAGAACTTATTAATGATCCATCATATGATATTTTATATACAAAAGAAAATATGATATCATATTTATTTGCTTTTACAATTTGTGAAATGAATGATAAAAAAAATGATTTATTAAATAAATTATTATATGAATTAGGTGAAAGTGGAATAACATATTTTATTCAAGTAATTTCAACATTAAATGAAACAAAATTAAAAAATTATGTTTATTATTTAATTAAACACATTATAAATAAAATGAATGGATTTTCAGGAATAAAATATGAAACATATAATTATGATAATATAGTACAATTTACAATATCATCATATTTAAATATAAATTTAAATCCATTATCAAATTCTCCATTCACATTCGAAGATAATAAAATAGTATATAACACTGGAAATGGTTTAACAAAAGCAAATTTAAATTTCATTCAAGGAATAAATGAAAAATTAAATGAACCTTTATTAAAATTTTACACTTATAACAATTATTTTAATGTAGGTAAAATATTAAGAAGAAAAAGTGATGAAAGTTTATTAACAGGAGACGATTATCCACATTATTATGAATTAACATTAGAAAATGATGAAAGTATAACATTATTTGCAATAAGAGAATCAGAAAATTCAAATTTTATTCTAAGTACAAATATAAATGACTTTTCAAAATACGGTCCTTATTATTTAGGAGAAATTGAAGTTAATTATTGGGGAACTTTATTTAATATTTATGATAATGGATATGAAGATTCTATTTATAATAAAATTCCAAAATTAATTTTTAAAAAAAGAAGATTTTTAGGAAAAATTATTTATGAAACTAATATTATGGGTGATTGTCCTAGATTTTTTAATATTGATGTTGTTAAAGATGATAATTCTTATGTTCATTTAATTAATATGAAACCTAGATGGAATAATAAAATGGGATGTTATACTTTAAATTTTTATGGTAGAGTTAAAAAAGCTTCTGCTAAAAATTTTCAAATTATTGAAAAAGGTGATGAAGATAATATCTTATTACAACATGGGAAAGTTAGTAAAAATGAATTTAATATTGATTTTAGAAAACCATTTTCACCTATTTTTGCCTTTGCTATTAGTCTTGCTGCAATTGGGAAAAAAAGAGTTGTAAGTTAATTTTTTTATATATGACTAAATATTACTTTAATAATATATTTAAATAATTTTTATATATAAAAAAAAATTTTATATTCATTTTAAAAAAAAAAAAAATTAAAAATAAAAATAAAATATATCCTAATCAATTTATAAAACCAAAACCCAAAAAAAAATAAAATAAAAAAATCCAAAAAATGAAGCTTTTAAAAGTACTATTTCTAATAACCTTAATCTTCAATGCCCAAACAACATTAACAAGATATGAAAAAATTCAACTTCTCAAGAGTTTAGAAGAATTATCAGAACCAGTACCCTCAAAACCAGGAAACAATTTAAGAGGAAATGTAGTAGATCCAATAACAGCAGCAGCAGGAATAGTAGCATTAGCATGTGCAATATATCAAGTAGCAGTATTTCTCTTTGGTTATAGAAAAACAGTAGATTTTTATGATATTCCAATGGAAAGAGGATTTGATGAATTTGACTCAAAAGCAATTATAAACTATGTTCATAGTATTCGTAAAGCCAAATTACCAAAAGTTAAAAAAATATATAAAGAAGTTTTAGGAATAAAACCTAATGATAGAGAAAATAATGAAATGATTGATCATATGTTTGAATTTATTGAATTTGAAGATATGAATGGTTGGGGTAAACAAGATATTTTATTTAAACTCAAAAGTGATAATAGTAGAGTTAGTTATGGTTCTGTTCTTGCTAGACATGATACAACTGAAAATGGTGAAGATTTATTTCATTTTGTTTTAATGACTACTGAAGCTAAATTTAAAATGGCTCCTAAATTACAAATGAAAGTTACTACTTCTGGTTTTGGTGTTGTTAGTAATAAAGTTGAAAGTGAAATTGTTGAAGTCCCTAATTCTATTACTCCTGAAGATATTCAATCTGTATTCTATTTTTTTAATTTTGTTTGTTTGAAACAAATGGCTAATTATTTTGGACAAAAGTTTGAATATCCTAAAATTAAATTAGATGATAAAAGTAAGAAATAAGGAAGTAATGATGAATAATTTTTTTTTGAATTTTTAAAATAATTTATTATTAGAAATTTAAGAAAAGGATATTTTATATTTTTGTTTTTTTTTTTTGGTTTAAATTATTTTTTAATAAATATTATGATTTAGTAAAAATGGATTATTAAAAATACATTTTTTATGTATTTAGAATATGTAATAAATAAAATAATGTATGATTTATATGATAATTTTAATTGTTAAAAAAATTTTGAAAATCATTTTCAATTTTTCTTTATTTTTAATAAAGGTGTATTTTAAATTGGTTCCTAATATTCAAATGAAAATAATTAAAAATAAATTAAGGAAATTGTATTTTCTCTTACTACTAATGAAATTAATGATGTTTTTTATTTTCATAATTTTATTTGTTTGTAAATCTCTCCAATTATTTTGAAATTAGCTATATCAATTACCTAATATTCAATTTCAACCTAAATAAAATTTTTTGTTTATTTTTTTTAGTTTTTTGGAAAATTAAAAATTAAAAAATATAATTAGATAGTTATTTTTTTTTATTTATGATTTATAAGAGGGTTTTATTTTTATAATATGAATTATATTCAATCAAGATTTTTTTAATTTTTATTCTCACAAAAAATTTTTAATAAATATAATATTTTTCATTTAAAAAATATGTATAATAAATATTCATTTTATTATTTTATATAAAAAAATTTATTTATATATCATCATTAATATCATCATCATCACTTAATTCTTTTTTTTTCTTTTTTCCCTTTTTTTTAGATTTAACTTCAACAAAACCTTCATCATCAACATTATTTTCATTAGCTCCTTTAAAAAAGTTATATTGTTTCTGGATAACTTCTTTTTGAATATCATTTAATTTATTATTCCCTTTCTTATTATCATTATCATTTAAATCTCTGAAATTTTCACCAGTTCTTTGTATAAAACCATATTCTTCAATAAATCCACCTTCTTTTTTATTTGAACAACAATTTTTACAAGTATAAATTACTATTGTTCCAATATCAATAAAAGAAATTTTTTTTTCTAATAAAAATAAATATGGCATTATTTGAAATTCAAATTCAATATCACTTTTACAATTTTTACATTTTGTATTTGAAACAGTTAAAATATTATTTTTTGTAAACCATAATGGAAAATAATTATTTCTATAATATCTTAAAATTTGAGTATTATTATAATTAACAACTGAAGAAAAAACATTAAATATTATATCTTCATCTAAATTTAATATTTTATCATTTTCTTTTTCTTCTTCTGTTTCAACTTCTATTTTTTCAATATTTACATTTGGATTTTCTAAAAGATATTTTTTAGTCATTTCATTATATTCATTTAATTCATTTTTATCTGAAATTTTTAAAGTTGGATCATCATCATCAATAATATTTGATAAACTTTCATTTGATTTTAAACTTTTTTCCTCACATTCATTATAATATGAAAAATATAATTTTGAAGCTTCTTTTTTTTCTTCTGATGTTGTTATTAAATATTCATCAATAATATTCTCAGAAAGCATTTCATTAACTTCTTTAATTAATTTATCTTCTTTAATAAATGAAATATTTTTTATATTTTCTCCATTAAAATAACTTGATTCTTCAGGTAAATTAATTCTTAAAACTTTAACATTATTTTTATATTTCCAACATTTATCACAATAAAAAACATATAAAAATCTATGAAATGCATTATCAAAATCATTTAAAGGACAATAAATTTGTAATAAAAATGATAAATTTTTTCCACAATTGCATTTAAAAAAATCTTTATTTATATTATTTTCTAATGGAGCAATCCAAATTGGTAAACCTCCTAATTTTGAAGGGAAATTTTTTATATTAAAATCTGATTCTTTTCCCTTTTCTGCAAAACCCAAATAAACAATATTATCATTATCAATTTCAATTTTAGATTCCATTGAAATTAAATAAAAAATAATATTTTTTATATTTTTATTAGTTATCTATAAATAAATAAATATAATTATAATATTTATGTATTCAAATTCTGTCGAATATTTGAATAATAGATCTTTTATATATAAATTCAATCAACCATTTAATCAAATTATTGAATTTTATACAAATATAGATATTTTTAAAAAAATTAATTTCTTTGGATTGATTGAAAAAATAGAGAATTCAAATAAAAAGAAATTTTACGAAAAAGATTATATAATGGTATTCAATTGGAAAAAAGTAATTAAAATTGAATTGATTACTATTGATCATTATCAAAAACAAGGAGAATTTTCATTTAGTATGAAAATAAATAAAATAAACTCATTCAAGTTACCATTTTATATAATTATAACTACAAAATTTTTAAAAGACATTTTTGATAATTCAACTTTAATGATATATGAAATAGGAATTGGAAATCCATATCAAAATTATATTGCAAATAATATTTTAAGTTTAATTATAAACAGCCCATATTTAATACAAGAAAAAGAATTTCTGAAAATAAATGATTTAATGGAAAAATATATGACATTTTGTAAAAAAGAATATATAATTTATGAATCAATTTTAATAAATAAATCACCTTTAGAAATTTGGAATTTTTTAACTAATGTTTCATATCTTGTTAATATTGTTTTAAAACTTCCAAATCATAATATTTATACTAAAGGTGAAAAAGGAAAAGTTGGAACAAATTCTATTATATATAATACTAAAAATGGATATAATATAAATTTTAGGATTAAAAATGCTAAAATCAGTAATGATAAGATTATAGTATACTTGAAAAAAGATGTAAATAAAAAAAAAGCTGTAAATAATAAATTGAAAATTATTATTACAGAAATATCTAAAAATATTGCTTTATTACAAATTGAACAAAATATTCCCATTTGTTGTAATGGCAATATTGTTGACATTTTAACAAAATTTACCAAATATTTTCTTAATAAATGTAAAATTCATATTGAAAAACATTAATATTTTATAAATTTTTGACTAAAAAATATAAAATAGATATTAGATATAGATATTATCAATATAGTATAATATATTCAAATAGTATGTTAAAAATTTATAAATTTTAATTTCTATTGGGTAAGAAATGATTTAAAAATAAAACATTTGAATTAAAGTTTATAGTTTTATTAGGAAATATAAATAATTTTTATTAAATTTTAAGTATTCATATTATAAATAAATATCTAAAAAATTTTTATTCATCAAAATAATAATATATAAAAACTAAATCATTTTCCCTTATTTTAATATCAAAATTTTGATTTCCCATAATTTTTTTAATAACATTATCATTAAATGTAATTCCATTATTATCAATTTTAATACTAATTTTTTTATTTGAAAATCTCAAAGAAACAAATCCAATATTTTCAGTTTTTTTATTCATAAAATAATCATCATAATAAACATAATATTGTCCAATAATTAATTTATTATGAACAATTTGATACTGTTCTCTAATATTTTCAGAAACTAAAATACATTCAGATAATTGAGAATGAACATTATCAAATTGACTTTCAATTCCAGAAATATCATTAAAGAAAAAAGGAGTATTATGAAAATAATTAAATATAAAATTATAATTATAATTCATTGTATTTTTTTCAAAAATAGTATTACCAAACATAATAAAATGTGTTAATTTAAAATAAGTTTCAAATGATTGTTTTTCATATAAAGGTTCACATAATCCTTTCCAATCATCAACAGTACTTTTTCTATTTAAAAGTAAAATAAATTGTCCTTTTTTTAATACACCTCCTGATTGTGGTCTATCATTAAATAAAGTAATTTTTCTATCAAAATTATTTTTATCTCTCATTGACATCATTGAAGTAACTGGATAAAAATTATTTGATACTGTTTCATTATGTACTGATTCAAATTCTTTTTGATAATTTTTTATTCTTCTTATCATTCTTAATCCATTTGAATCTGTAAATATTTCTGGTTCAATTCTATCATTTATTCTAACTTCATTTTCAATATCAGATTCAAGTACCATTGAATAACTTTTACTTTCACCTCTTTTTTTATCCTCATCGAATATTGTATCAATTTTAACAAATGATGGTTCATGATAAAAAGTAATTATTGAATAACATAAATTTTCAAATCTAAAAATAAAACTTGTTGAAATATTTCCTTTTATAATTTTACTATTTTGAAATATGATATTATTTTTATTTGGAAATTCTTCAATTGGAGTAAAAATATAAGCACCGTCGGGATTACTTTCTTTTGGTCTTGTTTTAGATTTTTGTTCAGTTTGATTATTAAAATGTGTATTATAAATACCATACCAAATTGAAAAATTGTATTTTTCAATATTATTATTTTGAAAATATTCAATATTAAAACTTGCATTTTTTTTATTAAAAGTAATTGATTTATATCTTCCTATGTTATTTAATACTTCAATATTATCATTGTTAATTTCTAAAATATTTGGTAATGGATTATTTGTTTTTATTAATTTAAATGAATATAACATTATATTTTGAGAAAAATTCCATATAAATGAAAGAATACATTTATTTGAATAATTAAAATCTTTTATATTAAAACAAAAAAAATCAGATATTATTTTATTTCCAGAATTATCAAATATTTCTAAATTATTATTTTCTTTTATAAATTCTAAATTAATTAATAATTTACCATTTATTCCTGGATTATATAAACCAAGAATTGCTTGATTAGAAGAATTTTCTTTAAATTCATATATAATCGAAATATTCTGCTCAACAATTTCATTATTAAATACAATTTTATTTAATTTAAAACTATTTTGAAAAACATTATTTAAAGATTCAGTAACAACATTATAAGAATGAGTTTGATTTTTTTTTATCATATTAATAAAATCTAAATTAACATACTCTTTAGAAGTTCCAGTAATAGTATCATGATGAATTAAAAAACCAATTAACTTAAATTCATCAGTTAATAAAGGAACTTCATTTAAATAATTTAATCTCAATTCAACTAATAATCTAGCAAAAACCATATAACTATTAGAAAATTTTCTAATTAAACCTTTTAAATAAGGTCTTGATGAAAAATATCCAGTCCAATAAGTAAAAGGTCTTTCTGCAAAAGGAAAAAATTCATTTTGTTCTTCAATTCTAAAATTAACATTTTCTTTTAAAACTTCTTCAAAATATCTACTAGGAGTAGAATAAAACATATTAATTTCTTCACCATTAATTTTATTAGTTTTAGTATAATTAATAATACCTTCAATTTTTTCAAAAATAAACTCTTCAGGCATATAAGTAAAATCATCACCTAAAAAAAATAAATAATTATCATGTTTAAAACCACTTCTAGTTTGATTAATAACTTTAATTAAATTATAAGTATAATTATCATATTTAGTATTATTTTGAAAACTTTTTTCAACTAACCAAGGATAATAAAAATTTAATCCATAATGAATAGGAATAATATGAGTAAAAATCATATTATTTTTATTTTTTAAAGGTTTCCAAAAAAATTCTAAATTACTATTATAAATCCTTGTCATAGTATCTTGAAAATCTATTCTTTCCATAACTAAATATTTAAAACCTAATTTTGAAAAAATATAAGCATTACTTAAACTATGACCAAAAGGATCTAATTGCCAACCTACTAAAACATCTTTTCCAAATTCACTTTTTATAAATTGTAATCCTGATCTCATATTATTAATAATTTCTTGATAATAAGGATTTGCTTCATCATTCATTACTTGACCGCCTCCTGCAAATTCTATTCTTCCTTCTTTTACTAAATCTCTTATTATTTGTCTTTTTGATTCATCGATATCTTGATTGTACCATTTTTCAAAATTTACCACTTCACATATTATGAATGTTCTTTCTTGAGATTGGATTAATTTTTTTAACATATTATCATATATGAAATGTACTCTTTGAGTGTAAAATTCTGAAAATGATAATATCCAACCGGGATCTTGGTGAGTATGTGGGATTAAATGAATGTTTAGTTTAGGTTTTATTAATTTTAAAAGAAGAGAAATTAAAATTAAGGGAATTTTCATTAAATAATGTTTTTTTTAATTTTAAATATTTAAGATAATTTAAAATATTATTTTTTTATTAGATTTTTTGGAATTATAGTTTTTATTTTTTTTTTTTAATATTTTTTTATCAAAATAAAGTTTTTTCATAAATATAAAAAAAATTTAATATTAATTTATTTACATTTATATAAAATACATTTTTTTTTTCATTTTTAATATAAATAACAACAACCTTGTTCTCCTTTTTTCTTTTTAAAATGTAATTTTTCTGTTATAAATGGATCAATTTCAAGTCTATTACTTACAGTCATAAAAATTTCTCTAAATATTTCTTCTCTATTAATATAAACATTTTTCTTTGATGTTGCAATTTGATATTCTTCAATTAATTTATTTAACTCTGCTTGTTTATCACTATCAATTTTTTTATCATAATTTCCTTCTGATTCATTGAATTCATCACTTTCACTTTCCATTATTTAATTATTTATTTTTTATTCATAATATATGTTTTTTAAAAATAAAGAAAGGTAACTTATAATTAAATAATATAAATTTTTATTTATTTACATAAAATAAAAAAAATATTTATATTTATAATTCAATATACATTTTTTATTAATTGGATTTTTTATTTTTCATTTTTTTTATTATTATTATTATTAAGACTTAATTTTCTTTTTTCATTAAAACTTCCATTATTATATTTTCCATTTGAACAATTTTCAATTGTCATTGATAAATTTATAGTAACTTTCTTTTCAAAAGGATAATTCATTTTTCTACTTTTTTTTCTATTACTTTTATTCTTAATTCCATTATTATTTAAAGAATATTCTTCATCTTCAGAAATAATTCCAATTTGATTACTACTTAATTTAATTAAACTAGAAGAAGATTTATTAATAAAAGATGAATTTAATCTTATTTCATTACTTCTTTTTTCTTTATATGAATATACACTTCTTTCAGGAGAAAAAGAAAATCTTTTTAAATCATTTGATCTTAATGACATTGATCTTTCTACTGATGAATCACCTCTACTATCTAATCCTGGATCATAATTTGTTGACATATCTAAAAATTTATTATAATGATTTTTCATATTATTAATATTATATTCAATATTAGGTTCATTTTTAAAATTTTTTGAAATATTAAAATTTCTATTTGGAATTCTTGAATTTCTTTTATTATTTGTATTTTTTAATTCAATTTTTTTATGTGAAATATTATTTTTTTCATTATTTTTATTTCCTTTATTATTAATTTCATTATTATTATTTATATTATTATTTTTATTTATATCATTAATTTGAATAAAATTCTTAAATTTCTGATTAAGAATACTAACTAAACTTTTAAAATTAGAATTTTCAATATTCCCATTTTCATTATCATTAGGTGAATTTAAATTACTATTATTATATTTAATATCTTCATTTTCTTCTTCAGAATCAACATTAATGATATTAATATTATTATTATCATTTTTATTAAAATTATTATTTTTAATATTAATTTGATTATAAAACAATTTTTGTTTTTGAATATTAAAACTACCACAAAAAGAACTTGCAACTAATCTTCTTGCAATATAATCTAAAACATTAATTGGTTTTTCTTCATCAATTAATAAACTTTCATCATCATCTTCATCATAAATAAAAGGATTTTTTTGTATAGTTTGATTTTTTCTTTTATTAACTTCAGATTTATAATTTTTATTATCATTATTTTTTCTATGAGAAGGAGTTTTATTTTTAAAATCAAAAGCATAAGAAACTTTTTTTGAAATGGAAGGAGTTGATAATATTTTTTGATTTGAATTTTGAATATCATGAAAATTATTATTTAAATTAGATGAAGTAGTAGTAATAATATTTGTAGAAATAGTTTCATTTTTATTAATATCTCTTGTAATTGATTTAATTTGAATTTTTTCTTTTGGATTACTTTTATTATTAATAATACTATTATTTTTACTTTTTTTATTTGAAGCATTTAATAAAAGTAAATTTGGATCTTTAATTGTTGGTGTTGCAATACTATGTGAAAATTCTTTTATTTTCTTTTTTATATTTGTTGTTATTTTTATATTTGGTAAATTTGGACTTGATTTTTTTTTAACATTTGTTTTTTTAAAATGTGAATTTTTATTATTTATAGTATAATTTGTATTTGATGTTTTTTTTAAGTAATTTGAACGAGATGAAGTTTGTTGTACTATTATTTTATTTCTTTGTTGAGGTGTTTGTTTTATTAAAGCATTTGAACTTTTTAAATAATGATGACTGTTATTATTTGATAATTTTGGTTTACTTTGTGTTGTTTTAAATTTATTTTTTTCAAAATTATTTTTCATTTGTTGTTCTAAGTTATTTACTTTAAATATATTTACATTTGAAGATGCATTTATTATTTTTTTCTTTTTATTTTTACTTTTTGTTGCTATTTCTACTTTAAAAGGTTCTTCTAATTGTTTACTTTTTTGAATAAATGTTCTTTTATTTTCATTTTTTATTATATTTTTTTGACTTTTTAAATTAGAAACTTGTTGCAATTTTAAATGATTTAATACTGGAGTTTCAGCTCTTTTTTCTTTTATTTTCAAATCTATAATTGTATTATTTTTTTCTTCTTCTTTTTGAACAATATGATTAATAAAACTTTTATTAATTTGAATATTTTTTTTATCAATAAAATTATTTTCATCATTATTTAAACAATTATTATTAATATTTCCATTATTTTCTTTATTATCATTATTTTCATTAAAATCATTATCATTATCATTTTTCGGTTTATCTCTTATAACAATTTGAACTTGTGGATTTAAATTATTATTATTATTTAAATTAGACATTCCATTTTCTTTTCCATAATTATCTTTAGTAACTTCAATAGTACAAATATTTTCAATTTCCATAATATTATTTTTCCCTTTATCAGAATTAATCTTATCATCATCAATATCAACTTTTTCCATATTATTAATATTAACTTGATTAACATATCCAATTAAATTTTTATCTTCTTTAATATAATTTTCAAAAACATCACTCGTTAAATCACTAATACTTTTATTACCATCTCTAATAAATTTCTTTAAACAAAGATAATAAATACAAGTAACAGAATCATATTTATTATTAATTAAATTTTCTCTACATTTTTCTTTATCAAAACCATAATTTTCAACCATAGATAAAATATTTTCATCAACAGGAACTTTATTAACACCAATAGTTAATCCAGGAGTTAAATGAGGATTAATAAAATTAAACCAAGGATGTTTTTTAATTTGTTCAATAGTAAATCTTTCAAAAGGATTAATTTTTAAAATATTACTAATTAAATTTTTAGCATCATTAGATAAAAAATTAGGAATAATATAATCATGATTTAAAATTTTTTTACAAATAATTTCTTCTTTACTTTCATTAAAAGGTAAATAACCACATAACATAGCATATAAAATAATCCCACAAGACCAAATATCAGAAAAATTTCCATTATAAGAATTACCATTTAACATTTCAGGAGGTGCATAAGAAGGAGTTCCGCAAGGAGTATTTAAATAAGAATTTTTATTATAAAATGTACTCAAACCAAAATCAGATATTTTTATATTTTTATTACTATCTAATAATAAATTTTCTGGTTTTAAATCTCTATGAATTATATTTTGTTGATGTAAATATTCTACTCCATTTATTATTTGTTGAAATAAACGACATGCTTCTTTTTCTTCAATTTTACCTAATTTTACTATGTAATCAAATAATTCTCCTTTTTCACAATATTCCATTACAATATATAAACTTTTTTTACTTTCCATTATTTCATATAATTGAATTATATTTTTGTGATGAAGTCTTTTTAGAATATTTATTTCTTTTTTAAAACGAATTACGTCTTTTTCATCTTCTAATAATTTTGATTTATCTAATATTTTAATTGCTGTTTTTTCTCCTGTATGTATTTGAGTTGCTACTTTCACTTTTGCAAATGCACCTTCTCCTAATGTTGATCCTAATATATATGGTCCTTTGTTTTTTAAAGGTTTTATATTTTTTGGTGATTTTGGGGAAAGAGATAATATTTCTTTTTCTTCATTCATTTTTTATTAATTTTATTGGTATTATTTGATAAAATAAATAATAAATATAGAATAATTTTATATTAAGTGAGTTTTATTTAATTTTTTTTTTTATTTTTTTTTTTTTTGATTTTTGGAAAAAATTTTATTTTGATTTTTTATAAATAGAGTTTTTGAGGGAGGTTTAAACTTAAACTTGGTAAATGAATTGGTTTTTTTTTTCTATTTTCATTACTTTCATTTTCATCTTTTTTTGATAAATAAGACATTTTAATTTTTTCTGAAATTTCATTCATATAATTACCAATTAATATTTTTTGTGCCATTAATTTTCTTTGTTTTTTAATATCTGATTCATGTACTTTAATATATTTTAAATTCTTTATTTTTTTTGGTGTTCTATTTTCCATTGTTTTAAATATTTTTTTATTACTATCACTTAAATTAATATCATTATTACTATTTGGTAAATAATCTTGTTGTGTAATTAATAATGGATTATTATTTTTTAATTGTTGAAAATTATTTCTACTTTTACTTTGTATTTTATCTATATTTGTATAATCATTTAATAAGTCTCTTTGAATTTTTTGTAATCCTTTTTCTCTATTTACATTCTTTAAATATATTAAATAATCTTTTTTTCTTTCTGATTTTATTCCTTCTTTTATTTCTTTTATTACATTATTATCTATTTCATATTCGTCATTATTACCTTGAGAAATAAGAATTTTAAGAGTTTTTAACTTTTTTTTTAAATTTATTTTATTTGGTTTAATTCCTTTTTCTTCTTTTGATAATATTTGAAATAAAGTATCATGTTTAAAAATTGTTAAATTTTCAATTAAGTCTTTTTCTCTTAAATAAAATTCTTTATCTTGTTGTATTTTCCTAAATTCTTCTTTCGATAAATTTTTTAAAAATTCTTGTGATATTAAATCATAATTAATTGTAAATGGAGTTGTATTTACATAATGAATTGATTCATCTTTTGGTTTTCCATTATAAAAATGTTTACTTTGATTTATTTTTTGTTTAATATAAGGAATTGTTTTTGGATAAGATAATACTTTGAAATTAAATAAGTTTAATTTTTCTAAGAAATTACTACATCTTGGATAACCACATTTTTTTAATATTTGATATATTTTTATTTTTAAAGGAATTTTATGTCTTTTATCTAATGAATTCATTAATCTATTATATTTTAAATTATTTCTTTTATATAGAATATATTAATTATAAAATGAAAAAAAATAAATTTATAATTTTATATCTTCCTATATATAGAAAAATATTGTTAAAATAATTAAGGATTATTAATTAAAATATTAACTTGATATATAATATTCATCTATATCTTTTTTATTTTCAAATTCTTCTCCTTCTTCTTCTTTAATTGTATTAATAAGTAAATTTTTTAAAGAAAAATATTGTTCAATATATAAATTAATTTTATCCTTAAATTTATTTTCATTTAAAATAATCTTTTCTAAATCTTCAGAATAATTTTTACTACTTCCATTATATTTATCAATTTTTTCTCTATTATCATTAATATCAATTAAAATATTATTTTTAATATTATCTAAATTTACTTTATCAACATTTAAAAATAATTTATTTAATTTATCTTCAAAATTATCTTTATCTTTAATATTATCCATTTCTTTTTTCTTTTTATTAACATTCATTCCAGATTTAAATTGTTCTTTTTCCCATTCATAAATCATATTTTCATTTTCTTCTTCATCACTTATATTTTCATCATTAACCATTTTATAAATATCTTTTAATATTTCTTTAGGTGCCTTTGATTGACCATATAATCCATCTTCATTTTCTTGAATTAAATTTTTTCTTTGATTTTCTTTTACTTTTTTAATTGCTTCAATTTTATCTTTTAATATTTTATTAAATTCTTCATCATTATCTGGTATTTCGTTTATTATTATTTCTTCTTCTTCTTCTATATTTATTTCTTCTGGATTATTATTATTTTTTATATCGAAATTATAATTTTTTTCTATTTCTTTTATTTCTTTTTCATTTAATGGTTCAAATATTTTATTTATATCTTCTTCTGCTCTTCTTTTTTGAGATATGAAATTATCATTTATAAAATCTCCTGTATTTCCTATTTTACTTTTGTAATTATCTGGTCTATCAAAAATATTTGTTCCATATTGATTTGTTTTTTTATCATTTGTTTCTTGATTTTTTTCTTCTTTACTAAATTCAATTATTTCATTATTATCTTTATTATTATTTATAAAATTATTTCTTCTGAAATTATGTCTTCTATTAAACATTTTATATATTTTAAATATATAATAAATAAAAAAAAAACAAAACAAAATAATATTCAAAAAGTTGAAAAAAAAATAATAAAAAAAAACCTAAAAAAACAAAATGAATGACACAAATATTCCTCATTTAAATTTATACATTAAACCGGAATTATTCGATCATTTAATATATCCAATATCAACAAAATTAGACGATAATTCAATAATAGTATTATTTCGTAAACTTCGAATTTTTAATGAACAAGACTTTAAAATTTCATTAAAAGAATGGACACAAAGAGCAAAAGAAATAGGTTTAACAGAAAATGAATCAAAAGTATTATTTCAAACATATAAAATATTCGATAGTGATAATCCAGAATATTTAAGTAATGTAAATTCAAGATATGAATCATCAAGTAATAAAGATACTGTAAATGCAAGTTATTTTGGTTTATATTTTGTTTTACAAACATATTTACAAAGAACAAAAATAAGTTTAAATATAGAAAAAAATGATAAGAGTCCTTCTTCTTATTTAAATTCTCCTTTAACTTCACCAAGAAGTAAAAATGTAAATACATTTAGAAATCAAAATCAAGAACAAGAATATCATTATATGGTTAATTTTATAAAAACAAATTTAAAATTATTTTTAAGAATTATATCTAGTGATATTCATAATTCTGAAACTAATATTAGTCAAAATGAATTTAATACATTGAGATTTTTATTTAAATTAGATGGTGAAATATCTAATACAGATAAGCAAAAAAAACCTTTATCATCATATACAAATTTTTTTGAAAATAAAATCCCAGGAATAAATAAAATAAATATGAATATTATAAATGACTTCTTACAAAATTCAATATCAAATGATCCTCCATTAGACTCAGATTATATTCAAATAAAAAATTTATCAAAATGCGTAACAATAAAAACAAGTACAGACGTTCAAAATAAAAACATAAAAATAACTCAATGTGAAGATAGTTACATATATATAAATACACATATAGTAAATTGTAAAATATCATATTGTACAAATTGTACAATTGTAATTGCAGTAGCAAGTAAAATAATAACAATAGATAAATGTGAGAAATGTCAAATTTCAATAATATCAAATTTAACAAGAATTTCAAATGCAATTGATACAAATGTTTATATGTATTCTGTATCGGAACCAATATTATTTGGTGATAATAGAGGATTAAGTTTAGGTCCACATAATGTTACTTATAATGATTTATATTCTTTTATTAGAAGTTCTAAAATTTTATTATCACATCAAGGAATTAAAAATTTTTCTATTCCTATTAATTTAAATCCTAAAAATGATATTAATATTATTTCACCTGAACATTTTAATACTATTGTAGTTCCTTTTGATAAAAATTCAATTGGATATAAATTAACTCCTAAAATTTATATTGAAGCTATTGAAAAAAAATATGAAACTTATAATAAAATTAAAAATATGATTAAAAATTCTGGTTTAAGTGAAGAGGAAGAAAAAAATTTTCATAGAGCTATTCAAGGTTATTTTAGAGAATGGTTAGTTACAAGTGGAAATTTTAAAACTATGAATAATATTGTTAAAATGATTGATTCACCTTTTTTTAATTTTAAATAATTATTTATCTTATTAATTGATAAAAATTATATATTTAAAAATTGATTTTTTTTAATTAAAAAAAAAAATTAAAAATAATAAATTTATATTAACAAAAATTATTATTAAACATATATATTTTTTTTCTTATTTTTTATTTGAATTTAAATATTCTTGATAATTTATAAAACCATCTTCATCAATATTATATTCACTTAATATTTGATCAATTTCTTCTTCATTCATTTTTGGTTTAAAAACTAAAATTGCATGTTTTAATTCTTTTGAATTTACAAAACCAGTTTCATTTATATCATAACATTTAAAAGCTTGTTCTAGTTCATCATAATAATCATCATTTTTTTTCATTTTACATAATGAAATAAAATCATTTAAATTTATTTTTTCTTTTCCATTTTTTTCATTTATTTCTAAATATTCAACTAATTCTTTTTCTGTTATTAATATTCCTAAACATCTCATTGCATTTTTACATTCTTTTATTGTTAATGTTTGTTTTTTATTTGGAAGGAAATAATTAAAAAATTCTTCATAAATTATATTATCTTCTTCTTTTTCACTATTATTTATTGATGATACATTTTTAAAAGTATTTTTTAATATATTTTCATTTTCTTCTTTTTCTTCATTTTCTATTTCTTCATTTTCACTTTTATTTTCTTCATTTTCTATTTCTTCATTTTCACTTTTATTATTATCAATTTCTTCTTTTTCTTCATTTTCATTTTGACTGTCACTATTTAAATTTTTAAAATAAGACATTTAATTTAAAAAAATAATTATTTTGTAATTATAATAAAACAAAATAAAAAAAATATAATATCAACAAAAAAAAGAAATAAAAAACAAAATAAAAAATACTTAACTTTCTTCATCTCCTTCTTTATTCTCTTCCTCATTATTATCATATTCAATAGGTTCATTACTTTCTTTTTTATGACTTTCATCATCATTTTCATTATTAGTTTGACTATTTTTACTACTTTTAACATCTTCACTTTCTTTGTTTACATTACTACTTTTCTCATCATCTTTTTTTGAACTTTCAATAACATCATTAACAAATTCTTTAGATTCACTTTTCATATGTCTTTTTTCAGAATTAGTATAATCATATTTACTAGTTTTCCCTTCTTCAGTTCCATAACGTTTTGAAGAATCAGAAATATTATCATCAACTTTACTATAACTTCTAATTGTTCCTTTTCTTGATTCTTCATTTCTAAAATTATCCATTTCATTTTTATTCATTTCATTCATTTTTCTTATTTCTAAAATAGGAATAAATTCAAATGGTTCGAAATTTGGTGCAGTTGTAAAGTTATAATTTCTTAATTTTTCATTTTCATTTAATGCAAATGCTGCAAATGATCCATAATTTGTTTGTCTTCTTTCCATTTCTTCCATTGCTAATTTATGTGATGATAATTGAATTCTATTTTTTATTAATTCATCTATATTTGTTTCAAAAACTTTTAGTTCATTATTTTTTATCTTCATATCTCTTTCTAATATTATTTTTGAACGAAGTGTTACTTTGTAATTTGGCATTATTTCTTGTAACACTTTTTCTTTCTTTTCTTCTTCTTTTTCTTCACCCATTTTTACAAATTCTTGTAAATTTTTTGCTCTTAAATTGTCTTTCTTATACATTTTTTCATATTCTAATAAGTAATATGCACATTTTTCATATACGTTATCTGTTGGTAATTGGTTTTGAACTAATTTTCTTAATGTATATTCATAGCCATCTATTATTCCTGATGATTGTAAACTATCTATTAAATCTTTGTCTATCATATTTTTATTTTATTTTTTTTATTTTATTTTTAATTTTTTTGTGAATACGTTATTTAGCAACTTTTATTTAAAAATTAAAATATATTAAAATAGAATATCTAAAAATAATAAAATTATATTTCTTCTCTAAAAAAAAAATTAACGTTTCATAAATCATTTCATAAAACATATAAATGTCAATAAATACATTATATCTATTACTAATATCATTAATAATAACAAAACAATATGAAAATAACTTCAAACCAACAATAGGAATATATGCAATGCCATATCCAACAAATGATTATTCAATTTATAATCAAACACTAGTAGGAATATCATATATAAGATGGTTAGAATCATCTGGAGCAAATGTATTAATAATTCAACAATGGTATTCAAATGAAACATTTGATGAAATATTAAATAAAATAAATGGAATAATTCTCCATGGAGGAACAAGAAATGTAGTTTTTGGTTCTAATCATACTTGGGAAAATGGTTTAGAATATATTTATTATAAAAGTTTAGAAAAAAAAATTCCAATTTTTGGTATTTGTTTAGGATTTTCAATAATTGGTAGTTTAGTTGCAGATCAAAAATATGTTTGTGAATATGGTTTTAATAATATTCATATAATAAGAGGTTTTAATGTTACTGATTATAATAGTAAAATGTTTTCTTTATTTAATGAAAGTTTATTAAATTCACTTTATGAAAATTCTGCTTATTATAATCATAGATGGGCAATTAATATGACAACTTTTGATAAAAATATTAAGTTAAAAAATATGCTTAAAATTACTTCTATTTCTAATAATAATAAATCAAAGGAATTTATTAATTCTTTTGAAGGGATTAATGATTATCTTTATGGTACTCAATTTCATCCTGAGAAAACTCCTTTTCAAAGAAAAAATGAAAGTGATTTTGATAATGTTAAATTAGATCACGAGATAATATATGAAAAAAATTCTATTAGAGTTTCTACTTTATTAGGAATTTTTTTTGTTGAAGAATGTAGAAAAAATAAAAATAGATTTGATTTAAAAGATAAGGATAAATATTATTTTATTGATAGTTATGGAAATAATAATCAAAATATGACAATTAATTATACTCGTGAAATATATATTTTTTCTAAGAATAATCAAAAAAAAATAATTCACTCAAATATATTATATTATTTAATATATGCTATTATAATTTTCATTATTATTATTATAATTATTAAAAATTATTTAGTGAATAATAAAAGAAAAACAATAATTAATTTAGATAAAGAAAAAGAAAAAATGAAAGAAAAAGAGAAAGAGAAAGAAAATAATCTTAAAATATCCCCTCAAAATGAAGAATCAAATCTTTTAAAAAAATAATAGATTTTTAAATTAAAAAAATATAAAATAATAAAACATTATATTACAATTAATAATAAATCATAAAAGATTATTTAAAAAAAATTAAAATTATTAAATTTTTAAAAAAAAAATAAAATCAAATGTTAAATAAAAAAATCTATATAATCCTAATAATAATAGCAATAACAAAATCAGAAGACAAATATTCCAAACCAACAATAGGAATATATGCAATGCCATATCCAACAAATGATTATTCAATTTATAATCAAACACAAGTAGGAATATCATATATAAGATGGTTAGAATCATCTGGAGCAAATGTATTAATAATTCAACAATGGTATTCAAATGAAACATTTGATGAAATATTAAATAAAATAAATGGAGTTTTATTAATTGGAGATGGAAGAAGTATTAATTTAACTCAAATTTGGGAAAATAATTTAAAGTATTTATTTAATAAAGCTTTAGATAAAAATATCCCTATTTGGGCAACTTGTTTAGGCTTTGAAATTATTCATATTTTAATTGCAAATAAAGATGTTTTGGAAATTGGAATTAATGATAAAAATGTTATTCATAGTTTTAATAATATTGATTATAATAGTAAAATGTTTTCTTTATTTAATAAAAAATTATCTAATGAATTTTTAGGGTATTATAATCATAATTTTTCTATTAATAAAACTTTTTATAATGAAAAAAAATTAAATGAGTTTTTTAAAATTACTTCATTGTCAAAAGATAAGAAATCAAAAGAATTTATTAATTCTGTTGAAGGAATTAATAAAAATATTTATGCTACTCAATTTAATCCTGAGAAAATTCCTTTTCAAAGAAAGAATAACAGTAATGTTGAATATGAAAAAAAATCTATTAGAGTTTCTACTTTATTAGGAATTTTTTTTGTTGAAGAATGTAGAAAAAATAAAAATAAATTTGATCCAAAAGAAAAGGATAAATATTATTTTATTGATAGTTATGGAAATAATAATACAAATTTTTCTATTGATAGTAAAAATGAAATTATTATTTTTACACATATTAAAACAAATAAACAAACAAATGGAAAAGAAAAAACAAATAAAACATTTTTAATTGTTATTCTTATTATTATTATTGTAATTGCATTATTTGTTGGAATTTATTTATTCATTAAAAATAAAAGAATTCAAAATAATTTATTAGAAGAGAATGAATTTAGTCAATATCATTTTTCAAAATAAATGTTTTTTTCGTTTTTTTAAATAATTGTAGAATTTTTAAGTATTATTAGAAACTTTAATTTATTTATTTTTTAATATTTTATAAAAAAATATTTATATTAATCTATCAATCAAATTCTAAATTATATATTATAAAAAATAATATAAGAATATTTATTTATTTATGATTAAAATAAAAAAGTTATAATTCCAAATTTGGTTATCTATTTGTACTTTTTATAAAATAAACTATAGATAAATTATTTTTATTATAACAATATAAATTTTAATTTTTTTAATTTTAAACTATACATCAATTCAGAAATTAATTTTTTTTTTCTCATTTATATTTTTCAAAATTTTTAAAAATAAAAAACAAAATTAAATTTCATTTATTCTAACAAATTAATTATCTTTCTTATTTTCATTATTATTTTTAAAAATTGAATTATTTACATTTATATTCACATTATCATTTTTATTATTAATATCTACAATTTTATCATCATTAAATAATTTTTGATGATTTTTAACATGTTTAAAAAATAATTTCGTATATTCATCATCATTTTTTAATTTAATATTTTCTATCAAATGAGCATATACATTAGAATTTAAAAATGAATTAAAATATTCATTTATTTTAGGACATTTAATTTTTAATTGTTCACTAATTGACTTAGAAGTAAATTTCATATTTTTTTTAAAAAACATTAAAGTATTTCTATCAATATTTAATTCTTTTTTATTTTCTTTCATAAATTTGAAAAAATTAACATTTAATTTCTTTGTCATACAATCAACTTGATACATTCTTTTTCTATTTCTAAAATTTTAAAATAAAATTTAGTATCTTACTTGGTTTTTCTATAAGTTACAGTAAAAAAAGGTTTTCTTTTTTGTTGTTTTTTTTCATTAACTATTCCTAAATAAATATTTTTGAAGTTATCTAAATTTTTTTCATTACTTGAATTTAATTGATAATTATTTTCCACTTTATTTTCATTAGAATTTATATTAGTTAATGATAATAAAAGCTCAAAATTATGTTTCATTTGTTCATATTGATTTGATATACATTTATTGATTTCATTTAAGGTAACAATTATATTCGGTAATTCAAAAAGAAATGCAAAAAGATTATTTGGTAATTGCCCATTGTTCATTTACAATACAAAAAAAATAAATAATACATACACTTTAAATTCAGATTTTTTCAATTATTTAATTAAATAACAGATTTAATTTCTTTTGAAAAATGAAAAAATTTTTTTTTATATCTTTTTTATAAATTTTATTGTGTTGATATTTTTCTTTTTTGTTGTCATGATTTTTTTTTTGGCATAAAATCTGGATATATTGAATTATTTTTTTTTTTTCAAAAATAATTATTTTTTTTCATCATCCATGATGAATTTCTCTCATTAATAATGTCAAATTTTCCAAATTGAAAAATTAGTCCATAAATAAAAATTATCATTAAATTTAAAAAAATGTGAGTATTTTTAATTATTTATTATGAAAAAATCATAAATAATTCACACAAATTAATTAATATTTAAATTATACATTATAAAATTAATTAAAAAACTCTCAATTTTATTCAAAACATTTAATGAAAAAATGTAGCATTATTTTAACTAAATTTTTTAAACTTAAATAAGTTTTTAGCAAAGTTTTATCTAATAAAATGGTAATATGATTATATTTTATATTTATTTAAAAAAATTTAATATAACTCAATATATATAAATTATTTTTGTAACCACTTATTTTGGATTGTGGACATTTTTTTACATTATTTTTTAATACAATATTTGTTGATAATTTTAATATTTATAATAAAATTAATTATTTAATGATTAAATAATAAATTAATATTTAATTATTTTTATTTTAATTAAACATATAATTCTCATAAATTAATATAATAATAGGTAAAAATATATATGGAAAATGATTATATAAAATTTTAAATTATTTTTAAATAAACTCTAAAATAATGAACAATTTATTAATTTGATTTCATAACTAATATATAAATATATTTCATAAGAAAAAAATATATAATTTAAAGTATTATTTAGTTAAATAAAAAATAATAGTGTCACCTACTCTTAATTCAAAATCATTTCTTTGTTCAAACAACAAATCATTTTTCTTAATTTCATTCAAAACAATATCATCTCTTTGTCTTATAATAAATTTAATCCCAATTTCATCTTTATTATCAATTTCTCCACTTTTAAAAGCTTTTAAATAAACTTTAAAAACTAAATAACCAATATCATCATATAATACTCTAATAATTTTAAAATTAGAATTAAAAATACTTTCCAATTGGAGCATAACATCATTTTTTTCTTTTAAAAAAGATAAATTTTTCCAATGATAACATACATTTTCATATTCACAAATTCTAGGATTTTGAATATTAGGATCTAATTTATTAGGAATTTTATTTTTTTTTATTTTAATTCTAATTTCTTTTGGATCAACAAAATGTTTTTGAGGAGAAAAAATTTGGAAATTTAATAAAGCTTGATCATATACTTTAAAAGGTAAAATTGGTTGAATATATGGTTTTTGTAAATTATCTAAATTAAATTGAGTAAATTCTCTTAGCATATATATTGAAGGAAAATTTTCTGGATTTTCTTCAAAAATATCAAATGAATAATAATCAACATATCTTTCTTTTTTATTTTTATCAATTTGAGTTACATTCTTATAAATATATATTAATGTGATGTTATTTGGAATTATATCTTCTTCTTTTAAAGGTAAAAATCTTATTTTTGATATTATATCAATTTTTAAACTTTTTTGAACTTTTGTATATATTATTTTATTTTGAAGAATTTCTATATTTTGATTTGATTTTTTTATCCTTGATATAATTTCATTATAATAAATATTTCTTAATTGAGTATTTATTATTAATCTAAAATATTTATTAATATTAAGTAAATTTTTAATAGTATTCACATCTAACATACATAATAAATAAAAAAGAGAATTTCTATTTAATAAAGAAAAAAATTTCACAACAGAAAAATTTATTCCTCTCTCAGATATATCATTTGTTAATTCAATATGATTACTTCTTAATATTACATGTTCCGTTGTTGTTTGCTCGTTTTTTAAATTAATATTATCATCTTCTAAATTATTAGGAATTAAATTATAATTATTATTTATTATTTTCATTATATTTAATTTTGGAGGAGGACTTAATTGAATTTGTTTTATTGGTTTTTCATCAAATTCATTATTTTCAATTTCTGTTCTATTACTTTCAGGAATAATATTTACATTTTTTAAATCAATTTCTTTAAATGAATTATTATGTTGAATTATATTTGTATTTTTTAAATCTATTTCTTTATATGGTATTTTATTTATATCTACATTATTATTATTATCTGTTATAGTATTGTCTGATGATACACTTTGATTTAAATTAAATTCATTTTTAAATCTTTGAAAGTTGTTATTTGAATTTCTATCTGAATTTATTTCAATGTTATAAAGTTCTTTTTCTTTATTTGTTAATATTAAAGGATTATAATATTTGTTTTGTAATGAAAAAAAACTGTTTTCATTTACATTATTATGATTTGATAATCGAATACTATCTTCAATAATTTTCAATGTCATTCTATTAATTGGTTTATTACTGTTATTGGACATAAATTCAAATTTTTTTTATTTAAATAATTGAAAAATTATATTAAATTTTATTAATTTTTAATTAAATATTATTTTAAACAAATTTATTATGTTATTAAAATAAAAAAAATAAGTTTAATTTTTAAAAAAACAAAAATAAACTATATTACCAAAAAAAAATAATATATAATGAATCTCAAATTCTACAAAAATTTAACTATTATTATAACAATAAACCATAAAAAATTTATAATAAAAAATTTAATTTGAAAAATTTCTTTTCAAACTTTTATTTTTATTAAAATTTAAAATAGGTAATTTTTCAGTGATAAATCTTTTACTATTTGATTTAAATATTGATTTCGAATAATTTGATATTGAATGTATATTAGAAAAATTAGTAATACTTCTACAATTTGTAGAGTTTAATGAATTTAAATTTACAAAATTATTTTTATTTTTAATATTTTCAAATTTATTATATTCTAAACTTATTTTCATTTTTCTTAATATTTGATTTGAAAATTTTAATTTAGTTAAATAAGCAACAAAACTAAAACTAATTTCGTTATTATTAAAATTAACAATACAACAATCATTTTTATAATCAACTGAAAAATCAATATCATCTTTTAAACTTTCTAAAAATTTTCTAATTATATTTGAAATTTCTATAAAAGAAGGTAAATTTTTAATTAAAATAACTGTCTTTGACTTTGAAATTGGATTTATTAAACTTTTCTTTTTTCTTAAAATAAAACAAGGTTCATTATCATCTTCATTTATAATTTGACTCATTAATCTTTTATCTTTAGGATTAATTTCTTTACATTTATATTTTATTTCATATAATTTTAATTTCATTGAATATGGAATAATTTCTTCTATTTGTTTATAAAAATCTTTAAATTGATGAAATTTATTAAAAGGAATTTTTATTTTTTTTCCATTAAAAAGAATATTAAATGTTAAAATATTATCAATTGAATTACTTTCAGTTAAACTTTCATATTCAGTAAAACTTTGTTTTTTCCCAAAATCACTTTTCATATTTTTATTTAAAAAAAAAAAAAATAAAAACTACTTACCAAAATAATTAAATTAACATTAAAAAAAAAAAATTAAAAAAAAAAACATTTAAAAATTAAAAAAATGAAAATCCTAATATTCCTTTATTTAATAACAATAATAACTTCTAACCTAGGAACATACGAACCTGCATTTGAACAAAAATATCAAGTAAAACACATAAAAGATGGTGATAAAAAAACATTTCCATCAAAAGGTGATGAAGTACATGTTCATTATAAAGGAACATTATTAGATGGAACAAAATTTGATAGTTCATATGATAGAAATGAACCATTACCATTCACATTAGGAGTTGGTCAAGTTATTAAATGTTGGGATGAATGTGTTGAAAGATTATCAAAAGGTGAAAAAATTACTGTTACTTGTCCTTCTAGTTTAGCTTATGGTAAACACGGTGCTGGTGGAGTTATACCACCTGATGCTGATTTAATATTTGAAATGGAGTTAATTGATATTAAAAAAAGTAATGATCTTTAATTTGTTTTTTTTTATTTTTAAATTTTTTTTTCATTTTTTTTTATTTGTTTTTTTTAAAGGGTTTAAATTAGGTTTTTTTTATATTTTTTTTATTTAATGTAATATATTCTTGATGATTCTAATTCTTCCATTGATGATATTAAGTTTTGGAAATTTCCACAATCAAATTTCATTCTGAAATTGTCTCTATTACTGTTTGTTACTTTGTCTATTTTTGGTAAATCTATATTTAATTTCTTTATAAATAAATCTAAATCATTTTTTGTTTCAACTGGATTTTTTATTTCTTCATTAATATTAAAGTTATTTGTTTCCATTTGATAATTATCACTAATTGGATTATTACAAATATTAATAAATGATAAATTTTTATTTTTTACAATAAAATCATAAATTTTATCTAAATTATTTCCTTCAATATAATTATCATATAAATTAATTGATTGTAATTTTCTAAAAGTATCATGCATATTTTTACTAATAAATAAATCAAAAAAATTGTCATTTATTTCATTTCCTTTTAAATATAAATTTGATAAATTAAAACATCCTGTATTTTTATTAAAAAATTCAAATACCATATCATTTGTTAATGAACAATATGAAAGATCCAAAATTTTAATTGCTATCATAATATTTCCAGATATTGAAATTTCATTCAATTTATTATATGATTTTGAAAATAGTGAATTAAAACTTAAAAATTTTGAAGGATAATCAAATTTTGATATTTGATTATTTAATTTATTAAAATAATCATTACGTAAATTATTATCTGATAAGTAAATATTATTATTTAATAAAACTAATATTTTATCATTTAATTGACTAAAAATAGGTCTTGAAAAATTATTAAAACAACAATTTATTACTCTTAATTCAGGAAAAAATTCAGGTACAAAAGAAAATTTAAAAATATTATTTTTTCTAAAATTAAATTCTCTTATTTCATAAAAAGTATGTTTTTGTTGATAAATAAATTGATTTAAATCTACTTTTGTTATATTATTTTGAGCAAATGAAATATATTCTAAATTATTTCTTATTTCATCACTTAAAACTAAACTTTGAAAAATAGAATTAAAATCATCATTTATAAGATAACAATTTTCTATAGATAATTTTTTTAAATTTTTAGGAAAATTTATTCTTTTATCAAAGCCATCAATTTTACAATTAATACAAGATAATTTTATCAAAGCAGGAAATCTTTCACATAGTTTTTTTTGAGTATCTTTTAAACTTATTTTTTTTACATTTTTAATAATTAAAGTTTGTAATTCATTAAATGTACTATTTTCAGGTAAATATTTTTCATAATCATCAACATTATTAAATTGTATTTTTCCTAATTTTTTAGCATTTTCATCTATTGTTTTAATATCATTTTCTTCTTGTTCATTATCTTTTTTTTTCGTAATATTTAAAACAAAATTTGTATTTTTTGATAAACTAGTAATTAAATTTTTATAATTAGAATCTAAATTACTTTTTTTTAAAGCTTTAGTAATGTTAAATTTGTCCAAATCTAATTTTGGAAATAACCAACATTTTAAAATATATTCTAAATTATCATTTAAAAATTCATGAACTGGTTTATCTCTTAATAAATACTTTGGAATATCTAAAAATCGATATAAAATTTTAAAATTTTCTTCAATTGTTTTCATTATTTGATTATGTAAATTAAAAATTTTTTCTAAAACATCAGTATAATTTTTAGCATAAGATTTTATTCCAATTGCTCTTGATAAATCAATTTCTTCTGATAAATTAAAACTTTTTGTTATTCTTGTAGAATTTTCTGTTATATATTCATCAATTTGAGTTTGAAATTTTTCTAATCTTTTTTCTAGTTCTTTTGTATGTTTTTGTAAAATTTCCATTGAAGAATCTTTTATTGTTTTTATTTTATCTGTTATTTCTTCTTCAATTTTTTTACCAAATATTATCCTTACTGTTTCTCTTCCATTATAATTTGTGTTTATTTCTGAATCTGGTTCATTTATTTCATTATCATTATCAATCATATTTTTTTGTTATTAGAAAATAAAAAAAATATTAATCAATAAAAATAAAAATTATAAATAAAAATCATTAAAAAAAATGCAATTCTGTATAAATGCATATAATCAACTTAAAAAACTTGATATATATGGATATAATTTCCCATTAAGATACAAAAGCGAAACATCATATTCAACATCATGTGGATTATTTTTTTCACTTGTATCAATATTTCTTATATGTTTAATAATAATAAGTTATATAGTAAAAATGTTTTCACATTCTTCTTTTTCAATAGTAACAAATTCAATTTACAGAGAAGAACTTGCAGAAATAAATTTAAAAAATTTCCCATTTATGTATGGAATATATAGGGATGGAAAAATTCAATATTTTGATCATTCATATGTAAATGTAACTCTTGATAGAAATGTTCACATTCCAATTAAAGATGATAATAATCATACTATTTTAAATAGAAAATCTTATCCTATTATATTAGAAAAATGTAATGCTATTCATTTTCAAAATAATTTTGATTTATTTAAACCTTATGATTATGAAAAGTATTTATGTCCTAAAAGTGGACAAAATTTAACTTTTAAAGGAAGATATGGTGATCAAGTCAAAGGATATGATATTTTAGAAATGCATATATCAAAATGTAATAATGAAAGTTTTTTTAATAAATGTAAAAGTAATGAAGAAATTGAAAAATATATAACTAATAGTTATATTTCTTTAATTTATTTATCGAATACTATAAATCATGAAAATTTTTCTTATCCTGTTGTTAACTTTTTACAATCTGCTTTTTTTACAGTTTCTATAGGAAATGTAAAAAGATATTATTACTTTTTTTCTAAAGAAAAATATATTTCTAATAATGGAATAATAATGAATGATATAAAAGTAATAGATTTTTTTCAATATAAATATACTTTAACTGATTTTATTCATAAAGAAACTAGTAATTTTTATTCAAAAGATACTTTAATTGAAATTAATTTTTCATGTGCTGATATTGAGCTTGAATATGAAAGAAAATATTTAAGATTTAATGAAGTTGTTGGAATAATTGGTGGTTGGATTGATTTAATTGGATTAATTTTTAGTTATATTTCTTATTTTTTTTCTAAAAAATCTTTTATTATTGAAATGTGTAATTCTTTAATGTCACATAATTTTCATAAAATGATAAGAACTAAAGTGCAACCTAATTTATCAAATAGATCTTCTACAACTATTCTTTTTTTTAAAATTAAATCTCTTACTCAAATGAAAAATAATTATGTGTTAAAAAATACTGATCATATGGTTACTAATAATTTAGTAAAAAATGCTACTTCTAGAAGTTCAAGTACTTTATCAAAAAATGATAAAATATTTGATTTTGGGAATTTTAGAAAAAGTAAAAAAGGTTTTTGTTTCTATTTTACTTATTTTATATTTCCTTTTAGAATAATTGAAAAATATCAATCATATTATGTTTATAGTCTTTATATGCAAGTATATCATAAATTTATGAGTATTGATATAATTATTCCATTTGTATTAAATAGTTATATATCAAAAGATAAAATTGTTGCTGAAAATAAACAAGTAACAGCTGAGCAACAAAAAAAGTAATTTATTTTGAATAAATGATTTAAATTATTATTATGTTTATAATTTATTGTTAAAAATTATTTTGAATTTTGTAAATGATTATTGTATTAAATATTTCAATTGAGTAAGAAGACAAATAATTTTTTATTATTTTATAAAATATATAAATTCAAAATATTAATTTATTTATATAAAAATAAAAATAATTAATATTATTTTATCAAAAAAAGATTAAAAAATAATAATTTGTTAAAGAAAACTAAATACCCATATTTAAATATTAAAAATTAAAAAATTCAATGAAATTTATGCTAATTCAACCATTGAATTATTTTATAATACATAAAACATTTTTTTAATGTATCTGATAAATTACTTAAAAATAATAATTATTTATATGATACTGGGATTCTATTTTTGATTTACGTTTTATAATATATTTTAATAAAAGAAATAACAGTAAAATTTAAAAAAATAATATTAAAATCTTTTTTACATAAAAACCAAAAAATAATTTATTATACACTTTTCTTCATAAATAAAGATCATTTTTTTATAATATTACGAAACTTAATGAAATTTTATTTTTTGATTAAAATTTATTAACAAAATGAAATTATGTAA
>JAEEGK010003502.1_pt1 | contig 38999 bp, 31 predicted proteins | sample 8958771 | NCBI WGS metagenome assembly JAEEGK01 (sample SAMN16246547, study PRJNA631951) | gut metagenome | biome: gut microbiome; feature: rumen; material: SC-attached | host: Bos | place: Iran: Karaj | collected 2018-10
GAAATCAAGGATATCAAGGACAAGATTGCGGAAATCCGCCGTGCCCGCGAAGAAATCAAGTGGGAAAACGAGCGCAAGGGCAACCTCGTGGTGAAGGGTGCCGTGCGCGGACAGCCCGGCGATGAGCCTGCAGGCCGCCCGGCTGCCGCTCCGGAAGACGCTACCGTTGCCGCGGGCGCAGCCTCCGAACCGACGCTTGTCGCAGGTGCCGCTCAGACGCAGGCGAATGCAACTATCGGCGGGTTCCCGGGTAGTGAATCCCCGGATGAAGATGCGACTGCGGGTGGCCTTGATTCTCCGGCATCAGGAAGCACGGAGGGCGAGTCTGCAGACGATGACACGTTCATGCCCGAGATTGTCACGAGCGACGATGTGGAACGCGACCCGACCATGGGGCAGGACCCGAGCTACGTGGCCCCGAACCAGATTGGTACATCCTCTTCGGGCAATACGACCGTGGGCGGTGCCGCGAACGGGATTCCGCAGCCTGACCCGACGGTGCATTACGACCCGTACCGCATTCCGACGGTGGACGAGATTCTCGACGCGCACGACCCGCAGCCTGCGGACTACACCGTGGAAGAACTCAATGCGATTGGCCGCATGCTCGAGGAAAAGCTCGAGAACTTCAAGGTGAAGGGCAAGGTGGTCGGCTGCGAGACCGGCCCCGTGATTACGCGCTTCGAGGTGGAACCGGGCCCGGGCGTGAAGGTTAGCCAGTTCAGCGCCCTGCAAGATGACCTCGCGATGGCCCTGAAGGCAGTTTCTATCCGTATTCTCGCACCGATTCCCGGAAAGGGCGCTGTGGGTATCGAAATCCCGAACCGCAAGATGCAGACCATCTTCGGGCGCGATATCTTCGAAAGCGAGGCCTTCAAGCCCACACCCGACAAGATTATTATGGCCCTCGGTAAGGATATCTCCGGCGAGCCGTTTGCGATGGACTTGGCGAAGGCCCCGCACCTGATGATTGCGGGCCAGACCGGTTCCGGTAAGTCAGTGTGCATTAACGCCCTCATGGCGAGTATGCTCCTGAGCAAGACTCCCGACGAGTTGCGCATGATTCTCGTGGACCCGAAGGCGGTGGAACTCAAGATGTACGAGAACATTCCGCACCTGCTCGCTCCCGTGATTACCAAGCCCGAAGTCGCTATCCAGGCGCTGCAATGGCTTTGCTACGAGATGGACCGCCGTACCGAAGTGCTCGCGAAGGCGAAGGTGCGTAACCTCAACGGCTTCAACGAGAAGTTTGATGCGGGCCTGCTCCCCGAAGACGTGCCCGATACGGACCGCGGCCACCGCATGGCGTTTATCGTCGTGATTATCGACGAAATGGCAGACCTCATGATGGTCGCCGGGAAGGAAATCGAGAAGAACGTTTCGAGACTCGCTGCTAAGGCGCGCGCCGTGGGCATTCATTTGGTGCTTGCAACCCAGCGCCCGTCGGTGAAGGTGATTACCGGTAACATCAAGGCGAACCTGCCGACGCGTATCAGTTTCAAGGTGGCCTCCCAGGTGGACGCGCGTACCGTGATGGACCATGCCGGTGCCGAGAAGTTGCTTGGCCGCGGTGACATGCTTTTCAAGGCGGTGAATGCACCCGACCCGGTGCGCGTACACGGTGCATTCCTGAGCGACGAGGAAGCGGAAAAACTTGCCGACGCCTGCAGCAACCAGAATGTGTGTTACCCGCAGCTCGAGACCTTCGAGGTCGAGGAAGCGGGTGGGGAAGGCGATGACGACGAGGGCAATGCCGCAATGAACGAGAAGAAGGACAAGCTCCTGTTCGAGGTGGCCAAGTGGGCCATCGAATGCGGGAACGGCCTTTCTACTTCTGCAGTGCAGCGCCACTTCAGCGTGGGTTACAGCCGTGCAGGTAAGATTGTGGACCAGCTTTACGGCATGGGCCTGTGTGCCCGCAGTACCGGCAACTCCAAGCCCCGCGCGATGCTCATCGGCATGGACGAACTCATGCAACTCGAACGCTCCGGCGCATTTAGATAATGTGAAGTGTGTAGTGTGAAGTGAGAAGTTTGAAATGACTATGAAAGAATTTGCACCTGCAAAAATCAACTTGTTTCTTGATGTAATCCGTAAGCGTGAAGACGGCTATCACGACCTGGGAACGGTTTTCCAGACGGTAGATGTCGGCGACACGCTTGAATTCAGCGCCCGCGACGACGGAGAAATCCACCTGGAGTACAGCAACCCGCAGGAATACCCCGTGGAATCGGACCTCGTGTACAAGGCGGCGGTCGCACTGCGTTCGCATGTGGGCAACAACGACCTGGGTGCAGATATCTTTTTGGACAAGATAATGCCGCTCGGTGCAGGCCTTGGCGGTGGTTCCGCCGATGCAGCAGCGGCGCTCCGCGCGCTGAACCGCCTCTGGGAGTTGCGGTTGCCGCCGGCCGAGTTGGAACGTATCGGGGCAAAGCTCGGGGCCGACGTCCCCTTCCTGGTCAGAGGCGGCACGGCTTTCGCCGAGGGCATCGGCGAGCGTTTATCGTTTATCTCCCCGTTAGACCTGCCTGCGGGCGAGGTGTTGCTTATCGCGACCCCGCACGACAGCGTCCCTACCAAGGATGCCTATGCGGGAGTCCCCAAGTCCGGGCCCGACCGCTGGGAAGGCTACAAACTCGCATGGGAAACGGCATCCGATGCGGAACGTTCTTTCGGCGGGCCGCTGCTTGATTCGGGCGCGTTCTTCAACGCATTCGAGGTTTCCGTATTCCCGAAGCACCCGCTGGTAGGTGCAATGAAGGACAAGTTCCTGGACCTCGGGGCGAGGGTCGCCCTCATGAGCGGCTCCGGCGCATCGGTCTTCGGAATCTTTGCCGACAGACGGCAGGCCGAAACCGCCGCCGAAACCCTCAAGCCATACTCCCGCTACATCGCCCTCACCAAGTTCTGGCACACGTAGCCTGCGACAAGCGTTTTTGTTCCCTCAATAAACAGTTTTTACTCAGAAATAAACAGTTTTATTTCTGGGTTTACTTTTTATGGCATGAAATAAACGATGTAGTTTAACGTATGGAAGGCGTCGGCCTAGGATGGGGAGGGTGCAGGGAGGGGCCCGTGCGGCCTTCGCAACTCTGAGCGGGGGCCCCTCCCGCAGCATTTTATACCCTAAAAAGCGTTAATACTTTCAAAAAAAGCCAAATCCCTTTAAAAAAATCAATAATTTTTTTATATTTGCGCCACCATTGGGGTATCGTCAAGTGGTAAGACAACGGATTTTGATTCCGTTATTCGTTGGTTCGAATCCAGCTACCCCAATGAACTTTTTAACATTCAAACTCAAATTGGAGTAAAAAATGGAACTCACAAAACTCGTAGCAACCTCGAGAGTGCTAGGCAAGAGCCGCGACTGCGCCCGTCTCCGCAAGGAAGGCAAGATTCCGGCCGTCTATTATGGTAAGGGTCAGGAGTCTGTGAATATCAGCGTCAGCGCTATTGATGTTCGCAAGGTTCTCGCCCCGGGCAAGCGTTACACCCTTCTCGACCTCGAGATCGACGGCAAGGCCGGCAATCCCGCTGTCATCTACAACTACCAGAAGGATGCCATCACGCAGGCGATCACCCACATCGACTTCATCAAGATCAGCGACGACTCCAAGGTCAAGGTCCGCGTTCCGGTGAAGCTCAACGGCCTTCCGGTCGGTGTCAAGACCCAGGGCGGTCTTTTCTCCCAGGAATCCCGCTACCTGTACCTCGCCGCCAAGCCGGCTTGCATCCCGACCGTCCTCGAAATGGATATCTCCGAATTCGAGACGAACGTGACGTTCTATGCCAAGTCCTTCAAGCTTCCGGAAGGTTGCGAACTCGCCAGCCTCCCGCGCACCGTGATCTTCACGATTACGTCCAAGTCCAAGAAGAAGGACGAAGCCGCCGCTGCCGAAGCCGCACCCGCTGCTGCTGCCGCTGCCGCTCCGGCTGCCGAAGCCAAGTAATTTTGCCTGGTTTTGCAAAGGGGCCTGCCGTTTGTGGCGGGCCCTTTTCGTATGCACGGAGAAAACTTTGAAAAATGTGTCAAAAAGTTCACATTGGGGTACGGTGGGTATTGCTTTATTGCAAAAAAAAATTTATTTATTCGGTATGAACCGCCTTATTAATGTATTTCTCGTTTTGGCCTTCTTTGTAGGAACATCCTTCGCAAAGCATGTCGCCGTCTTGGAAACAGTTTCTGATAGCAAGGATGTTGTTTCGGTGCAGGAACGCCTGTATGTGACCAACATGCTCCGTGAGCAGGCTGTACAGCAGCTCCCTGCCGAACAGAACTTTACCATCATGACCCGCGAGAACATCCAGGAGATGTTGCCGCCCGGGAAAACCATCGAGGATTGCGAGGGAACCTGTCTTGTGGAAACGGGCAAGAACATCCAGGCCGACTACGTGGCGCAGGCGCGCATCAGCAAGGTCGGCTCGAAGCTCGCCATCAGTGCGGAAATCTACGAGACTGCCGGGAACAAGCTCCTGGCTAGCTTTAACGGCCTCGGTGCAGATGTGGACGCCCTTTTGGAAATTGTCAAGACGAAGTCTCCCGAATTTTTCAAGAAGGTTCGCGGCGGTGCGAAGGGAATCATCCGAACCGGCTTCGACGAAGCGGGTAACCAGTCCTTTGCGATACATGTCACGACCAACCCGCAGGGCGCCGCGCTGAGCATTGACGGCCGTCCGGTGCCGAAGTGCACGTCGACTCCGTGCCAGATCCTCCTTGAATCAGGTGAACACCGCTTCCTCGCCGTACTCGACCAGCATGAGGATGCCGAAGGGGTGTTCTCGATTACGGGCAACGGCCAGCAGATTTCGCTCGACCTGGTGCCGCGCTACGGAACCCTTGTCGTCGAGCCCGTGCTTTCGGGCGGCGGAACGCCTTCTGAACTCAAGATGACGGTCGACGGTAACGAACAGGCTCTCGGCACAATCAAGCTGGATCCGGGAGTCCATGCCGTGGAACTTTCCCACCCTTGCTACAAGCCCGAATCCTTCAAGGTCGGAATCTACAAGGGCAAGGAAGAATCTTTCAAGGAAGCACTTGTGCCGATAGCGAGCGGCATCTCGCTTTCGGCCAGCAAGTCTTCGGGTGAACCCCTCAAGCTTCCGGTGTTCGTCAACGGCAACTCGGTTGGCGAGACCCCGTATCTGGGAAGCGTCCCCCTGTGCTCGAAGATTGAGATAGGCGAGGGGTCTTCCAGGACGGCTCTCGACCTTACGCTGCTCCCCGGGGAGACGGTTGATTACGAATATGTCGTGCAGGAATCCAGCGGTCGCGGTCGCGTCTCGGGCGGAGCGCCCCTGAGGAAACGTCGCGGCGTCGCCCAGGACAATACGGAAACGAAACCTGAACCCGGGACGAGCATTCCCTCGAACGTGAGTACGAGCTCCTCGTCGTGGACCCTCATGGATCATGCGACATGGCTCCTGCCTGTGTCGGCGGTTATTGCGGGTGTAGGCCTTGCACTGGGCATTGTTTTCGAACTTGATGCGGCAGAGCAATACGAGTATGCCAATTCGCAAAACTATAAAGAAAAAATGGATGCGGCGAAGTCTTCGCAGACCATTCGAAATGTCGGGTGGATAATGACAGGGGTCGGTGGTTTCGGCTTCGTTTTGGCTACAACTTTCATGATTATTGATTTCTGATGAAAAATTTGAGATTCTACATAGTGTCCTTGTTTGCATTGATTGCGCTTCTGTTGTGCGCCTGTACCGACTATGCCCAGAAAATCAAGGACGAATTCGATCCGGATGATTCAAGCGAGGCTGTTGGGGCTGATTCGGTCGCGTACGGATACATGACGGATGACCGTGATGGCCAGGGATATCGGACAGTTAAGATTGCAGGCCAGGAATGGATGGCTGAAAACCTTAAATACGGAACTACGGATAGCTATTGCTACGATGACAATTATCAGAATTGTGATACGTATGGATATCTTTACAAATGGTATGCCGCTTTGTATGCCTGTCCCATTGGTTGGCACTTGCCTACAAAGAAGGACTTTGAAACTTTGATGGGGAATGTAGGAGGTATGTCTACGGCCGCGGCAATGCTCAAGGATACCCAAGGATGGGACGGTTGGGGTGATGGTATGAATCTCTTTGGCTTTGGCGCGTTACCTGCGGGCTTGTTGGGCTATGAAGGATATTTTGATGGAATCGGCCTTACTGCGGGGTTCTGGAGCTCGACTGCGGGGGATAACGATACCCTTGCGTATTACCTAATCATGCGCAGTGATTATAGTGAGGCTCGCCTGAACCAAGGGAGCAGGAATTATGGATATTCAATCCGCTGCCTTTATGGGAAAGAATAATAGATAGATTATAGAAGGTCTTGATATATGAAAAACATCTTCGGTGCCATAGTTTCTGTTTTCGTAGCCGCATCCTTATGCGCCTGTACCGACTATGCGCAAAAAATCGAAGATGAGTATGGCCCGGTGAAAGAAGAATCGAAGAAAGGTGATTCCTTCTTCAATAATGATGTAAAATACAAGGAATTTAAGGACAAACGAGACAATCGTACTTATAAGGCTGTGCAAATAGGTGATTTGACCTGGATGGCCGAGAATCTCAAGTACGAAATGTATGATAGCTGGTGCTACAATAACGACAAGGACACTTGCGAGAAGTATGGACGGCTCTACACATGGTATACTGCGCAAACTGCGTGCCCTGAAGGATGGCGCTTGCCGACTATAGATGACTGGAATTCGCTGAACGATGCAGTATGCGGTGAGTATGGAAACGATCCTGAATGCTTGGAAAAGATGCTGAAATCAAGGAACGGATGGGACATGTATGGTGGTGGGGCGAATTATTCCGGGTTCAGTGCTATTCCCGCGGGTTATTTTGTTAAGGAATTGGGTTTCATGGGGATAGGGGAAGGAACGTACTTTTGGAGCTCTACGGAACATCAAGAAGAAGCCTCTGTCGAATTCATTAGTTATAAAGCACAGAGTGGCTTGGAGGTCATGGCTAAGGAGTTTGCATTTAGCGTCCGCTGTGTAGAAGGCAGTGCCAGTAATCAGGAGCAGGGACAGGAGCAAAGTCGGGATTATTCGTTGGGGGAATTTTACGATGCTCGTGATGGACGGACCTACAGGACGGTCACTTTCGGAGCTCAGGAGTGGATGGCCGAGAATTTGAATTACAATGCCGCGGGAAGCTTGTGCTTTGTTTATCTGGACGAAAACTGCAACAGTTATGGTCGTCTTTATGGTTGGCCGCTGGATGGTGTTTGTCCTGATGGGTGGCATGTCCCTGCTGAAAATGAATGGAAAAATCTTTTTGCTTATGTAGGCGACAATTCGGGAACAAAGCTTAAGTCCTCGAGTGGTTGGAAGGCTGGCATGAACGGATCTAATGATTTTGAGTTTTCGGCTTTGCCCGCCGGAGCGGCTAGCTATGTCGATATGGAAACCTACCGCGAATTGAATAACGATGCAAAAATCGATATCAGGATTAAACCTACGGCATATCAGAATACGGATAGGTGCAATGAGTACGATGGCTGGCTCAAATGCGGAGACTTCTTCGTTGAAATAGTCAATAATGAGTCAAGCGCTTTCAAAAACCTTGAGCTTCGTTTCTATTTGGGGGCGTACCCCGCTTTGGAAACTCCCGTCAGCATGGGTGAACCCCAAGTTATTTTTGGAGAACAGATCGCAGATGCCAAAGGTGAATATTATTTGCCGATCCACATCGAAAGTTCTATTCCCGCCGGTGGTCGCATTGTTTTCCAGATAAAGTGGCCTTCGGCGACCTATGCGGAATTTCTCGATGGCTGGTCTCTTGTGCAGCATACGGGGGAAGGTGCCTTCGTTGAATTTAACGGAATTGACCTGTCGCAGGCTCCATATTTTACGGGAGACGAGAATCAACAGAATGAAGTAAACTCGCTGGGCTACGAGGTCAATTCCTATACGCTGGATCCCTATATTCCTGTTTATTATAATGGGGCGCGCATTGCAGGGTATGGTCCGGATTATGAGCCGATCCTTTTCTTTAGCAAAGGCGAATTTGCCGCTTTTTGGACCTCTTCTCAAAAAGTTTATTCCGATAGCATTTATTACGCTGATTTGTCTAACGAATCTGCAAGCATTGTTGAAGACGCTTCGGACGGATTTCTTTCCGTTCGTTGCGTCAAAGACCGCTGATTTTGTTCTAAATTTATCAGGGATGAAATGTGTCATCCTTTGTTAGGACGTTAAAGGATATCGGAAACCATATGAATAAGACCCGCAATTTTGTTCTTTCTGCTCTCGTTCCGCTGGCCATGTCCGCGCTGATTGTGGCGTGCGACGACAATCCGCAGAAACCTGCTGGCAACGACAACGTTCCTGGCAATTCGTATGGAAACGAGAACCATGGGAGCAATCCCCAGAACGGTGGCACGCCTTCGAGCAGTTCCGAGACCGTCGTAAACACGGCCGAGGCTGGCGGTATCACGTTCGACCTGGTTATCCGCGACTTCCCGGTGACGCACCCGGACTTCGAGAATTTCTCCAGCGAATATGCGAACAGGGGAGATTTTAATTATTGCGAACTCAAGGGTGCTACGTCAGGGCTTTGTGGCGAACTGATTCTCAATGCCGGTTTGCCGGGGTACGATGCTTCCTGGTATGCGCTTGAAGCTTATCATATGACTTGCGGCACCGTCAACTCCAAGACGGGAGCCTGGATTGGCCAGGATGGACTGCCGAATGTGGCGAACCTGATGTTGCCGACTTACCTGCAAAGGACGACGGCGACAGATACGCTCAAGTATGGCGAATGTGCCGACAAGGAAGAGTCGGGACGCACTCGTCATGGCTATGTGAAGGTGGCCGACGCGGCGGTTCGTGGCTCCAAGTGTACCGATATCTTGTGGTCTAATCCCGTCTACTACACTCCCGGCATGGTGCAGCCCTACCTTGCGTTCACCCCGGATCCCGAGACGGGTGAAATTGACATGCTCGACGGCGTGAAAATCCTGAAGGCGGGCGAACTCTGCGATAACCAGTTCTTCGACGAATGGTATGACGACAATAATTCCTTTGCCAAGCGCACCAATACGGCTCTCGTGATTCCGTCCGATGCGTCCAATGCCTATTCTATCGATTACAACTACAGCAACGGCGGCTATTTCCCTCTGGATGTTGTCGATCTGGTCTCTCTCAGTTTCCAGTCGGTGGCAACGAAGGAGAATGGCGGATGCACGACGGACCAGTGTGAACAGTGGGGGCCGCAGTCGCTTTCCATTACCTGCCCGCCGTACAATTACCAGTATGCGCCCGACCAGAAGGATGCGATGAACGCCAGTACCGATCAACTCTGTGCGGCATGGCTCCTGAATGGCGGTCCTAGGTCTCCGGATGCGGCTATGGCAGCGGCCGGGGCTGCTCCTTATAATGTTGGCTTGCATCACCTCCGTAATTTCGGATTTACGGAAATGGGCTACGTGAAGTTCAAGTACCGCTCGGCAAACCAGGTTCCCAGTCCCGAAGTTTTCGAAATTGCAGGCGATGACGACATCTGGGTGTTTGTGGACGGCGTGCTGGCCATCGACCTCGGCGGAACGCATTCCCCGACGCCCGGCAACATCGACATGTTTGTCCTTGCGCGGAACGGACACGGTTGCCATGCGGGTGAACCCTTGGCTGATTATTCGAACTGTGACGGTGTGACCGATGCGACCGGCTGGGCCGATGACACCTGGCACCATCTCCACTTCTTCCATGCCAAGCGCCAGACGGGCGAATCCAATTTCCTTATCCGGACGAACCTGGGCGAGGTCGCGTCTAGCCGCTACGCCCCGTAACGCTTTTCTCTAGGTTTAACCTTATCGGATCTGAATCATGTACATTATCGTTGGTCTCGGAAATCCTGGTACTCAATATTCGAATACGCACCACAATGCTGGCTTCATGGCGGTCGAAAAGCTTGCCGATTCTAGCAAGGACTGGAAAAGCGAACACAAGGCGCTCACCATGAAGGTGAACATCGCGGGGGAGGAGGTCCTTCTCGCGAAGCCCCAAACCTACATGAACCTCTCGGGCGAGGCTGTTCAGGCCCTGATGACCTGGTACAAGGTCAAGACCGACCACCTGCTGGTCTTCAGCGACGACATTAATTTGGACGTGGGCCGAATCCGGTGCCGCAAGGACGGTAGCCACGGCGGGCAGAACGGGCTTCGGAACATCATCGAGCACGTGGGCGACAAGTTCCCGCGCATCCGTTTCGGTGTGGGCAAGTGTCCGCCCAAGTTCGACCTTTCCAACTGGGTGCTGGCGAAGTTTTCCCCCGAAGACCGACCCGTCTTTGAGGAGGCCATCGCGAAAGTCCCCGCACTCGTGGAATGCTATTTCAAATTCGGCATCGAAAAGTGCATGGAACGCTATAACGGCAAGTGAATTTTTACTATATTTACTACGCAAAAGAGGTATATTATGAAACTTTTGCCAGAAGCCCTGACGTTCGACGACGTCCTTCTTGTTCCCGCTGAATCTTCTGTTTTGCCTGCCCAGACGGACGTGAGCACCCAGCTCGCCCCGAATATCAAGCTCAACATTCCTATCATCAGTGCCGCCATGGATACCGTGACGACGGCTCCCTTGGCCATTTCCCTCGCATTGCAGGGGGGCCTCGGCATCATCCACAAGAACATGAGCGTCGAGGAGCAGGCCGAAGAGGTCCGCAAGGTCAAGCGCTGGCAGTCCGGTATCGTCACCAACCCGGTGACGCTCGATGCAGACCAGCCGGTCTCTGCTGCTTTTGAACTCCGTGCCCGCAATAAGGTGAGCGGTTTCCCCATCCTTTCCAAGGGCAAGCTCGTGGGTATGCTCACGAGCCGTGACTTGCGCACGGTGAGCGACATGAACGTGAAGATCAGCACGATCATGACCAAGAATCCGGTGACGGCAAGCCCGAAGGTGAGCCTCGCCAAGGCGAAGGAAATCCTCGCCGAAAAGCGTATAGAGAAGCTCCCGCTCGTGGATGCCTCCGGTGCCCTGAAGGGCCTCATCACGATGACCGACATCCTGAAGCGCGAAAATAACCCGAACGCTAGCCTCGACAAGAACGGCCAGTTGCTCGTGGGTGCCGCGGTCAGCACGTCTGCCAATACTCTTGAACGCGTCGCCGCCCTCGTGGAAGCCGGCGTCGATCTGTTGATTATCGATACGGCTCACGGCCACCACATCGGTGTGCGCAACATGGTGAAGACCGTCCGTAAGAAATACCCGAAGCTCACGATCTGCGCAGGCAACGTCTGCACGCCGGAAGCGGTTGCTGAACTTGCCAAGTGCGGCGCGAACATCGTGAAGGTCGGTATCGGCCCGGGTTCTATCTGCACCACGCGTATTGTTGCCGGTGTCGGTTACCCGCAGTTCTCTGCTGTCGTTGAATGCGGCAAGATGGCCCGCAAGGTCGGCGTGAAGATCATTGCCGACGGTGGTCTCAAGTTCTCGGGCGATATCGTGAAGGCTCTCGCTGCCGGCGGTCATGCCGTGATGGTGGGCTCGCTCTTTGCAGGTACCGAAGAAGCTCCGGGCGAAGTCATCCTCGCCGATGGCCGTAGCTACAAGAGCTACCGCGGCATGGGTTCCCTCGGTGCGATGAAGGCCGGTTCTGCCGACCGTTACTTCCAGGGTGGCGTTCAGGAACCGCGCAAGTTCGTTCCCGAAGGCATCGAAGGCCGCGTTCCGTACAAGGGACCGCTCCGCGATACCGTTTACCAGCTGATTGGCGGTATCCACTCTGCCATGGGTTATGCCGGTGCTGCTAACCTCGAAGAACTCTACAAGAAGGCAACGTTTGTCCGTATTACGGGCGCAGGCCTCCGCGAATCTCACCCGCACGACGTGACGATTACGAAGGAAGCCCCGAACTACCGCACGGGCGAGTAATTCCGCTTTATCGTTGTAATAGAAAAGCCCGCGATTCAAATCGCGGGTTTTTGTTTTGCAAATTGGATGTTGCGCGAGATAGCTTGAGAGAGCTTCGCGAACTCTAGAACGGTATCATGATACCAATGCCGTACGGGATTTCGAAGTTGTCGTTGTCGAGCCTTCCGTATTCTTTGTTCAGGTGCAAGAAGTAGCTGCCGTCGCCGGCAAAGAATTCAAAGCCGACTTCTGCATAGAGTCCGAAGTGGTCCATGAACAGGGCTTCGGTTCCAATACCGATGACAACGCGCCAGTAGTTCTCTGTCTCGTCGAATTCCTTGTAGATTCCCGCACCGATGTCGCGGTCCCTTTCATACGTTCCATGAATCCAGTCGGAGGTGAGGAATGTATAGAAGTAACGGACTTCCATGGGGTAGTAGATGGCGGAAACGCCGAACTGGAAGAGGTCGCTGTTGTAGTCGGTGAAGTGTACGCCCACGTTGAAAATCTCTTGCGAGACGACGTATTCGAACGATACGATGCCGCGGCTCGGGGACTGAAGGCCCGCGGTGGCGACGAACGTATAGACGGGAGCGTCCCTGCCGTATACCCTGCGCACTGCCGACGAAGAGGAACCTCCGCCAATGAGTACGAGTCCTTCTCCGGAAGAGGAAGATTCCTCGGACGAAGAAGATTCTGCAGACGAGGAGGATTCGGCGAACGGGTCTGCCGACTGCTGGTCCATGAAGGAGGCGAAGGCGTCTTCTGACGACGAGGATTCAACGGCCGAAGACGATTCAACGGTTGCTGACGATTCGACAGCCGACGAACTGGACTCCTGCGCGAACGAGAGCGGCGCGAGGAGTGCGACGGCGAGCGAGATTGCCTTGACGAATGTTCTCATTACTTGTTCAGCTTTTCGGTCGCGGCGGCGACGCTGAGCAAATCCGTTTCCTGGAAAGGCTTGCCAATCCACTGGAGGCCGACGGGAAGTCCGCCTGCCATGCCGCACGGAACGCTCACGCCCGGAAGACCGGCGAGGTTCAGACTAACGGTGTAGATGTCGGAGAGGTACACGGCCATCGGGTCGGACTCGTTCATGCCGCACTTGAGCGGGAGGCCCGGCATCGTGGGGCTCGCGATCACGTCCACGCTTTCAAAGGCTTTGTTGAAGTCGTCGGTGATGAGGCGGCGCACCTTCTGGGCCTGCACGTAGTAGGCATCGTAGAAGCCGGCGGAAAGAACGTAGCTTCCGAGGAGGATGCGGCGCTGCACTTCCTTGCCGAAGCCTTCGCTGCGGGACTTGGCGTACAGGTCGAACAGCTTGCGGGCTTCCTTGCTGCGGTAGCCGTAGCGCACACCGTCGTAGCGGCTAAGGTTGCTGCTCGCTTCGGCGGTGGCGATAATGTAGTAGCTGGACACTGCGAAACCGATGTGCGGGAGGCTCACTTCCTTGAGCGTGGCGCCTTCGGCTTCCATTTTCTTGAGCATGTTCTCGATAGCGGCCTTGCAGTCGGCATCGAGACCTTCGGCAAAATATTCCTTCGGCACGCCAATGACCTTGCCCTTCACGCCCGCGTCGAGCTTCGCGCCGAAGTCCTCGGGTTCGCGGGTGCTGGTGGTGTTGTCGTGCGGGTCAATGCCGCAGATGGCGTTAAGGAGCGTGGCGCAGTCGGCGACGGTAGCGCCGAAGGGGCCAATCTGGTCCAGAGAGCTTGCGTAGGCGAGCAGGCCATAGCGGGACACGCGGCCGTAGGTGGGCTTAAGGCCCACAACGCCTGTGCACGCGGCAGGCTGGCGAATGGATCCGCCGGTGTCGGAGCCGAGCGCACAGGCGACCGTGCCACTGGCCACGGCTACGGCCGAACCGCCGCTGGAACCGCCCGGAACGCGGGACTCGTCGAGCGGGTTCTTCACCGGCCCGTAGTACGAAGTCTCGTTGCTCGAGCCCATCGCGAACTCGTCCATGTTCGTCTTGCCCACGATGACTGCACCGGCGGCCTCGAGCTTTTCGACGGCTGTCGCGGTGTAGGGGGCTACAAAATTGTCCAGAATCTTGGAGGCCGCCGTGGTGCGCGTGCCTTCGAGGCACATGTTGTCTTTCACGGCCACGGGAATGCCGTCCAGCGCGCCCAGGCTCTTGCCTTCGGCACGTCTCTTGTCCGATTCCGCGGCCTTGGCGAGCGCGCGTTCGTTCAGTACAGAAATATAGGCGTTCAGGTTCTTGGTAGATTCAATCTTTGCGAGAGAGGCTTGCGCCAGTGCGACCGCGGAGGTTTCCCCGCTCGCGAGCTTGGCGCTCAAATCCTTGATGGTTTCCATTATCTGCTTCCTCCGGACCATTTCATGATGTAAATGGCCACGATCATGCCGACGATGCTTACTACGTTAATCTTGAGACCGAAGCCCAGGGCGAGCTTGATCATGTAAAGGTTGATGACTATCGGATCCGCCTTGTCGCCCAGGAATCCCAGGTTCAAGTCGAAGGACGCCACGAAGAAGTTGCGTACGATGTTGTCGTAACCGCCGGCGTTCATGAGTTCGCCGAGTTCCCCGAAGAGGAGCCCGAGGCATTCACCGAGTACTCCGCCGATGATGAGGCCGAGCACGATAAAGAGGATGAGTCGTCCGAGAGAGTTTCTGTTAGTCATGTTAGTTAATATAGAAAAAGAACTTCTACTTAATGCTCCAGTCGATGGGTTCGAGGCCCTTGCTCTTGAGGTATTCGTTCGCCTTGCTAAAGTGTTTGCAGCCGAAGAAGCCGCGGTAGGCCGAAAGCGGGCTCGGGTGCGGTGCCGTAAGTATCAGGTGACCGCGGTTGGGGGCGACTAGCGCCTGTTTTTTGATGGCAAAACTGCCCCAGAGCAAAAATACGAGGTTCTCGCGCACTTCGGAGAGGCGCTGGATGACGGTGTCGGTGAACTGCTGCCAGCCGATTCCCGCGTGGCTTGCCGCCATGTGGGCGCGGACCGTGAGTGAGGCGTTCAGCAATAGGATTCCCTGGTGCGCCCAGCTTTCGAGGTTCCCGTGCGGTGGCGGGGTGATGCCCAGGTCGTCGTGCAGTTCCTGGAAGATGTTGATGAGCGACGGGGGAGGCTCGATTCCCATGGGCACCGAGAAGCACAGCCCGTGCGCCTGGCCCGGATTGTGGTAGGGGTCTTGCCCGATGATGACCGCCTTGACCTTGTCGACGGGGCAGTAGTCGAGCGCCGCGAAAATCTTGGAGCCGGGCGGATAGACCACGTGGTGTTCCGCCTTCTCCTGCAAAAGTTTTTCTTTAATTTGTTTAAAGTAAGGCTGCTCGAATTGGTCGGCGAGCAGGTCCAGCCAGGATTGTTCAAGTTTTACCATGTTGTCATGCCCGCCCGTTCGGCCAGCTCAGGGCAGGCTCCGGTGGGCATCTCCTTGTTAAAATTGCGATTTTCTCGCCACGGAAGCGGGTGTAGAATAGAAATGCGGAATTCTTTCCCTTCGGCTTCAGGCGCTTGGTTTCGGCGTCGGGGTCAAGTTTTACGCCGCGCAACTTGAGCGTGATTTTCCCGACATCGTGTTCCTTGAGCATGCTGCGGACGGCGCCGGTCGCGATCTCGGTATGCGCGAGCACCTCGTAGCTTGCAAAGCCGGGAGCGGGGAGCGGTTTTTCGCTGGTCACGTAGGCGATGCCTTCCGAAATCAGGTGCGCATCGGCATCGTGGACGGTGGCCGCCGCGTTGAAGAGGTGGCTACGGATGAGCACGGGCGCAGGTTCCGCGATGTACTTGCCGATTTCCCCCAGGGGCAGGTCGCTCTTGCTCGTCGCGGTGCGGTAAGTACGGTCCTTGCCCTCGAGGCTGTCGTTCCGGTCGAGTTTCTCTTGCAGGTCGTCGTCGAGCGTCTCGAGCGAGCGGTCGCGCTTGCGGCTCCATTCGGCGACGGTATCGCCGTTCTTGTCGACAATTACTGCCCGGACGGTGTCGGGATTCTTCGCGAGAGCGCCAAAGAGCACCAGGCATTCGCGGCAGTCGCCGTGGCCGCCCAGGTACAGGATTTCGGTGTTGTCCGGGATTTCGGCGGGCGGGTAGCCTGGAGGCAGTTTCGCCATGCCGCCCTTGTAATGCCTGCTGATTTCTACGACTTCTTCGAGCGTGGGCGTGAGGTTTCTCAGGTCGCGCTGGTTCTCGCCTTCAATAGCGCGGCGTGCCGGGTCGATGGTGAAGTAGTCCGCGCCGTTACTGCGTGCAACATCTCGCACGTCGGCGCACTTGGTAGATGCGTCTTTCCCGAACGCCTTCAAGTTATGCCTGTACATTGCAAGGCGGTTTTCGTCGAGGTCAACTCCGGTGACTTTCAGCCCGGCCGGCAAGAAAAAGCTGTCGCCGCCCATACCGCAGCACAAATCGTTTACGGAACCTTCGCTTGGCCAGAGCGCAGCCTTCCAGCGCCCTATATCTTGCGCGGTACTCTGTTCCAGCGCGAGCTTGTCGCACAGGAGGAATACCCCGCGGGCGGTTCCGTTATTTTTGCCGGAACAGAATTTCTCGCGGAACTTGGGCACGAGCGCCATGTAGTCCATGATGGCGGCGCGGTCCTCGTTGCTGTAGCCCGCCTTGTTTAGCGCGGTCGAAACTTGCAATGCGTCCATCTTTTTTGACAGGGCCTGTTCTACAAAGTCCTGAACGCTATCGGATGCGAGCAAATCCCATGGTTCCATAGCTTAAATTTACAATTTTAGTTGCGACTCCAAAATTTTTTTAGTTTAAATTTAGGGTATGGGTTATCGCAAGGGAACAATTGGTTTGGTTTCGGTTGGCGCATTCGCTGCGCTGGCCTTGTTCGGCTGTAGCGGGGAATCTACTTCTCCTGCCGAAGGTACGATATCGTCGGACGAACTGTCCTCGGAAATTCTTTCATCGGAGTCTTCGGATCAGCCTTCATCGGAATCTTCGCAAAGTCTTTCATCTGGAACGCTCCCGGCGTCATCGGGGACTGCTCCGGTATCTTCGGCTATCCAGGGCTCGTCCGAGGCTGGCCTCTCGTCCAGTTCGCTTGACCCGCAGTCTTCTTCTGTGCCTTCGCCGTTTTCTTCCTCGTCTTTGATTATGTGGGATCCGTATCCGAGCTCCAGTTCTTTCTTCGGGCCTCGGAGTTCCTCGGCGTCGGAACCCCCGCAGTCTTCTGCGACGCCGTCGGCCGACGCTCCTATCGAATTCCAGTTCTATACCGGCGCCGACATTTCGACCGTGCAGGAATACGAACGTAACAAGACCAAGTTCTACGACGTGGACGGAACCGAGAAGGACATCTTCACCTTGTTGAAAGACCACGGCTTCAACGCCATCCGCCTCAAGACCTTCGTGGATCCCAAGGCGCAGTACGGCTATGCTGCGTCGGGCTGCGGTCACGAGGCCGAAGCCTATGCCGACAAAGACCACATCGTCGCCTACGCGCAAAAAATCAAGGCTGCCGGCATGGCGTTCTTGCTCGACATCCATTACAGCGACAACTGGGCCGATCCGGGTAAGCAGATTATCCCGAACCGTTGGCGCAAGGTGAGCAGTTCCGACGCGCTCGCCGATTCCGTGTATGCCTACACCCTCGATTTGATGAACGCGCTCAAGAAGGTGAATTCGCTCCCCGCGATGGTGCAGGTCGGCAACGAGACTACTCCGGGCATCCTCATTCACGTGCCGAACAGCAGTACGGACTGCTGGGGCAACGGTGTGGATAAGGCTTCCACCTCGATTAACGGCGACATGGGAACCACGAGCGGCAAGGCTAACGCGGCCAAGTATTTCAAGGCGGGCATCAAGGCCGTCAAGGAAGTTTCTCCTTTGACAAAGACCGTGCTGCACATCGAACGCATCCGCCAGTCCAATACGGTTACCTGGTGGATGACGGAAATCTTCAAGAACCAGAGGGTCCCCGCCGACGTAATGGGATTCTCCGCCTACACGGCGTACGGCGATGGCGCTCCCGACAACTGGAAATCGCTTTTCCAGACGGTCACTTCGGGCTACCCGGATCTGGAATTCATCGTCTCGGAATACAACGGTGGCGACAAGGACAACCACTACAATTACGACGGCTCGCGCAAGCGCACGAACGAGATGGTGAAGGGAATGGACCGCTGGATAGGCACGTTCTTCTGGGAGCCGACGCTCAGCGGCGCCTGGGGCCCCGCGCTCTTTGACTGGAAGGGCAGCGACCTTTACGCGAATAGCAAGGCCTTCGAAGAATACCCCGCGCGGTAAAAAAAAGTGGAATGGTCTACGACAGCAAGGTTGCCGAAGACCATTCCGGTGAATCCTGTGCAGATGACCCCCCAAACGTATTTCCGGAGCAAGGAAACTCTGAGTCAGGAGAACCGGATTCTGTATCTGGCGTTTCAAATTGCGACGAAGATGCCCGAGACTAACCAACCCCTTGGATACTGTCGTATCCTGGCATCTCCGTCGCAATCGTATCGAGGAGAATCACAATAAACCCGCCATAATCGCTACTAATATATCTCCTCGTGGAACGTGTTCGTCTGTATAAATTCCTTTACTGTGGACAAATATGTCCACAGCCAGCATATAAAAAAGCTCCTTTGTTCAAGAAGCTTTGTTATTTAAGGAGATTGTTAGCTCATCAAGTTATTTCTTGATGTAGAGCCTGCTTTCGGTGCGGCCCTGCACCTTGTTACGTACGATGTAGCGGCCTTGCGGCAGTGCGTCTACGCTTTTGCCCATGTAATGGCCGTTCATGTCGAATACTCCGATGGTGGTTGCCGTTCCGTACAGGCGCGGCGCTGTCGCGATGCGGGTCGTGCCGGAGTCGGGGGGCGTTACTGTTGTATCGGGGTTAGTATTCGCGGTGTAGTTTCCCCAGCCGGGCATGTCTTCGAGCGAAAGGACTCGTTCGTCGTCCATGTTGCTCTTCCATACGGCATCCTTGGTCTGTCCGGGCCAGGTTCCGCTCCAGGTGCTGTACCACGGCATCCACCAGCTCCATACCGCTTCGTCGGTGTGCATGTTGTTTACGTCGGGGATGGGGCCGTTTTCGCTGAGCGCGAGAATCTTCGTGCCGTTCGAGGCGCTCTTGAACTTGTCGAAGGCGCTCGCGTTGCTGGAATGGTCATTTGCGCTGTTGTAGATGTCGATGGAGAGCACGTCGTAGTATTCGCTGCCCGGATCCCACGAGGTGACGGTAGAACCTTCGGGGTTGAACACCCAAATCATGTTTTTCACGCCCTTGACTTTCACCATGCGGTCATAGACAAGGCGGTAGAGGGCCGCGAACTGGTCGCCCGAATTGATGCTCCACCAGAACCACTTGCCGCCCGCTTCGTGCAGGGGGCGGAAGATGCCTGCCACACCTTCTTTTTGTAGTTCGAGGAAGTAGTCGGCGATGTGGTCGATGTCGGCGACGATTCCCTTGTAGGCAGCACTCTCGGTGTTCCATTCGGTGGTGCCGCTCTTGAATCCGGTCGCGAAGTCGAAGGTCGTGTATCCCTGCCCGTTATCGGCTCCCTGGATGTAGAAGGCGTCTTCCTTGTCGAGAGGGTCTTTCCAGTGCCAGGTGAATGCGGGTATGCCGCCTGCTTTCCAGAGGCCCTTCGCTATAGAAATCGCCTTGTCGGTGTATTCCTTGTTCCAGCTTTCGTTGGCCTTGGGGCCGGTTGCAAACAAGAAATCCAGCCCGACGAGCACCGGGTACTTGCCCGTGCGCGTGTAGATGTACTTCACGTCGTCGTGGGTCTTGAAGTCGGCGCCCAGCGTGTATCCGCTCATGTCGCCGGTCATGATTCCGCTAATCGTCTTCTTGCCGAAGTTCTCGCGCAAGAAACTGTAGAGCTTCACGGCGCTTTCGGTCGCGTTCGGGGTGACCGGGGTCGCGGAAATCTTGAAGGGGGAAGATTCGTAGGGCTCCACGTCGATATAGTCCACGCTGATCCAGCCCCAGTACTTTTCGAGTGAGATGGTGTTCGTGCCCGCCTTGAGCGTGACGACGGTCGAGACGTCGGACCAGTTGGATGCCGCTTCGAAGTCGACGGTACCCGAGGTGGCGCCGTTGACCACGATGTAGTTTGCCTTGAAATCGCCCGCCTTGTAGTGGATGGTCACCTGGTACTTGCCCGCCTTTTCTGCGGTGACGCCGGCGAAGGTGATGTTGCCTTCCTGCATGTCGGCGTACCCCGTGCCCGAAACGCCCGAGGCGTTGACATTTTTGGCACCTCCGGAGAGCGTTGCCGATTCCGCCTCGTACTTGGTGGCGAATGCCGCCGTCGAGACGCACAGACCGAGAATTGCGAATTTAAGGCCGATATTCATTAGAACTCCTTGGTTATACTGAATATACCTTGTTTTGCGGGGTGCCGCCAGTAAAATGTCCACGGGTGTGGACAAAAAAGTCAACATTGTTGTGAAAAAATTTACAAATTGACCCGAAAAAATTGGAAATTTAATAGCGAGAAACTATATTTATACCGGCAGGCCCGCCATGTTTTCGAAAAACAAGATCAACATATACGACTATTCCGACTACCGCAAGTTTTTGCAGGAGTTCTACGAACTGGAAAAGTCGCTGGACCCGACGTTCAGCTACCGCGTGTTCGCCACTGCGGTCAACATGGATGCGAGCCTCCTGGTAAAGATTTTGCAGGGCAAACGCCACGTTTCGCCCAAGTGCATCGAGACTTTCGTGCAGTTCTTCCGGTTCAAGGAAGCCAAGGCGGAGTATTTCCGCGAGATGGTCGCCTACGGGAAGGCGAAAACCGACGAGCAGGTGCGCAAGCATTTCGAGACGCTGCAGAAGATGCGCCCTGCCGCCTGCCGCGAGCTGGACGAAGCCCGCTACCGCTATTTTCAGCAGTGGTTCTACCCGATGATACGCTCGGCCCTCGACGTGTTCGACTACCGTGGCCCGCAGGATGCCGCAAAGCTCGGCGAGAGCAGCGTCCCGAAACTCACCGCCACGCAGGTACAGGCCGCAGTAGACGCGCTGTTGCAGCTCGGGCTCGCGCATACCCGCAAGGATGGCCGCGTGGTACCTACCGAGGCCCACCTCAAGACGAAGGAACACTGGCTGAGCGCCTGCATCAGCGACTACCAGGCGAGCATTGCGGAACTTGCCCGCAAGTCCATCGCCGATACCCCCAAGGAAAAGCGCGATATCAGCACGCTCACGATGGCGCTTGATTCGAAACAGATTGAAAAAATCCGCGAAATCCTCGCCGAGACGCGAAAATCCATCGTAAATGTGGTCAATGCGATGCCTTCGCAAATTTGCGACAGCGTTTATCAGTTAAATTTCCAGTTGTTCCCGATGATGAAAAAGGAAGAACGATGAAAAGGGCTGTGGAGTGTTTAATATTGGGCGTGGCTATGCTTGTCGGCTGTTCCGACAGCGGCTCCGAAACTGCGGGAGCCACGAGCGAGACGACGAACGGGATTGCCGTCGCGGTGTATGATGTAAATCGCGATCCGATTCCTCAGGCGCGCGTTACCCTGTATTCGAAGGCAGATTTTGCAGCAGTCAATAGTGCCGTCGCCAACGATTCGGGACTAGCCCACTTCGATTCGCTCGCAGAAGAATGTTCCAGCGGGAACTGCTTTGTCGAAGGTATCGCCGGGGCAGATTCCGCACTCATGAACTGGAGCGAATTCAAACCCGCCATTTCTGAGACCGAAATTGCGACGCAAATCGAGCTCGCCCCGTCGGCATCGCTCACACTGCGAACGGGAGCGACGATTGACGAAGAGGTCTTTGAATTCCTGCGCCTGGAATCTACCCCCTACATGGCCTCGCGCTCCGGAAGCGATTACGTATTCGCTCACGTCCCCGCAGGCATGTTCACCGTGGTCGCCGGAGATTCCGCTGTCGCCACGTTCTCGCTCGAAGCAGGAGCCGAAGCCGACACGCTCGTGAACGTTCCCGGAAAGACTCTCGAATACGTCTTCGAGGATTTTGACGATGGCGACAGCCTGAACAACCTCGCGAAGAATTACAGGAACTACGGCTGGTACTATATCGCCTCGGGTACGGCAACCTGGATTAAGCCTGATTCTGTAGGCGGGTTCGGCGGAGCCATCGTGGACGGTGCCCGCGGGAAACATCTTTCGCTGCAGTTCGATTTGGGCGATTCCGGCTACGTGCTTCTCGGCACGCATCTCGGGCTCGACACGGGCTATTATAATCTGAGCGCGCTCACCGCCATCCGCATGAAGGTACGCGGGGACTGCGATTTCAGTTTCGCGCTGGAACACTACAAGGATCTTGGCGACAACAACTTCCAGAAATCGCTCTGGCACGCGACTGCCGACACCGCCTGGAAGGAATTCGTGTTCAGGCCCGGCAGGGAAAAGCTCAACGCATCCGTGTACCAGGTGGAATGGAAAAATATCGCCCACGAAATCGGGTTCGTGAGCATCTTTGCCAGTAGCGGCAGTTTCCTCGAAATCGACGAGATCGTGTTCGAGGGAATAGATTCTGTAGAAGCGCCTGCTCCCTAGCTTTTCCCGCCGACAGGGAACAGCGCGAACTGCAGCTGGAAAACCTTGTCGCTGTTCTCGTCCTCTTCGGCAATAAGCGCAATCTCCTTGCGGAATGCATTGATGCGTTCCACGATGCGCTCGTAGCCTTCCTGGCTTATCCCGAGGGTGAGCCCTGAAATGTGGCGTGTGCCCGGCGGGTCGCGGTCGATGGAATCGGCGGCGAGCTTCAGGCAATCCTGGTGGAACCCGCGGAGAGCGAGCTTTGACGTGCGGTCGCCCGTGGTAATCGCGTTCTCCGTCAGTACGTACTTGCCGTTCTTGCCCTTCTTGATGAGCATGCAGTCTTCGAGCAACTTGACGGAAGCCTTTGCCTCTTCGGCGGTGATGCGCGGGTGTACGCGCCTGGCGAGTGCCTCGTAATCTCCGTCAAAGCCGTACATGCCGATGAGGCTCCTTATGGTAAGGTGCCTCCAGTGGCTATAAACCATGTACTGCGCGTGCCCCAGCAGGTGCTGCTTTTCAGCGAATCGCACCACCTTGAGTACGGCCTGCATCTCGCCGAATGCGCTGTTGCGTTCTTCGGTAGTTTCTGCCTGGTTGAACTTGACGAGCGCTATGAAGAATTCCGTCTCGTGCTTGCCGAGCCTGAGCCCGCTTGCGACCTTGGGAATGCTCTGACTCGAAAGGTTCTTGTCGCCGTTCATCACGCGGCTTATAAAGTCCTTGGCCTTGAAACCGATCTTGTCAGAAAACACGCGGAGCGAGAAGGCGGGGTTCGCCTCCTTCTTTGCGTTGTAGTAATCCTTCAGGAATTCCCTGTAGTCCAGGTATTCGAAGATTTTCTTTGACGGTTTCTTTTCGCCCATGCCCTAAATGTAAGAAAAATGCGTGGAAGGGGGTGCTTCGGGGCAGTTTTCCCGTTGTCCGGGAACAACGCTAAATTGGGGGAGTAAAAGAAAAGTGTGGGCAAAATCACTTTTTCAAGGTAGATTTTATCTAGTTCCCGCGAAAGTTGTGCAGATGTCTGCGTTGTCCGGGAAAGGGTGTATTATGATAAAAAGGATGTTTGGTACCGTGGCGTGCGGAGTGTGGGTTGCCGCCGCGGCGATAAGCCCCTCCGAGGTGGTGTCGCTTCCGGGCGACGCCGCCTACGGTGGTGGTGACAAAGTGGGTTCGCAGCTGGTGGCCGCGACATACAATGCGGGCGAGGGTCCGGGTATCTGGATTGTGGCCGATGGCGGCTACAGGCTCTACCACAATGGCGCGCTCCTTGCCGAAGACAACCAGGCGGGCCGCGTGCGCTTTGTGCCGATGACCTTCTTGCCCGGCGAGAACGCAATTTCGGTCGTGGGCGTGAACGGCCAGGGCGCTCCCGGTGTCATGGTGCAGATTGATGACCTCGACAAGTCCTACTATTCCGGCAGCGGCTGGAAATCGAAACCCGTGGTAAGCAACAGCTCCTGGAAAAACAAGGGCCGCGATCTTAGCCAGTGGGGCGGGGCGACGACTCTGAACTATGCGAGCAACAAGCTCCCGAGCGGGGCGGCCCTTACGGGATTTGCAGCGAATACGCAGGCCAAGTGGATTTGGAGCGGTGCAGAAACCGACCCGACGGCGGTTCTGCTTTTCACGTTCAACGTGAAGGCCGAAGGATTCGGTGCCAATACCACTGGCGGCGATGCGGGTAACATCGTCATCGCGAGCGATTCGGCAACCATCCGCAAGTACCTGCAGAGTAACGATGCCGTGACGATTCTTGTGCCCGAGGGTACCTACGACTTCAGGCAGATGCGCAATGCGGTAACCGAGGCGAACAAGCAGGGGCGTACCTGGTGCCGCACGACATGCAGCGAGAAGAACCGCGTGACGGGCAAGACGAACAAATTTTACCGTATCGCCTTCGAGAAAAACAGTTGCGCGAGCCTCGGCGAATCCGGACTCGAAATCGTGAAGGAATCGGACAATCTGCAGGCATGGAGCAACTGGATTACCACCAAGCCTAACAAGAGCCTTGTGGGCATGGGCCGCGGTGCGAACCTGCGTGGAGCTTCCATCGTGGTGCGTAGCTACGAAGGGTCCGGAAACCATATCTACCGCAACCTCGCCATTTACGATGTGAACCCGCACTTGATTGAAGGCGGCGACGGCCTCGAGACGGTGGGTTCCGCATCGAACCACGTGAAAAAGTTTTGGGCAGACCACATCAGCTACAAATGGATCAGTGACGGCATGGACATGGAATTCGTGGACGACGCCACTATCAGCTACTTGGATTTTGACGGCGCGAATGATTTCAACTGCTGGGGAACCGACCCCTATATGGCACTTGTCGAAGATGCACATCTGACATACGCGAACAACTACTGGCACAATACCTACGGCCGCGTGCCGAAGGTGACGGGCGAAAGCAACGGTTCGCAGGTGCATCTGTACAACCAGTACGTGGATTACAACCGCTTCTTTATCGCGGGTGCGAACGGCCACAGCGCAAACGCGAAGGCCTACGTGCGCTACGAGAACAGCTACATCGATAACGGTCAGGGCTATTTGGCCGAATGGGGCGACAACGGCTACGTTTATTTCAGTGGCGTCACGTTCGGGAGCGGAACCAAACAGCAGCACCGCTACAACGGTACGGTGACGCAAGGTGTCCCGAATGCGGCGACGTTCAACCCGAGCTACAGCTTTGAAAAGCGCACCGTCGCAAACCTCCCGAAAGAAATCCCGAGCCTCGTGGGCGTGGGTGGCCGCTACGGCAAGATGCCTGAATACAACCAGGGCTTTGGCCAGAGTAACAAGGCGGCTAGCGTTTCTATGACCGCCCCTGCGGCGGGTGCGAAGTTCGAAGTGGGTGCGACGGTGACCTTGAAGGCCGATGCAAAGGACAACGACGGTTCCGTAAAGAGCGTCGCCTTCTATGTGGGCAATACTTTGGTCGGCTCTGCGACAAGCGCTCCCTACCAGGTGAATGCAAGCGGGCTTGAACCGGGCGTGTATTCCGCGGTTGCAGTCGTGACGGACAATTCGGGCCTTTCGCAAATGTCTGCGTTCGTGACCTTCTCCGTCGAAGGGACTGCCTACCCTGAAGTCGTAAAGTGCGGAGCCGGTTCCAGCAGCCAGAGTATCAACCTGGGTGAACCGATTGTGGATTTCTGCTACACCTGGAGCGGTGCCGAGACGGTCGTGCCCGAGGGCTTCCCGACGGGCGTTACGACCAGCATCGATAAAATAAACCGCAAGATATCCATCAGCGGGACACCTGCAGAAGCGGGTGAGTTCGCCTTCACCGTCACGGCCACCAACAACGATTCGACCTTTGTCAAGAGCGGCCGCATCGTGGTGACCGACCCGAACGCTCCCGCGTCGTCTTCGAGTGCCGAACCGGAATCATCTTCGGGCGAAATTGTGGAATCGAGCAGTGGAACGACCCTGATTGCGCAACGTATGAACTGGGCGACCGAGGCCGAGACCGCCTTCTACCGCATCTTCGACATGCAGGGGCGCCCGCTGTTTGCTGGCGACAGGATGCCCGCGAAGATGCCCGCCGCCCGCGTCATCGTCGTGGAATACACCCGTGCGGGCCGTCTAATTCGTCGCTATTCCGCTGCGTCTCAAACCCTGCAATAAACGTTTGATGCCAGATTTGCCAATGACCAATGACTAACGACCATTGACTAATAAGTTCTCCTCCTAACACCAAGGAACCGCCTTTCGGGGCGGTTCTTTTTGTGCTTATTTTGTATGGAATTGCCATTTTTTATCGTTTTTCGCCGCTTTGTAAACGTTTGGTTGTGGATTTATTGTCCATACAACATTCATTCCGGTGTGAGCGATGTCACCTGAAATAGGGTAGTTTTTGTACTAGGTGTAACTCTTAAGGAGTGTTTGGTATGAAACGTACTCTATGGACAAGTGTGTCCTTCGGCGTCGCCATGGCTTTTTCTGCCGTTGCGGCAAATGCATATACCCTCACAGGCAAGGTGAAAGACGAAAGCGGGGCGGCTGTCCAGGACGCTGACGTTACCCTTGTCCAGAATAAACTCAGTACAAAGACGGATGCCGATGGCGTGTTCTCCTTCCACAAGGAAGATCCGCAGGCGCTGACAATGGCGGGTTCCGGCATGGTCGGCTCCCTGTCCGTGAATAACGGCGTGCTTTCGTACTCGCAGAGTTCCAGCGCTCCGGTGCAGGTGCAGATTTTCGACATGGTGGGCAACCGCCTGCTCAACGAAACCCTGTACGGTACGGGTTCTGTCGACATGAAGGCTTCCGTGAAGGCTCACGGCACGTATTTCGCCCGCGTCCGCGTGGGTTCCGCCCAGCAGAATTTCAAGTTCACCGCCGATGGAAGTTTTAATGCCTCCTTTGGTGACAAGACTTCCGCAAAGGCTCTCCTCAAGATTGACAACTCCGATATCTTGCGCATCGTCAAGGATGGTTTCGACACGCTCAGCGTGAAGCTCTACAACCTCGATACGAACGTCACGCTCACGCTCAAGAAGAAGGCCGCTCAGTCGCAGTATGCCTACGGTTGGGGCCTCAAGAACGATCCGGTGCCTACCCGCGGTTGTGGCAAGACTTGGAACCGTGTGAAGAACGGCAGTTACGAATTCAAGTGGAGCAAGGGCACCCGCACCATCCGTATCGACATGCCCGATAATTACGACAACAAGAAACCGTACAAGCTCATCTTCGGCATGCACTGCATGGGAGGCTGGGCCGGCGGTGTGCAGCAGGAAGGCTACTATGGCCTCAGACCGCTCGATACGCAGAAGACGGCAATCTTTGTCGCTCCCGAAGGCAACGGAAACCAGGCCCCGTGGGGTCAGGATGACTACCTCCTGTTCGACGAACTCCTGGCAGACTTGCAGGGCAATCTCTGCATTGACTCGAGCCGCGTGTTCTCTACGGGCTTCAGCTACGGCTCCATGTTCAGTAACGGTCTTTCCTGGAACCACCAGGACGTGCTCCGCGCTGTCGCCGTGTACGAGACTGCCGAACGCAACATCTGGCTCCCGCAGCGTCAGAACAAGGGCATTGGCTGGATGGGCGTGCTTGGCCTGGATGACAACCTCTGCACTCCCGAAATGGGACGTTCTGCCCGCGACATCATCTTGACGCTCAACTCCGAGAATGGCAAGGCGAAGAATGAGCAGGCCCAGGAAGCCCAGCGTAATGCAGCCCACAAGTGCTACGATTACACTACAGTTGAAGAGCGTTTCCCGGTTCGCTGGTGCACGCAGTCCGGTGGTCACATTTGGGATCACAAGGATCCGGGCCAGCAGAAATCCTGGGTTCCGCAGACCACATGGGATTTCTTCAGCAAGTTCTAGAAAGTTCACACATCCACACTCCAATAACCTTCCTGGCTTTACGGCCGGGGAGGTTTTTTGATTAACCCTCTCTTGTCTCATTTTCTATCTTTGTATATATGGAATTCAAGCGTTTTGAAGCTCTGATTGAAATGTTTCCGCAGGTGCAGATTTTCAGCACCGAAGGCGAGGACTTGGATAGGGTCATTACTCACTTTTTGAACCAGCGGAAGAATGTTTCCACGATGTCGGAAGCGATGCAGCGGAAAATCCAGCATGCGCTCGCTCCGTTTTTCCAGCAGCGGTTCATTAGCCTGCACGACGAGGAAGCCCCGCTGGTGCGTCACCTGCTTTTGAAAAAGAAATTCTTCTTGCAGACGGACCGCTACATCGATGACATGGCCTGGCCGGAGACGGACCCGGACAAGCTGGGCGAAGCCTTGAAGATTGCTGACCTTTCCGAGGAAATTCTCGACCGCAAACTGCTTAGCCTCTCGAACGGCGAACTGCGCCGCGTGCTGCTTGCCCGCATGTGGATGGAAAAGCCCGAGTGGGTTTACTTCAATGATTTGTTCGGAGGGCTAGATCCGGAGTACCGCAGGCACCTTGCCGTAAGCGTGGTGGAACTCTGCAGGCGCCCGGGCCTGAAAGTCGCCGTGCGCCTTGCCCGCGAAGACGAACTGCTGCCCGAGATTCCCGCATTCGTGTATGCGAACAAGACCTTCACGCAGTATGAAGGCGAGTTGCCTTCCGAAGTCGCGAAGCCGAAATTTACGAAGGCCGAGTTGAAGGACTACGAGATTGTTGAATTACACGGCGCGAAACAAGATCCCCGCCTCCGCGGGGATGACAATAATGGAAAAATTCTCTTCGACCTGAAGAATGTCAATGTGCAGTTCGGCGATACGACGGTGCTCAAGAACCTGAACTGGACGGTGCGCAAGGGTGAACACTGGGCGGTGATGGGTGAGAACGGTGCCGGCAAGAGCACGCTCCTTGGGATGCTCACCGCAGATCACCCGCAAATCTACAAGAACGATATTACTTTGTTAGGAATGCGCCCGGGGCACGGCCTCAACATCTGGGACCACAAGGCGAAACTCGGGTTTTTCTCGCCGGAGCTCGCGCTCCAGTACCGCGAGGACCTTAGTTTGTCTGAAGTCCTGTGCACGGGCTTTACCGCGAATTTATGCAAGGCGGAAAATACCACCTGGGAAGAGCGTGCGAAGGCGAAGGAATGGCTTACTTACCTGGGCTTTGACGATGTGGAGGCGCGCTACCGCAACCTCTCTCCCATCGACAAGCGCGTAATCCTCATGGCGCGTGCCGCAATCCGCCCGCCCGAGGTATTGCTGCTCGACGAACCCACGCAGGGGCTCAAGGGCGAATACCGCGAAAAGATTTTTAACTTGTTGCAGCTGCTTTCGAAGGAGACGACCATCATCCTGGTGAGCCACTACGAAGAGGAATGGCCCCCCTGCATGACGCACCTCCTCCGCATGCCCAAATTCTCGGGGTGATTATGCAATTGAACGAACAGAACATACTGAATGCCTTGCAGGCGGTCCAGGACCCGGACCTGCACAAGAATATCGTGGAACTGAACTTTGTCCAGAACCTGAAGATAGAGGGCGACAGGGTGAGTTTCGACCTGCGGCTCACGACGCCCGCATGCCCCATCCGCGACAAGTTCAAGGACCAGTGCATCGCTATCGTGAAAAGCCTCGGCGCAAGCGAGGTGAATGTGACGTTTACCGCGCAGGGCCGCGTGGGCGAGGGCAATACGGCGGCGCAGGCACCGAAGGTTTCTTACATCAATGAGGTCGCACACGTGGTCGCGGTAGCGAGTGGAAAGGGCGGCGTTGGCAAGTCTACGGTAACGGCGAACCTCGCGATGGCGCTCAGCCTCTCGGGTGCCCGCGTGGGTATTCTCGACGCCGACATTTACGGCCCCTCCATGGGCCTCATGTTCGGCATCGACCGCGCTCCCGAGGTGTTCGAGGACAACACGATTGCGCCGGTCGAGGCGAAGGGCGGAATCAGCATCGTAAGCATGTGCATGTTCGCGGACAGCGACAAGGCGACCATCTGGCGCGGCCCGATGGTCTCGCAGATGATCCAGCACTTTATCCACCACGTGCGGTGGGGCAAGCTCGATTACCTGCTGGTGGATTTCCCTCCCGGAACGGGCGACATACAGCTCACCCTCACGCAGAACTGCCCGATGGCGGGTGCCGTCGTGGTGACTACCCCGCAGGAGGTGGCGCTTGCTGACTGCCGCAAGGGGCTCGCGATGTTCGACAGCGTGGGCGTACCCGTGGTGGGCGTCGTCGAGAACATGAGCTACTTCATTTGCGACCAGTGCGGCAAGCACCACAACATATTCCGCCAGGGTGGCGGCGACCGCATCGCGAAAAGCTGGGGCGTGCCGCTCATCGCGAAGGTGCCTCTTGAACCTGCGGTTGCCGATTGCGGCGACGAGGGAACTCCGGCCGTGCTCCGGTACCCGAACTCCGAATCGGCGAAGGCCTTCTTGCAGGCGGCAGATGCCATGGTGCGCACGCTCTCGGTATTCGCGTCCGAAGGTGATGGCGTGCTCAAGACGTTCAATTTCGAATTCGCGGAACTGCCGGAGGAAGAAGTATGATCCAGCCCAAGAAGATTTTCAGGACAAGGGACGGCAAGCTCGGGTTCGAGTGGAACGACGGTACGCGAGGTGCGTGCTCGGTACGTGAACTTCGCCTGGCCTGCCCGTGTGCCCTCTGTGTCGATGAACATACCGGCGAAAAACTGCTTGACGATTCCACCGTTCCTGCCGATATAAAGTTAGAGAGGGTGCAATCCATCGGTCGCTACGCTGCGGGGCTAACCTTCAGTGATGGTCACAACTCGGGAATTTACCCTTACGACAAGTTGAAAGAATTGACGAAAAAGGCGTAAAAAACCATATTTGTTTGACCGAAAGGTTATGGAAGATAGATAGGTGCAAAGTTTATGAGTGATTTTAACGAAGCGCTTTATTTTCGCGACTTGAATCGCTACCCGACCCTCTCCCCGCAGGAGGAGATGGCCTTGTTGACGATTATCCGGTCGGACGAGAGTGAAGAAATCCGCAAGTCGGCCCTCCAGCGGCTCATTCGCGGCAATCTCCGCTTCGTGGTCAGCGTCGCCCGCAAGTACCAGGGCCGCGGCCTCGCACTGCTTGACCTCATTAACGAAGGCAATCTTGGTCTTTTCAAGGCGGCCAAGCGTTTCGACATGGAAAAGGACGTGAAGTTCATCAGCTATGCCGTGTGGTGGATCCGTCAGTCTATCCAGAAGGCCCTGTTTGAACAGGTGGGCTCGGTCCGCATCCCGCCCAACAAGCTTGCCCTGGTCAACCGCTTCAAGCGAGCGCTCATGCTCAACGGCGGCGACTACGACAAGACTATCTCCATGGAAGAATTTGCCCCGTTCGAAAAGGACATCGTTGAGGTCATGGAAAAGATCGTCGATATCTCGCTCGATGCCCCGATCGGTGACGATGTCGGTGGCGGCAGCGCCGACTCGGTGAGCACGCTTATGGACGTGCTCGGTACCGACGGCAACCAGGACGACGACATGGAGAAGGAAGAGCGCAAGAAGCTCATCCAGGAAACGCTCGCCTCGCTCCCGCGTCGCGAAGAAGAAATTTTGCGCATGTTCTACGGTCTCGACACCGTGGAAGATACGACCCTCAAGGATATTGGCGAAGACCTGCGCCTAAGCCGCGAACGCGTCCGCCAGATCAAGAACAAGACCTTGCGTCGCTTGCAGAAGAGCAAGGAACACAAAGAAAAACTCGCTGACTTCCTGGAGCTTTAATGTCTCGATCATCGGCATCGGCCCGTAAGGCTGCTTACTGGTTCCTGGCAGTTTGCTGCGGAGCCCTCCTTGCACTTGGCGGCTTTAGACTGTACGATGAATTCGGCCCGACGAGGGTTTCTGTCGAGGCGGTACCGTTCGGGCTCCCGGCCGGCACGTCGGTCGTGCGTGGCGATACCCCCGATTTCGATGAGGGACTGTCTTCGCTCCCGGTGCAGACCCAGGCCGAACTGCGCCGTGCGGTGGAACTTTCACGCAGCGGCAACTACCAGGCGGCTGTCGAAATTTTCGAAGCGATTGTCATGATCTACCCGGACGTCCTGAAAGTCCAGTGGGAGGAACTTAATACTTTGTTCGAAATGGATTCGCTGTCTGACCGCGACGAGTTCCGCATGAAGCAGTTTGCCGACATGCTCCAGAACAAGTTCCTGAATACGGGCGTAGCGAGGTATATCGAGAGTAGGCTCGCCTACCGCATGTCGAACCCGACACTTGCGCAACAGCTCGCGCAGGTCGCGGTCGAGAAGGCCCCTGCACTTTACGATGCGCGTTTGTGGCTGGCCCGCCTCCTCCTTCAGGAAGGCAGGCTCGCGCAGGCTTCCGTGGAGGGCCGCACGGCGATAAGCCTCTCTGTGGGTGCGGACCCGCGTGCCTACGAGATTATGGCGAAACTCTATCACGACCAGGGCCTGCTGGACAGTTGCTCCGCCCTCGTGGAATATGCGCTCACGCAGTTCCCGGTCGATATGGAATTGCACCTGCTGCAGGGCTACCTCGCCGAATACCGCGGGCATTTCGATGCCGCCGACAAGATATACCAGCGCATGCTCGCGTTCAATCCGGATTTCCGCAAGGCTTCCGAGGCGCAGGCGACCCTCGGTGAAAAGTCCCCGCCGGGTGCAGGCGCTTCCGTGAACCTCACTCCGCGCGACCGCGCCCAGATGGCGGTAGATATCCTGATGCCGCTCGTGGATCGCTATCCCGAGAATCTCCCGCTGCGCGAGGCGCTCGGGCTTGCCTACCTGAAGGGGCGCGAGTTCGACCGTGCCCGCATCCAGTTCCAGGAAATCCTCAAGGCAGATCCCGAATATCCGGATATTCGCCTGCGCATCCAGGAAGCGAACGTCACGAAACCCGCCCCTGTTTCTGCGGCAGACGGGCTTGCCGCAAACTTGAACCGTGCCCTCGACAGCATCAAGGGTGCAAACCTCCCCACGAAGGAGCACGACTTCACGACGATGCTCGGGCATTACCTTGTCCGCTATGGCGCAACCCCGGGCGAATTCTTCAAGAAATATGCCATCGGGAACTTCAGACCCATCCGTACCAACGTGTGGCAGGAATCTTTCTACGAGGCGCCCTACAAGCATACTTACACGATCGTGTTCGACTCGCTGAACCATTTCCGCGAGGTGCACGTGGTGGTGTTCGATTCTTCTGCAAAGGCGAACCATATGGGCATGGCGCCCGAAGTCTTTACGCGTCTCCTGAAGCAGAACTCGCGTATTTCCGGCATCGGAAGCAGCACCGGCGAAACTGATTGCGGCGATAGCACCGTCCTGGATGCCGCCGTGTGGGAAACGCAGGACAACTTCGAGATTCTCGCCCGCGTGGTGGGCAAGCCCGCCGAAGTCCGCATGGTCCGTTTCGACAAGACGGCGCTCCCGCCTGGCCTCAAGCTTTGCGACTACATTCCGTACCTGAAAGAATTCTAGAGTAAAATGTGTAATGTGGAATGTGTGATGTGAAATGATTAATTTCACACGCCATGCCTTGCATTTCCCTACTCGGGTCTGTTTCCCGCTCCCTACTTTTTGTATCTTTATTCCCATGTTCCGCACCCGCTACATGGCGTATGCCCTGCTTGCTTTAGCAGCCTTCCTGTTCGAGGGCTGCACCTGCTGTGCGTACCTGAACCATATGTTCAATGCGGAACGCCTGTACGACGAGGCGGGCGAGATGCGTACTGCGCGTCTCGACAGCGTGCCCGATGCGGAGGCTTCGTCGCCTTCCAGCGAGGAACGCCAGAAGTACGACAAGGTTATCGAGAAGGGCTCCCGCGTGCTCGAACGCTTCCCCAAGAACAAGAAGCGTACCGCCGAGGCCGTGTTCCTTATCGGCGAATCCTTCCGGCACAAGGGCGAATGGGGCAAGGCGATTATCAAGTACGATGAGTTCGAACGCTATTTTGCCGATCACGACTCCATGCGTACCGTGGAATACCAGCGCGCCTACTGCCTTTACAGGAATCTTGAATACAACATCAGCCGCTTTGCGCTCGAGCCCGTAATTTCGGACAAGAACCACCCGTACTATTTTCAGGGACTGAACCTGCTTTCCCTGCTGGACGAGCAGTCCGAACACCCGGACCAGGCCATCGAGGCTCTCGAGGCCGTGCTTGCCGATACTGCGGGAACGCCCTTCATGAAGGGCAAGGCGCATTTCCGGCTGGCGGGGCTCTACTACAAGAAAGAAAACTGGGACAAGGCCCGCGAGCATTACAAGGCCAAGGAAATTGAGCTCCTGAACGTGCGCGAACGCCAGACCGCGGGCGAGCAGGCGGCGGAATGCCTCATCAACAAGCAGGAGTTTTTGAAGGGCGCCGACGAGTACAAGGAACTCTACAAGAATCCCGAGTACGAATCCAAGAAGGCGGAATACCTGGTGCGCATAGGCGAGGCTACCTTGATGGGAGGGCGCTACCCGGATGCGTTCGTGATTTTCCAGAAGGTGAATACGGAATACCCGCGTTCTACATTTGCTTCGCGCAGTTACTACAACCTGGGCGACTACGAGCAGAACAAGACTCTCGACTACGAGAAGGCGATTGTCTACTACGACTCGAGCTTTGTTTCCAGGAGCATCTCGGAATGGGCGAAGAAAAGCCGTGAGCGCAGGGACGCCTTGCGGAGGCTTATTGCCTTGCGCGGGCAGAGCGACGATATGAAGAAGGATTCCATTCCGAACATGGACCGCTTCTTCGGTACGGAATTCCAGATTGCGGAACTGTTCCTTTTCAAGCTTTCGGAAGTGGACAGCGCGATTGCGCGCCTCACGAACATCATCGAGAGCACGGACGATTCCGCGAAGGTGTTGCGAGCATCGTATGCGAGGGCGTTTATCTACGACGAGTTCAAGGGCGACGTCGATACGGCCGAGGAACTCTACAAGGAAGTTATCGAGAAGTTCCCGAACACCGAGTACGCGAAGCAGGCGCAGGTGAACCTGGGTATGAAGGTGACGGTGAAGACTCCCGACGACGAGGCGCGCGAGATGTACATGCGTGCGGAAAGCCTGTGGACGATTGCCTCGGAAATGCCGCTTGACCAGATGGAACTTGTGGATACCGCGTATGCGACTGCTTTCTATGTGTTCGATAGCCTGTACCAGCAGTATCCCGAGACGGAGGCCGGCATACAGGCGCTCTACATGAAGGCAATCTATTTCCAGATGAACCCCGAACGCCTGGACAGTGCTGCGGCGGTTTACAGGGTACTGCGCGACAAGCACGGCCGTACCCGCTGGGGCCAGCAGGCGGCGAGCGTCTTGAATACGCGGCTCAAGCTTTCCGAGATGGACTTGGAACGCCTGCGCAAGCGCGTAGCCCAGAGCCTGGAACATATCGACAAGCTCTCGGAGCAGTACTACGAGTCGCTTGCGAAGAAGCCCGAAGAGAAGAAGGCCGAAGTCAAGAGCAAGGAAGACGAGGTTCTTGAGAATACGTACAACAGCATGTACGATTTCGAGTAGGGGCTTACGTGCGTTTTTTTAGCCTGTTGGTTTGCCTTGCGGTTTTGCTTTCGGGTTGTGCCGCCGGTAACGCGAAGATTGCTTCGCGCAAAGGCTACGTGCGGTTTCCGGAAAAACAGTATGCCTCGGGAGAGAAGGCGGAAATTGGCCTCAAGATTAAGGGCGAGGCAAGTTACTACGGACCCGGATTCCATGGCAAGCAGACTGCGAGTGGCGAGATTTTTGACCAGGATGACTATACGTGTGCGCACAAGAGCCTGCCTTTCGGCACGAAGCTCAAGGTGGTGCGCGTCGATAACGGCAGTAGCGTCGTGGTGCGCGTGAACGACCGCGGGCCATACGTGGACGGGCGGATTCTTGACCTGAGCGTCGCCGCCGGCAAGAAAATCGGGCTCGACAAGGTCGGGCATGCCGAGGTTGTCGCGACCGTCATAGAATGAATTTTTTTTGAAAAATTTAGTGAAATGCCGAAAATGTCATATTATGACATTCTATGATTCTATATTTTACTGCACAGAGAGGCACTTGAACGTTTGTGTGCTTCTCTTTGAGAAAAAGAGGTAAAATATGGATAGAAAGTACAGGTTTAACAACATGGCGCGCGCCTACAGGCTTCCCGAGAAGAACCTGTGGGATTCCGGCTTTTCCGTGTTCAAGCGCCGTATCGGCGAGCAGTTGCAGATGAACGGCATCGACGGTTCCCTCGCTGACGACGAGACCCTGCTCCCGTTCTACCGTATGGGGGAGAGCGAAACCTACGTGCTTTCTGCCTTCGGTTGCCCTGTTGGGGTGTAAGGGTTACTTAGCCTTGTAGCTGACGAAACGGACGTTCCCGCAGAAGTCCTTGTGGCTTCCGGTAAATTCGAGCCAGGGGTAGTTGTCGGCTTCCGCCTCGAGCATGGGGGCCTGTTCCGAACCGATTTCCAGGAAAATCGGGGCGCCCGCGCTCATCCTGCCTTCGGTCTGCTGGAGCATCTTGCGCACGAGCGTGAGCCCGTCGGGTCCGCCGTAGAGGGCGAGTTCCGGGTCGAACTTGTCTACCTCGGGCTGGAGTTTCCCTTTCTCGCCATCGGGTATGTAGGGAAGGTTCGCGATAAGGCAGTCAATTTTAGGCGAGGTCGCTGATAAGGTTGGTGAGCCTGCCGAACCAGCCGAAGCGCCGACAACCTTCGCCACGATGTCGCCCGTTACGGCGTCCAGCAGGTCGCCCTGCGCAAATTGCAGGGAGCCCGCAGTTTTTTCGCCCGGAGCGTTGCTATCGCCGGCGGCTGCGGAACTTGTCGTGGCGGCGTTGGTATCGAGCCCGTTTGCAGCAGCATTCTCGCGGGCAAGCGCGAGCGCGTCGTTAGAAATATCTGTCGCGAGGACCTTCGCGCCCTCGATCTCCTTCGCGCAGGCAATCGCGATTGCTCCCGTGCCCGTACCCACTTCGACGATGAACGGGGCCGTAACGCCTTCCAGCGATTTCTTCGCCATGTCGACGAGTTCCTCGGTTTCCGGGCGCGGGACCAGCGCACGCGTGTCGCACTTGATGATGTGCCCGCGGAAGCTCGTGTCGCCTATGATGTGCTGCAGCGGTTCGCGGTTCGCGCGGCGCGCTACCAGCGGGCGGAGCGTGTCGAGTTCGGCTGCGGTCAGGGGCTTCTCGAAGTTCAGGTACAGGTCCATGCGGTTTTTCATGCCGAGGCCGTAGCTGATGATGTATTCCGCATCGAGGCGCGCGTCGGGCACGCCCTTCTTCTCGAAGAAGACTTTGGTGCGGTTCAGAATTTCTAGTACGGTCATCTGCGGCATTTTCTTGTCATGCCCGCGAAGGCGGGCATCTCCTTTAAGCGTTGAACTTCCCGAGTTTCTCCTGCGCGTTGGCCATCTGGAGCCCGTTGATGATTTCATCCAGGTCACCGGTGATGACCTTGTCCAGGTTGTACAGGGTAAGGCCGATGCGGTGGTCGGTCACGCGGTTCTGCGGGAAGTTGTAGGTGCGGATTTTCGCGCTGCGGTCGCCCGTACCCACGAGGGCCTTGCGGCTTGCCGCCTCTTCCTGTTCCTTCTTCGCGATGACTGCGTCAAGAATCTTGGAACGCAGCATTTCCATGGCATGCAAGCGGTTCTGCAGCTGGCTACGTTCGGTCTGGCAGCTCACCACCACGCCCGTCGGGATGTGGGTGAGTCGCACAGCGGAGTCCGTCTTGTTGATGTACTGGCCGCCCGCACCCGAAGAACGGTAGGTATCCATGTGGATGTCTGCCTCGCGGATTTCCACGTCGACTTCCTCGGCTTCGGGCAAAATGGCGACGGTTGCCGCGGAGGTATGCACGCGGCCCTGCGTCTCGGTTTCGGGCACGCGCTGTACTCGGTGCACGCCGCTCTCGAACTTGAGCGTCCCGTACACGCTGTCGCCTTCGATAAACACGCGGATTTCCTTGTAGCCGCCCACGGTGCCTTCGCTCGCATCCTGGATGGTCATCTTCCAGCCCATGCGGCTGCAGTAGCCCTGGTACATGCGGAACAGGTCGCCCGCGAAGAGCGCCGATTCGTCGCCGCCGGTACCGCCGCGGATTTCGAGCGTCGCGTTGCGGTAGTCCCACGGGTCCTTCGGCACCATCAGTATCTGCAGCTCGTCGGTCACGCCCGGCAGCTTCTTCTCGATATCCGAAATCTCGGCCTTGGCCATCGCGACCATCTCGGGATCCGGGTCTCCGAGTGCCGCCTTGTATTCGGCGAGGTCGTTTACCAGTTGCAGGTATTCCTTCGCCTTCTGTACGGCCTTCTCGATACCCTTGTACTGCTTGTGAATCTTGTTGTAACGGGCCTGGTCGGCGAGAACGTCCGGGTTCCCGAGTTCCGATTCCAGTTCCTCGTACTTTTCAATAAGTTTTTGAGCCTTGTCTTTCATCGGATGCAAATTTAGATATTTTACTAGATTTATCGTAGCGTATACAAGCAAAAGGAGGCGCTATGAAATATGGAAAGATGATGGCGGGGGTGTTGCTGCTGTGGTCGCTTGCGATGGTGGCCTGTTCGGACGATTCTTCTACGGGGCCGTCGCTGGAAGAAATCCTGGCCGAATATTCCGTCGCCTATGAATTTGACGATCCGGCGAATGTGGGCAAGGACTTCTTCGGGAAGAACAATGCCGTTTTGGATGAAGACATGCCTGCCGTAAAGGTGGAGGACGAATGCCTTGTGCTCGACGGAAAATCGGGCCTGCGCGTCCCCCTGAGCGACAGCTTCAAGAGTCCCTACTTTGTTGTTGAAGTCCGCTTTATGGCGACCGACACCTTGCCGCTTTCCAATATCTTTTCTGCCGACCCTCCCGGTGCTGGAGTAGCTGGCTGGATGATTCGTCTGGACGGTTCTGAACTGAGGTTCCATATCCGTGGCGCAGGTGACTGGGAAATCTTCTCCGCGGGGAAAATTTCCCTGAACGAATGGCATACGGTCCGTGTAGAGTTTACCATGGCAAATATGGGCGGATTGACCGTTGAAGGTTACGATTTGAAAATTACCTTGGACGGGAAGGAATGCGTTTCGGAGGTTCTCTATTCGGATGCCGCCAACTTGCAGTTCGATTTGGGAATCGGTTATGACCCGCATCATCAGTCGAGGTACGACGACCGCTTCTTTATCGGTAAAATCGACTACATCCGCTACGGGAATAGGTAATAGTTCTCCTGCATGCAAGTCAGCCCGATAGGCACATTCTACGGCGATGCCGTGTACAAGTACGACGCTCCTCGGCAGGGGCGTCTGTTTGCAGGGCATCCGGG
>JAEEGK010003503.1_pt1 | contig 38996 bp, 28 predicted proteins | sample 8958771 | NCBI WGS metagenome assembly JAEEGK01 (sample SAMN16246547, study PRJNA631951) | gut metagenome | biome: gut microbiome; feature: rumen; material: SC-attached | host: Bos | place: Iran: Karaj | collected 2018-10
TCAAATACTTTTAATGAATATTCATGATTTTAAAAAGTTTTATTTCCATTCCTTTATTTAAAGTAAAATCAAAAAACTCTCTTTTTAATTAAATCATAACGAGAATATTAAAAAATTCATTTGTGTTTATTTTTATGTTTTTAAATGTTTTTTATTTCTAATTATAAAATTATTGCTCATTGGAAATTTAAGGAATATGTAGTAATTAATCGTTAATATAATGTAAGGCCATATAAATTATTATTTGATTACAAAAAAATAAAAAAATAATTCTTTTGTTTCAAATATTTAAATAATTTTATAATATTAAGACATAAAAAATACAAGTAATTAATATATTTATTTAAATTATTTTGTTTATACATAAATTTTATTTAAAATTTAAAAATTTACTTTAATACCTTCATTTATAAATAAATATAAAAATTTTTGATTTAATCATAATTTAATTTCCAAATATCTAAAAATCCTTGATCCAAATTTATAAAAAATAAATCATTTAAATAGGAAGGAATCCTATTATTTTCCTTATCTAAATTTATATTATCAAAAACCAAAATTAATACACATATATACATAAAAACGAAATATTTGATTTTCTAAAAAAAATAAAAAAATAGTTATTCCAAATATATACAAAAAAATCTTTAAAAATTAATTTTCCCTAAAAGAAAGCACAATAACACTAATATTATCTTGACTTCCAATATTAATAGCAACATTAACTAATTTTTCACATAAATCTTTTCCTTTATCAATATTCATAGAAATATTATAAACAGTTTCATCACAAACAAAATCCCAAAGACCATCAGAAGCAATAATACAATATTTTTCATTATATCCAATAATTTTTTTATTGATATGTGGAATAGCAATTAAACCATGTTTTTTATATTCATGATCACCAATTCCTCTTGAAATAGCTAATTCACCTAAAATTCTTTTTTTTCTTATTTTTCCTCCAACTGATAATATTCTTTTCATTTCAGATTCATCAGAAACTTTATCATCATATGACATTCTATAAGGCTTATCAAAGCCAATTAATACACATCTTGAATCACCTACATTTGCACAATACAATATATTTTTATCTATAAATACTATTGTTGCTGTATTTCCTATATAATCAAATTCCTCTTTTTTTGTTTTTTCATCTAATTTAATAAAAGAATCATTTAAACATTTTTCTATATTATTTGGATTTTTTTTTAATAATTCTGAAAATATTATTGGAAAATTTTCAGATGAAAATTTTGCTGATTCATCACCACAATGACCATCAAATACACAAAATAAATGTTGGTTTTTATCTCCATTAAAATTTTGATTAATTGAAATAATATCTTCCATTTCTTCCATATATTTCTCATTTTTAAATAATTTTGATGAAACTAAAACTTTTGGTATATTTGTATATCTTCTTGTTGCTGTGTATGTATTTAATCCTGATATATTTTCTGTATCATTTTTTGATGTTTCTTCTTTTTCCCTTTTAAAACGACGTCTACGTATTGTTGAGATTTTGTGCATTTTTTTTTTAATTTGTTATTTGATTTTGATTGGGATTAAATATATTTTTTTTTTATATATTTTTTTCTTTTTATTGAGATTTTGATTTTTTTTGATTTTTAATTTATTAGGTTTAGGGTTTTTATGATTTAATTTTTTTGAGATTTCTTTTCTTTTATTTTGAAATATTATTTATTACAATTTGGATTAATCAAAAATTATTCAGATTTTAATTATTCTTGATTAAATTAAGGTATTAATTATTCATTTTAGAAAAGATAAATTAAGATATATCATTGATTTTTATATATTATTCATTTGAAATTATCTTAAAGATTTAAATTTAAAAAAAGATTAAATTAATTTGTAATATTAAATGTGTTAATAAGAGTAATTTAAAATTAAAAAAATTATTCTTTAAATTCAATTAATATGATTTATAAAATCATGATTGCTTATATCCATTTACTGAATATTTAAATTAATTTAAAAAATTTACAGAAAAATTAACACCAATCACCTAAAAAATAAATAAAATAAATAATAAATAAAAAATAATTAAAAATAATATTTAAAAAACAGAACAAATAAAAAATTAAAAATAAATAAAAGAAATGAACGAAAATCCTAATTCATATAATCCAAATTATGCATCGCCAAATAACTATCAAACTCCTTATCAAACAGTCCCTCCAAATTATCAAGGAGAAAACGTAAATTTAAATGATCAACAAAATCAAAATAATAACATAAACAATAATGAATATGATACATTTGCAAATTATCAAAATAATAATTTTGACTTTCAAAGAAATTTAATAAATCTTAAATATAATGATAATCAAAATGATGAAGAAAATAATATAGAAAACATAGATGAAAAAATCCAAAAATCAATGCGTCGTGATTTTGCAAAAAAAGTATATGGAATATTAGGAATACAATTATTAATAACATTTATATTAGTATGTGGAACATTTTCAAAATCAATAAAAGATTTTTACATAAAATATTATTGGATAACATATATATTTTCAGCGATAGCTTTAGTATTAATGATAATATTTGCATGTTATAAGGAATCATTTCATAAATTTCCATTAAATTACATATTATTAGGGATATGGACAATATGTGAAGCAATAGTAATATCAGCAATAGGAGCAAGATATGATATTAAAACAGTAATAACTGCAATGGGTATATTAACTGGAGTTGTTATTGGTTTAAGTATTTTTGCTTCAATGACAAGTCTTGATTTCACTAAATTAGGTGTGGCTCTTATTATTGGAGGAATTGCCTTTTTTTTCTTTGGACTTTTTGGTTTTATATTTGGAGAATGGATGAAAACTCTTTATTGTGTTATTGGAGTTTGTTTGTTTAGTATTTATTTAATCTATGATACTCAATTAATTTTTGGAGAATTCGGAAGAATAATAAGTGTTGATGATTATGTTTTTGCTGCTATTGCTCTTTATTTAGATATTATTAGACTTTTTGTTTTTATTTTAAGACTTGTTGGCAGGGTAAGGGGAAGATAATTTTTTTTTATTTTTTTAATTTTTTCGGTGTTTAAAAATTTTATTTTTTTTAATTTATTTTTTATATATTATCTTAAATATTATTTTTTTATTTAGTTATGTCTAAATATAAATCTATCTTTGTTTCTAATTCAAATCAATGTGATGAAATATTTACAAAGTTAATTAATTCAAATGATTTACATAATTCAAAGAGGTTTTTATATGAATTAATTTCAATCACTATTTCAAAGGAAATTTCCTGTGATAGATGCATGGATATTTTAGATAAAATTAATTCAATTCAAAATCAATCAAACTTTCTTAAAAAATATATAATAGAAATTTTATGGTTAACAGGCTTTGATTTAGATAATGAACAAAATAAATCAAAAGATTCAAAAGTATTTATTCAAATATTAAATTATTTCCTATCAAAAAAATTATGTGAAAGAAACCAAATATTAGAAAGATTTGAAGAAAACACATTAACTCATTCTGAAATAATTCCTGACAAAAATATTTTCAGAAGTAGAATCACAAAAATAAATACAAAAATGAATTATGAACAACAAAAATATAATTTATTAAGAGAAGAATCAGAAGGATTTTCAAAGTTAATAAATTTAGTTTTTGAATTAGGAAATATAAGTGATTTTAATGAAAAATCAATTCAAAATATAATTGATAGATTAATTTGTTTAATGGGGTTTTTTGACTTAGAACCAACAAGAGTATTAGATATTACTTTAGAAGCTTTTAAATATAATCCTTATAATATTGTTTTTATTAAAATTTTTGAAATTTTAAATAAAAAAGCTTTTCCACATGTAATAGGATTAAAATTAAAAGATAATAAAAGTATAAATTTATTTATTGTTATTGCACAATTATTAAAATATGAAATTGTTTCTTTAGAACAAATTTTGGTTCATTTAACTCCTTCTTTAAATGAAATGGAAAAGGAATATAATGAAAGAATTTCACATACAATTAATGTTTGTAAACATAGTTTAAATGAAAAAATAGGAAATGATTTAAGAACTCAAAATAATTTTAGTTTAGAAGAAGGAATTATTAGTAATAAAACTCCAAGTAAATTTTGTAATTTTGAAGAAATTGCTAATGAAGCTATTAATTATTATAAAATGAAATTTAAAAATCAAATTTATTTACTTTTAGAAGGTATGATTAGAATTAAAGATAGAAAAAATTCTGAAAAATTATTTTCTATTATTCAAAACTTTTATGATCCTTTAGAAAATAAAACTTTATCTAAAGTTTTATGTGAATTAATAGAATGGATAATCGAACCAATGAATAATAAAAATATAAATAATATAATGGAAGTAGATAAAGAAACAAATATAAATGATGAATTTTATCAAAGTAAAAATATAGATGAATTATTTGATAATTTATCAATAATATTAAAATTTTTGCAAATAGGATTATCAACAAATCAAATATTATTTCAAAAACTATTAAAAATCCTCCGTTTAAATTTTTCTCAAATATCAACGAATCAAAATTTAAAAGAAAAATTATTAAATTTTATATCAAAAGTATTTTTTCCTTCATTAAGTTTAATAGATCCAACACCAATTTTAGTAAATGAACTTTGGTTACTATTAAATCAATTTGATTACAACATAAGATATTCTTTATATAATAAATGGTTAAATGATGTTTATACAATGCATCCATATTTATATATTAAATATGATGTAATAACAAAAGAAATTGGAAAATGGCATAATTCATTAACAAAAGATAATCAAAGACAACATGGAAGAATATTAGGAATTATAAGTAATGGAAATCCTTTAATTGTTTTTGATAATATAATAAGATTATTAATTTCATATGAAAATCAAATAAATTTTTTTATTGGAGCTTTAAGTTTTTGTTCAAATTTATCTTATGATGTTATTTCTTTTGTGTTTTGTAAAATTTTATGTGATAAAAGATATTCTAAAATTGATGTTGGTTCTTGTGAAATTATGAGTTCTTTTAGAAATTTCGCTTATTTTATTGGATGTTTTTATAAAAAATTTTATTCTGTAGAAATTAAAGGTGTGTTAATTTATATTATTAATAAATTTAAAAATGAAAAAATTGGAATTGAAATTTTTGTTTTGAAAGAATTAATTGAAAGAATGAGTGGAATTAAAACACAAGAAATTTTAAATGAAAAAAATTATTTAAGTGAATGTGGAGGAATTCATCTTTATTTAGAAGAATTAAATTTAGGAAAAGAATATAAATATTATAAAAAACCTTCTCAAGTTTTACTTAAATTTTTCCAAGAACATGATTTATTTGCTACTTTATTTTTTTTGTTTAATATTAAAAAACAAAATATTATATATAGTTCTAATTTAATTTCAGAAAAATTAATTGCTTATCTTTATGATCAATTTCAATTAATTTATTTACAATATTTAACTTTTTTAAATTTTTACGGAGAAAAAGAAAATGTTTGTAAAAACTTTTTAAATGGAATTAATCCTGATGATTTAATTAAAAAATATAATTTAAACCCAATTGATATTTATACTTTATTAAGAAAAAATTTAAATCCAATTTTTAATAGAACTCAAGAAGAATATTCAAAAAATATAAATTTATTTATTTCAATTTTTGACTTGAATATAGAAGAAAAAAGGAATTTACTTTCAAAAGAATTTGATTCAAATTTTATTGACACAAAATTATTTACTGAATCAATATATAAACCAATTTGGGATTTTATTCCAAAAGAATTATTTTTTATATTTAATTCTTTAGAATTAAAAGATATTTTTTTCCCAATCAAACAATATGAAAAATTAATAGAGAAGTTAAAAAAAGATAAAGAAATGCAATTTTCAATAGATGGAAATAATAATGAAAATAATGTAATTAAAAATAAAAAAGAAACAGAAAAAATAATATATACAATAGATAACTTAAATAAAGAAATAAAATCATTAAAAAATCATCATGAAAATGTTTTAAACTTCCTCAAAACAAAATTAATAAATATATTTGATTCAATTCCTGAAAACAATAAAAAAGACTTACCTATATATTTACTTCAATATTTATTTTATCCAAGATTAATCCAAAGTAAAAATGATGCAATATATTCTGTTAAATTTTTAACTCTTTTACTTTCTTTAAAAATTCCAATGTTAAATATATTAGATATAATAATGAAAATAACTAAATTTTTACTACCAAGTATATTATGTGTCACAGAATATGAAGGAGGAAATATAGGAATTTTTTTGAATGAATTTTTAAAAACAATAAAATCGTATTTAGAACCCAAATTTTGGGATGAAAATTGTAAAAATAATCCTTCATTTAGTCGTTCACTTGAAAAAAATGAAATAGTATCATATGAAGATTTTAAAAAAAAATTTGATTCAATTTTAACTCAAATGAGTAAAGCTTTTAGAGATATTTTTATAGTAAATGAAGATTACATGAATATTAGAAATGCTGTTAATGTTTTAAGTTTATTAATTAAATTAATTCCAAATAAAAAGGAAAATGCAAATGAATTAATCAATTCTATTTCAAATTGTTATGATAAATTTAAAGATAAATATGAAGATTCAATTATTATTGAAAGATATAGGGGAATTTTAGTTAATAACTTTATGAATAGTGGAAATTTGAGTGGTATTAATTTAAATAATGGGAAAGATAAAAGTGAAACTCAAAAAGAAGATAGAAAAAGAAAAAAAGACAGATCTAGAGATAATAATAATAAAAGAAATAATGATAAGAAAAAATCTCCTGATAATTATAAGAAATATAGGAATTAAATTTAATTATTTTATATTTTAAATGTTTAAATTATGAATTTTAATTAAAATATATATCTTTTTTTAAAACAAAATATACTCAATAAAATTTATATTTAATAGGAAAATATCAAAAAAAGAGGAATAGACTTAATGATTAGGATTGATTTTATTAATAATGTAATAAAAAAATTGTGAATTTTAGAGTTTTTAAATTTTGATTTTTTTAATGTTTTATTTAATCATATATTTCCTTGATAATCCCATTTATCTATTATAAAGTCATTCAATTTTTCACAATAAAAAGTAGCATTTAATGAAAAAAGTTAAATTTATAAATCAATTTATCTTTAAATATATTTTTAGAAGTTTATAAAAAATTTTTGAAGTTAAATTAATTTTCAATTGAATAAAACTTTTTGAAAAATTATAATTGTGGAATTTTAAAATCAAATAGAAGAATTAAATATAAATATTGAACAATAATTCAGACATTATATATATAATTAATTTAAAGAAAAAAATTATAATATTTTTAATAAGTTAAAAATAAATGATATTTTTGAGTTGTAATGTCATTTTTATAATATTATGTTATAAAAAATGTCTGAAGCACCTTTAAATGAAGATGAAATTTCATCTCCTACAACCCAAAATATCAATCAAGAAATTCATTTGGACGTCTCATATGTAGAAATTGGAATTCAACAGTCAACAAATATTATATGTATAATTCTCTCTATGATTTATTTTCCATTAATGGGAATAAAAAGCACATATAATTTTTATGTGTTTATTTCTTGTTTAACTTTCAATGTCCTTTTTTATATTAATTCAATTAAAAAAATTGTGGTTTCAAAAAATAAAGAAAACACTAAATTTATAATACAAATAGTTAAAACATGCATATGTAAATCAAAATTTGAATATAATAAAGAGGATATTTATTTTGGACTTAATGAGAATGCTGGTTATCCATTAATATATTTAATGAAAAATTATGCAAATAAAAAAGATATTGATTTTAGTAATATTATGAAAAAACCACCAATTAGATTAATTGAAGCTTTCGGTTATTTTTCAACAGATACATTTGCTTCTTCAATACAATTTTTGTTAAATCAATTAAATGATAATAAAGAAATAGCACCAAATATTACTATTGAATACAATAATTTTTTTATAAATTCAGAAAATTATTATTCATTTTTTCTTAATGACCAAATGTCTAATAATGATATAAACACTTTTTTATATCTTACTAATTTTTTCATTCATTTTGTTATTTCAATTTTATTTTGTTTTTTTGATTACTTGGTGAATATTATTGTTGGGTGTAGTTTATTAATAATAATTAGTATCTTTTATTATTTTTGGATAAATTCAGTTTATAGAATTGATTTTTTTTTTTCAGAAGAAAAAGATATATTAATTATAGGTTATGTAAAAATGAATCAAAAAAGATATGATATGATAAATTACTTTCTTCTAAGTGATTTTGAAAAATTTGCAGTTGTGAAAGATAAAGGAAATACTATAAAAATGGTTAGAACAAATGGAGAATTAATAGAAGTCATTAATATTGGAGATAATAATTCTTTTGTTTTAGAAGAATTTGTGACAATATTAAATAAAGCTTTAGAAAAGAAAAATGCTTAATTTAATTTTTACTAATTTATTTTTTTTGAATTAATTTTAATTTTTTAAAATACTTTATAAAATTAGGAAAAATGTAAGAAATAATTAAAAAGAAAATGGAAATTTAAATGTTTCATAAAGTAAAAACCATTATGACTCAATTTTGTTATTTAGATATTGAAAATTCTTCAAAATCCTTATTCATTTTTTAGATATTTTCAATAAATTTTCTCTTATTGTTGAAAAATTTGTTAATCAAAGAATAAATTATTTTTATCAATGATATAAAAAAGACAATAAATTTAATCAATGTAAACAAATTAATCAATCTTCTTTTATATGAAAAAAATTTGATATCCCAAAATATTTAAACCTCGACAACTTAAATATAATAATATCATCTTTTTTTTCTAATTCTTCCCAATTAAACCCTTTAAACCATTCATGTTCTTTAACTTCGAAAATACCATTAAAGCCTAATCTTTTATTAGTTTTTCTATAAATCATTTTATTGATAAAATCACAACTTTCAAGAGTCCATCCCATAAGAAGAGCATCTTTCCTATGAATATGAGCTTGTTTACTTAAGACAGCATCTTTAATTTCTTTTCTATTTCTTCCTAAATATGGTCTGTATCCATTCATAAATTCAAATCCCATGACACCAACAGCGAAGAAGTCAACAGGAAAAGAATGATTTTGTGCACAGAGTACTTCTGGTGACATGTAACCAGGTGTTCCTGATGTTTCACTTGAGTTATCTTTACTATTTTTTTTTGCTACTCCAAAATCTGTTATTGCTACATAACCATTAGAATCTAATACTAAATTTTCTGGTTTTATATCTCTATGAATTATATTGTTTTTATGTATATATTCTAATCCTGTTAATACACATGCTATTATAAATTTTGTCTCTTGTTCAGAAAATTTTTTTTTGTGACATATGTGATAACGTAAATCACCTCCTGTTAATAAATCCATTACTAAATATAAATTATCAAAATCTTGAAATGAACATATCATATTTACAAGAAAGGGATTGTGAAGTTGAGAAAGAAATTCTTTTTCGTTTTTTATACTTTTTTCACTTTTTCTATCTATTATTTTCACTTTTGACATCTCTTTTAATGCATATTTATTTTGTGTTCTTTTATAACGAACTTTCCATACTTTTCCAAATCCACCTCTTCCTATTACGTAAAGAAACTCAAATAAAGATTTTGATAAAGTGATTTGGGAATACTCTAATTTACCTTTTTCACTTTTTATTTTTGATGATTCTTCTTGTCCCATATTTTTTTTTTAGTATTTTTAGATTTAATTTTAAATTTTTTTTATTTAATTTACTTTTATTTTTTTTTAATATTTATTAATATAAATATTATTATATGAATTTTTTATTTATATATATTATTTCTTTATTAACAAAATTTATATTTTCCTTCGAAGAAAATTTTTTTTACATTTAATTTGTTTTATATCTTTTGTTATATGCATCATTCTATTTCAATTTTTCTAATAATTTATCAATGAAAATCTTTTGAGATAAAAAAGATAAATAAAAATATGATATTTTTAGTTTTATATATTGTCTGTTCCACAATTATCATTGGAATCAGAAAAGATTATAAAGTTTCAATTAAGAAAATATTATATTTCTTTTTTAATTTCTCACATCTGTTATATATAATATTAAAAGTGTTCCTTTTCTGATTTGAATTTTTTTATTTCTTGTATATGTATTTACACATCCTATATTAATACATTCATTTGATGTTTCTGAATTTTCAGGTAAAATTTCTATATTTAAATTAAATACTCTATTAATTTTAACATTCCCTATTTTTGAAGCTAACATTTTGATTCTATAAAAAATAATTTTAGATATATCATATTTAATTTCTTTAATTTCAAAATATTTAGAGAAGCATTTATTAACGTAAAAATACATTTCGCTATTTTTAATTAAATTATTTTCATCATTCCATCTTAAAACCATATTTTCAATTTCACAATCTCTAATTTTATCGAATTCAATATCACTTCTGAAAATACCTCTTAAAAATAATTTTCGAGGAGCAGAATCATTTTTTAAAGGAAGGAAAGTAATATCAGAAATAATTCCATTATTTCCTTCAATTAAATTGATTTTAAAATATATATAATCTCCTTCACAAAAATATTGAACTGGAGAAGAATAAACTATTCTTCTTTTTATATAATTATTATCATCCATATCAGAACAAAACCATATTGGATAAAATTTATCATTTCTTATATCAAATTTATATATTTGATAATATAAATTTGATTTTTGATTTCCTTTTTTCATTTTAAATGAATATTTTATTTCATATGATATTCCATTATATTTCTTTAAAAGGGAATTTTTCTTTATTTTTGATTTTAATTCTACATAAAATGTGGAAACATTTTTTCTTCTTTGTTTTATATATTTATTAATTTTAAATTTAAAAGAATCAAATTGGAAAATATCTTTATAATTATTTTGAAAATCTTGAATTAAATAAGAGAATTTACTAGTAATAGTAGATAAAATTAAATTTTTTATTTTTTTTCCTGCAGACATGATTTTTCCATAATCATCATATAAAAATGAGAAAATAATGAAAATAATTTTACTATTTAATTTAAGAATTTTTTCAAAAGGAATATTTTGATAACCAAAATTACTTTGAATAACTTGATTAATAAATTTAAATTTAGGAATGCTATCTTGATGATCGAATATAATAGAATGTTCATCATCTAATAATCCTAAAGCAGAAACATCAGATTTTTCTTGTGAATTATCATTATAATTAATTTGAACTTGTTTAGTTTTATATAATTGAGAAGATGAATTATTTAATTGCATTATTTTTGATATATTTGTTATTTGACTTTCTTCTACATTATAATCTATGTTATTATTAAATTCATCTGATTCTGAAAATTGATTTTCATTTAAATATGTTTTATTTGGAGATTCTATATTTATTTCTTTTTTTATTTGAGGATTTCTTAAAGTTTCTGAACTTGATTCTAATTCATTATCTCTTCTTTCATTTCTTTTTTCTAAGTTTTGATGCTTTCTATTTATTGTTGATATACTTTGATATTCATAATTTAATATCATCATTTCTGAATTTTTTTCACTACCATTTATACTTGAACTTTTTAAATTTAATTTCTTTTTTATTCTTTCTTTATCATTTTCTATATATCCATCATGTGTTATTATTTGAAATTGAGAACTTGTTGTATTTAATATTGTATTTCGAGACATATTCAATTTTTAATTTTATAAAATAAAAAAAAATATTTCATATTTATTCAAGGAATAATAAAAATAAATTACTTAATTATTATTCATATTAGTAAAAAAAATAAATTAAAACATATTTAAATCAAAAAGGAAGAAAATTTCAAAGTCAAATTATTTAATTAACAATATATTTTTTTATTTATTTATAATTAAAAAAATGTTTATAATATGTAACAACAATTACAAGCAGGAACATTATTATTATTTCTTCCTGAATTTCTTAAATTTAAATAAGAATTACGAACATTTTGTTTAATAACTAATTTTTTTAAAGAAATTAAATCTCCACTGACTCCAAACATAATATTACAATTATCAGTAACAGGAATATAGAAATCTCCAATTAGAATTAAATTAGAATTTTGTTCTTGTTCATCTAAAAAAACATAACATTTATTATCTCCATTATCAACAAAAATAAATTTAATTTCACTGATATCAAGAGCTTTTATGTAATTTTCTTGTCTTGGAATTTCTTGTTTCTTAATGTTTTTAATAAAAAAATTATTTTCATTTCCTTCTTCTAAAACAGCAAAAGAAATAAATTTTCTTGCACTTTCTAATTCTTTACTTATATAACAAACTAATGTTTTATTATCAAAATTATCATTACAACGAGAAAAAATATAAAAATTACTTTCTCCACTCATTAAAATATTTATTTCACATTGAACACTTAAAGAACGTAAATTTAATTTATTTTCATCTAATTTTATTATTTTATTTTTTAATATTATATTTTGTGATTGTAATTCATTTTCATTTGTTTTATTAGGATTTTTATTTTCTTTCATTTCTATTTTTTCCCATTTAATTATTTTATTTAATTCTTTCTGATTTTCTATTTCTTTTATTTCTAAATCACCTGATACAAATTCTTCTAAAGATTCATTTATTGAAATTTTTATTTTTAAAAATTCTTTGTCTTCATTTAACCATTCATTTATTTTTTGGTTTTGAAAATCTATTCCTTCTTTTGATTTTTGCTTTCTTACTTTTAAAATATCTCGTAAACTATATTTATATAAATTTTATATTTTTTTTACTTTTTTTTTTGGTTCTCTTCTTCTTTATCATTTTGATCTTTTTGCTTTACGTTTAAATTTAAAATTTCTTCTTTGATATTTTGATTGTTTTCTTCAAATTTATATTCATTTCTTGGAATACAATTTTGATTTGCTCCAATTAAACTTTTCATTAAAATTTTTATTATTTTTTATTCTTTTATTTTATTTTTAATTAAAATAAAAATAATATTATTTCAATTAATAATATAATATGTCATTTAATCTAAATGATTGTAAATTATGTGGAGAGACTAATTCTTTAGTAAAAGACGATAATACAAATAATACAATATGTAGAATATGTGGAGCAATAACAAAAGAAAATGAAATAGAAGAAATAAATGATTTCCAAAAATTATTAATTCCTCAAAATGATAAATTACTAGAATATATGAATCCAACACAAGAAGAAAATTCTCTTCCTCAAAAAACGAATCAAAAACTAAAACAAAATTCAAAAAAAGAGTCAAATTCATTAGAAATGAAAATAAATTTAAAAATAGAAGAATTTTGTAAAAAAATGAATTTAGAACATAAAACAACAGAAAAAGTGAAAGGATTAACAAAGAAAGTTTCAGATGCAAAGAAAATAAAATATAGATTAATTGAATATATAATAGCATCAATAATATTTGTAATATGTAGAAATGAAGATAATCCTAAAACAATGCAAGAAATATCATCAGAATTAGAATTAGATAGAAAAGCAGTTAATAGATGTTTTAATAATATAAGAGATATAATAGTTGAAAATAAAAATCAAATTCCACAAACTGTTTCTAGATTAATTAATGCTTATTGTGATAAAGTTTTAGAAAATAATAATGATGATTTAAAAAAAATTTCAAATCAAATTTCTGAAAATGTTTGCAAATATGAATTAATTGCAGGAAGAAATCCTACTACTATTGCTGCTACTTGTATTCTCATTGCTTCTCAATTACTTAACTTAAATATTGGAAAAAAAATTATTTCTAAAAAAATAGGAACCACTGAAAATACTATTATTAATGCTTATGGAGTTCTTAAAGAATATTTTAGCTCTATTGTTCCTATAGAATATAAAAATGAGGTTCAGAGATTAGAAAATGTAGATTAAGTTTTAATTTTTGGTATTTTTTTTATAAGATTATTATTTATTTTTTATATTTTTTTTGTTGATGATATAATTTCTATTTAATTAATTTTTAACAACATTATTTTAATTTCTTAACATAAATAAATTATATATTTTTATTCTTTTTTTTAATTGTTTATTATTTTAAAATTTTAATCTTAAGTGTTTAAAACTTTAAAAGTAAATATTTCCAATGATATATCTTTTGATGAAAAACTTTTTTAATGGAAGAAATTATTTCCATTGAGAATTACTTATTGAATTACTTAAATTTATACTAAATGATGAAAAATGATTTCCTCTTTTTTTAATTGTTAAATTTTGATTTTTAGATTTATTTCTATTATTGATATTTTTAGAAATAAATTTATATGGATTTGCTTTTTGAATTTTATCATTTGATGAATGGATTTTTGAATTTTTTAAATTTTGAGTAATATTTTTTTTGTTTTTTAACATTTGATATAAAACATTATCTTGACTTATATTTAATTTTTTATCTTGTAAAGTTTTTTTCATAACAATTCCTTTTAAACTTGATAAAACAGGTTTTGTTAATAATTGAAAATTATTTTTTTTTGACATTGAATTGCTTCTTTTTATATTTCTTTTTATAATATTTTGAATAGTTAATTTTTCATGAGTATGATTTATATATTTATTATAACATTTTTTATAACTTTTATTTTCTTCAGTTTCTAATCTTCTAAATGAATAATCTTTATCAAAATCATTTTCTTTATCATTAATATCATTTTTTGTTTCAAATATTTTGTTATTAATTAATATATTATTATTATTAAATTCATTACTTTTTTTTCTTATTTTTATACTATTTGAATTTTTAATATTATTTTTATTATATTTTTTAATATTATTAAGACTTTTAAAATTAAGAATTTTATTGAAATTTTCATAAATATCAGAAACAGTATTATTTTTATTAAAGATTTTATTATTCATATTTTTTTTTTTTTCTAAGAGAATTCATTTCTAAATTTTCTTTTTCTTTTTTAAGAATATTTTCAATGTAATTTAAATAAGTTGTATTTAATAAATTTTCCTTAATCCAACTTATTGCTTTTTTCCAAATAAATTTATTATTTTGAACAAATTTACAAATTTCAGTTTTAACATCATAAAACCCATTTAAATTTTTTAATATGGGAATTAATTTATATAATTGTAAATCATCAATATCATCAAACCAAATTTTAATAGGAATTCTATTTAATTCATTATAAATAGGAGGATAAGAATTATCTAATAAAATAATATTTCTAGATTCACCTAAATAATTTAAATCTTTCATTAATATTTTTTTTTCTTCTAAATTATATATATCTGAATATAATTTTATTTTAATCCTATTTTGAGGATCAATTGAATTTAAAATTATTTTTCCTATTGAAGAAGTTAAATTTGTAAATATTATTATTTCATAATAATTTGAAATTTCTTCTATAAAAGGAATTAATCCTGGATGAAATAATATATATTTATTCTTCTTATTTTTATGATTGTTTTCATTTTCATCAGGAATAATTAAATCTGCTTTTTCTATTATATTATTTGAATAATGAATTAATGTGTCGTCTAAATTTATTAATAATCTTTTTTCTTTTATTTTATTGTGATTTATTCTTATATTTTTTTTTGGAGGTGTTTGAGAATTTGATTTTTTTTCTTTTTCCTTTTCAAATAATAAAGAATTGTTTTGTTTAATATATTTTGATAAAGAATATTTTTTCATTTTAAATTTTTTAATTATTTTTTTAAAACTAAAAAAATCAAAAAAATAAAGCAATTAAATATAATATTTAATAAAATAATTTTTATAAAATTTAAATTTAAAAGTAAAAATTTATCCACCATGTAAAGTAGAAATAAAAGAAATAACATCTTTATCTTCAATTTTTGTATTTTCTTTATCATAAATTTCCCAATCAGCATCATTGTGTAAGACAATAATTCCTGGTTTAATAATTCCATCTTGACTTGCAAATAAATTTGAATCTCCTTTTATTTTACTTAACATTATAATAATAATATCTTTTATTGTAGCTTCATTTTTTTCTATTTCTATATCAAAATTTTTGACTTTATCAAATAATAATTCTAATCCTCCTCCTAATTCTACTTTAATCTTCATTTTTTAAATTATTATATATTTTTTTATTTTAAATTATAATTTTATTATTATTTATTATATTAGTTCAGTTTAAAATTTTAAATTAATTTAATTTCTTTTTTTTAATTATATTTAATTCATTTCTTTTTTATAAAAAATGCAACATAAATTCAGTTATTATATTCATCATTTTTATCAAAAATTAATGATGTCTCAATTTCAAATATATTATTTAATTTTTAATAAATTTACCATAAATCAAATTATAATGATTTTATTATTAATTTTTGAAAATTTTCAACTTTTAAGTTTATTCTTTTCTTTTTATGTAAGAATTATTATTAAAATATAGTTAGTTTTGATTTGGAAATATTCAAAAACTTTAATTTTTTTAATTAAATTTTTTCAAAATTTCAGAATCCAACAATATGTGTATAATAATTGGAAATTATTTTTTGTTTTTTTATATTTTGGTTATTTATTGATTTTAATCAATTTGATTATTTTTTTAAGACTAAGTATTAAATCATATAAAGGAAAAAAAATAAAAGATGATTATATTTATTTATTTCTTTTTAGATTAACTTCTTGTATATTAAATGAAATTATTTATTGTCCTTTTTTAGGTAAAATAATAATTTAATTTTTAGAAGCTAATTTAATTATATTTACATTTAATAAATATAATCCTTTTATAATTAATCATATTTCAAAGGGAAGTGTCATTCATATAGTATATATTATATTAAGTTCTTTTTCTTTATTATATTTATTTTTTATATGTTATTTTTATAGTATTTTTAATTATGGAAAAAATGAATCTTCAGAAATTACTATAGGAAGATTTATGATAGTTAATTCAATGAAAATTTTTCTTTTAATAAAAACTTCTTTTTATATTATTATTTATATTCAAACTATATATGATTTAGATATTATTTTTTACGTTTTTATTTTATTTTTATGTGTTGTTTTTTGTTATTCAAATTATTTAGAATATAATTATCAATATGGACAAGATTCTTTAAGAAAAGTATACTTTTTTTTTAGTGTTGTTTATTTATTAATTTCATTTTTTTTAACTTTAGGCTTTTTAATAAAAACAACTTCTTTTAATGGTTTAATCCATATTCTTTGTGTTTTTATTTTTTTATCAGCATTTATAATTTTTTCTCTTCCTAAAAAAGAAATGGAAATAAATTTAGAAAATTATTCATTTAAAAATGATCTTGAAGTTTATAATCAATTAAAATTAATTTCAATTTCAATGGAAAAAAGAAAAAATGATAGAAGACATTTATTAGATTTAGCAGCATATTGGTATAAATATAATAATTTGGATTTTGAAGTTAATCATTCATCATTTGATAATGATCAATTAGAATTATTTATTTATAAATATATTGATAAAACTTTTAGAACAATGATTCATAAATTTAATAATAGTCCTTTATTAACAGTTTCTTATGCTTGTTTTCTTTGTGAAACTTTAAGTAAATTTTCTAAAGCATATATTATTTTATATGATTGTTTGTATAACAATCCAGATTTAACATTTTCACAATGTTTTTTTATATATAAATGTGCAAAAGAATTACAAGAAAAAGCTTTTGAAATTGGTATTGATAAAACAGATATATCATATAAATATCAATGTAATACCTTTATAAATTTAATCTGTCAAATATCTGATATTTATATTAATTTTTGGAATTTATTATTAAATAGTCAAGAACATCAAGATATTAATAGATTAAAAGAAATAGGAAATAAAATAAATGAAATAAATGAAAAAATAGAAGATCAATTTCAAGAAATAAAGAAATTAAAAATAAAAGAAAAATCAATATATACATTATATAATTTATATAAAAGAGACATATTAAATGAAATAAGTGTATATGAATCAGATGATGAATTTAATAATATGGAAGATTATTATAATCAAAATTCAATATTATTATCAGATTTAAATTCCTTTGTTTCGTCATCAGATTTTCAATTTATAATATGTTCAGGTAAAGAAGATAATTTTGGAATAATATTAAAAATTTCACAAGAATTTACTTCTTATTTTGGTTATACTGATGTAGAAGTAATTGGACAGCATTTAAATATTTTTATTCCTGAATTTATGAGAAAAAAACATGATGAATTATTAATTGATAGAATATCAAAAATTAAATTACATGATAAAATATCTAATTCTTTAAAAAGACATGTTTTTTTTTTTAAAACAAGTTCAAAATATATTTATCCTATTCCATTGGATGTTTGTACAATATTTGATGAAGATGGTAAAGCAACAATTTTTGGGAAAGTTGATTATGATAATATTCATTTTTTTCATAGAGAAGTTTCTGCTAATTGTCATATATTAACAAATGAAAATTTAATTATTCAAACTTTTTCTCATAATTGTTTACATATGTTTGAATTATCTAATTTTTGTATGAATGGTTCTGTTGAAATTAGTAAATATATTAAAGAATTTTATAACGAGTTTTTTAATAGAATTACTAATTTAAATAATCATGTTAGTAAAAAAATTGATAAGCAAAAATTAAAAATTAGTATTTTAAAAGAAAAATATTTTACCAGTCAACCTGAAGAAATAATTACTTTTGGTCAAAAACAATTTAAAATGAATGTTGAAGAATTGAAATTAAATGGTTTTCTTGTTGGATATATTTTTCATTTTGTTTTTTATAAATATGATTCTTCATCTTCAATTTCAAAAAATTTAAAATTAAATGTGAATATTTCTAAAACAATTACTCCACCAAAAACAATAATAAAAAATCAACTAAAAAGAAAATCAGTAACTGAAAATTTCAATACTAATTTTTTAGGAGAAATAAATGGAAATTTTATTCCAAAAAGTGAAAAATTATATTTTAATTATGAAAAAAAGGCATATCAATTTAATAATAAAAATATAATGACAATAGAGGAATTTTTTAATAAAGAAGTAGAAAAAACTAATAATAAAGAAGATATATCTTCAAATTCTTCTTCTTCTGATTTTTCAGAAGGAGAATCTGTAAATTCTGAATCAGAAGATTATCTTTCTTCTTCTTCTTCTTTTGATTTTTCTGAAGAAAAAAAAAAAATTGAACATAATATTATTCATAAAACTTATTCTATGAATAAAAATATTTCAAATTATTTAAATGAATATTATAAAGTTAATTTAAGCAAAATTTCTTTATCTCTTTATGATTATAAAAAACATGCTTTGATTAATATTCCTAAAAAAACTTATAGTTCAAAATTAGAAAGTGTAATTAATAAAGAAAAATTAGAAAGTAAACAAATTAAAGAAAAAAGAAGTTTGAAATCAGAAAGTAAAAATGAAAAAAATGAAGAATTAAATAATAAAAAAGTAGATAAAAGTTCATCATTAAAAAGGAAAAATAAAGAAATTCAAAGTTTAAAAAGATATTACACAAGTAAATTAAATAATTCAATTAAATTTGCATTATCATTTGAATTATTTCACATAATAGTAATAATCATATCAGGAATATTATTTTTTTCAATATGTTTCAAGGATAGAAATTTATTGATTAAAAATATAGAATTAACAAGATATTTAATTAAATTTTTTGAAAATTCAGATTCTACATTAACGTATTCTTTTCAGCTTGCATTATTAAGAAATCCTAAATATACTAATTTTTTTTCTGATAGAGAAAGAATAATGACAGTAATGAGAAAAAATTTAATTAATATGTATCAAGATTGTATAAAACTTTTAACTTCTTATCAAAGTAATAGTATTAATTTATCTGATAAAGCTAATGAAAAAATAAATAATATAATTATTTATTATTATATTATTGATGATTCTTTAAATGTTACTCAAATTTATTGTAATATGAAAACTATTATTTCACAATATTCTTATTCTATTTATAATTTTGCAAATTCAGAAATTGAAGATATTCATTTTTTAAATAAAGATTATATTTTTATTATGTTAAATTCAAATGATTTTTTCAATGATAAAATTATTGAATATATTCATATTATGTTTGAAGAATTTCATAGTAATGTTAAAACTTTAGAAACAAATTTATGGGTTATTGCAAGTGTTAGTTTATTTTTCCTTATTATTTCTTTAATTATTGGTATTAAAACTATTATTTATGTTACTTCTGAAAAAGAAAAATTATTAAGATATTTTTTTGGTATTGAAGAAAATTTTGTTAAAAATGCTATTTCTAAATGCCAAAAATTTATTGATTTAAATAAAAATATATCTTTTGATTCAAAATATTTAATTTCAAAACCTAAAATTAAAATAGATGAAGATATTGATAATGTTGAAATAAAAGATGAAGAAGTATCAGTTCAAACTTCAGTAAGTCAAATAGATGATAATAACAAACTCAATAATTTAGATGAAAATTCCTCAATGAATAAAAATTCATTTTTTTTAAAACAAGGAATTTTAATTTCAGATAAGAAATCATTAAAAGGAAATGGAAGTATATATGTATTATACATAGCAACAATAATATCATTTGTATTAATAATAATGGTAAATAATGGTAAAAAATATAGAGATATAGATAGATTGTTGAAAATATATTATACAAAAGTATTACATAAATCAATATTTATAATTGGATATAATCACATTAGAATATATATATTATTTTCATGTTCTTCACTTGTTTTTGAATCTTTTTCTTCAAATCCAGTTCAATATATACAAAATTTATATTCAACACATGAATATTATCAATCATTATTCACTGGTAATATATCAGAATATGAATTACCAAAAAATTCATCATATTACTATAAAAAAATAACAACAGAGCCTTTATATAATTATTTAGATAATTTTGCATCAAGATATAATTTATCATATCAAAGTTTCGGAAGTAACATTTTATATTATGGAGTAAATGCATTAATGGTTTATTTTATAGGATCATTAATAGAATTATATAAAAAATTAGAAATTTTTATTGAACATTCTAAATCTACTGGTTACTTATATAATGATATTAGTTATGGAAGTGATTTTTATACTGAATTTATTTCTGATAATCAAAATGACATTGAGATTTATAATCAAAATGATCCTTTTCAATTATTTAATGATATTCAATTAGTTGAATTAAATGTTTTAAATGAAGAAATATATCGTCCTGCTATTGAATCTTTTATTGAAGCTTTAAGTTTAGATGTTGATAAATACGGAGAAAATATTAAAGTTCATATTGAAAGAATTTGTGTTTTATTTTTCATTGTTGTTATTGGATTTAATTGCTTTTTTTATATACCTTTTTTTTCTAATAAGAATAAAGATATTAATCGTGTTAGACAAATGCTTATGATTATTCCTAAAGACATTTTATTTAAAATTATTGAACAATATAATGGGAAGAAAGAAGCTGAAGAACAATTTTAATATTTTTTATATATATTTAATTAATTTTATATTCTTTTTTCATAATTTTTTTACTATAAATACAATGTTTAGATGATTATAATGATAATTCATGTATATTTAAAAAGAAGAATTTCTATTTTTACACTAATATTAGTAATATTAATAGTTCTTGAATTAAAACATTTAAAATATTTATTTAACAAAAAATATAAAATACACTTAAAAAAAAGAAATGATTAAAAAAAATTAATATATTATTTTAATTTTATCTTGTACTTCCTCAGTGGCTTTTTGAAATTTTTTCAAATCATCACCTTCATTCAAATCAAAATTTTGACTAATATCTAAAGATTCAAGTTGAATATTTTTAATATTATCTAAAAATTCTTCAGAAATAGGAATTTTACAATTATTTTTACTTAAATCTAATTCTTTCAAAGTTTTATTTCCATTTTCTCCTTTAAAAACAGATAAAATTTGGAGAAATTTTTCATGTGAATTAATATTATTATGATACAAACAAAGTTTTTCTAATTTTTTATTTTTTACTAACATATCACAAATAAAGTTAACATCTTCATTTCCGATATTACAATCTAATAATAATAATTCAGTTAGAGAATTATTATATGATAAATTTTCACAAAAATTTTTAAAATAATCATTATTCGAAGAACCAATTTCATTATCACTTAATACTAAACTTTTTAAAGTACAATTTTCATTTTTTAATATTTGACCTAAAAGAGTTAATGAATCTTGAGATTTAATATAATTACCAAATAATATTAAAGTTTCTAATTTAGTTTTCTTAATTTCTTTATTTATTAATTTTTCATATTTTAAAAGAAAAGTTTTCAAACCATCATTTCTTAATTTATTCTTACAAACATTTAACCAAGTTAATGAATTAAATTTTTCTAAAAAATTTCCTAATTCTTCTCCTCCTTTATTTTCATTAATATCATTTCCAGTTAAATTTATTTTTTTCAAACTATAATTTTCATTTTCTTTATTTTCTAAACCTTTTACAATAAAAGAAATACATTTATTGGAAATTTTACAATTAGATAAATCTAATTCATATAATTGTTTATTATTTCTTAACATTACTCCTAACCAATAACAACCTTCTTCTCCAATATTATTTTCAGTTAAAATTAATTTTTGAATATGAACATTAAACTTAATTGATGATAAAATTGGTTGAATTGTATCTGATTTTAAATTATATTGAGTTAAATCTAATTCTTCTATTTCTTTTGTTCTTTGATATATTAAGCTTGTTACTATTAAAAAATGAAATAATTCATTTGATTTTAATTCTTTTAATTCAGGTATTATTTTTTTATTTATTTCTTTCTTATATTTATAAAATTTTTCACATTCTAATTTTATTATTTTATCATCTTTTGTTTTTGAATCTAATATTTGATCAATTAATTTTTGATCCATTAATTTTTTCATTCCTTCATATAAATAAATATTAATGTAACTTTTAACAATTTCAAAATCGTTATATATATTTCCTGCTGCTAAAATTAATATTAATTCATAATTTTCCCATTCTAAAGGAAATGATTTTAAATAAGAATCAAAATCTTTTTTTAAAATATTTTCTCTTTGAGGAGAAATTAAATATGTTATATAATCTTTTTTTATATGTGACATTTCCACTCCTTTCGGAGAATATTGTGTGTTTCCTGTTTTATTCATTTTTTGTTTATTATAATTATTATTATTTATTCTATGATTTTGAGATATATTATGATTTGATAAATTTAAATTTATATTTTTTTTTTTCTCTTTATTTTCTCCTGATTCTTTTAAATAATTTTTATTTTCTTGATTTTTTAAAATTTCCTTAAAAATCATTTCTTGTGGATTTTCCCTTTTACTTACTTTAAAAATGGCTTTTTGCAAATCCATTAATACTTATTCTTAATTTATATAATATTTTTTGAATGAATATAAAATAATCAAAAAGTATTGTAAATGAATTTAAAATTTTTTCAAATTTTTGAAACAAAAAAGACAATATAATTTAAACAAAAAAAAAAAAACAATTTATTATCACAAAATTTAACTTAAAAATTAAAATGAAAAATAATCTTTAATAGAAAATTTAGTTTTAAATTATTTAAAAGATGTTTTATGCAAATATTAATAAAATTAATAATTTTTAAGTTTATGTATTATACTTCTTCCTTTTTAAAACAAAAAAAATATGAATTTATTATATAATTTTAATTTTAATTTAAAAATTAAAAAAATAGAATTAAAAGTTTTTTGGAGGGATTATATTTAAAATTTATTTACTGAATAATAATTTTTGTGATACCTTTAATTTCATTTTTTAAAAAAGACAAAATATCAATAGCTTATTATAATTCAGTAATATTAAAAACAAATATTTTTTCTTTCAAAAATTATTCTTATTCAATTAGATTGAGATTCAGAAAATCAGTCAAAAATTTTTACTGATTTATTTTCATATCAATTTAATTTGTTTCAATAAAGAAAACCAAAAAAAAGAACAAAAAATGAATATAAATATATACTCATTTATGTAATTATTCAGATTTTTATTATTATTCTCCTTAAATAATGGATATAATAAGGATAATAGAAAAATATTATAAATTATTAACTGGAAATAATTGTAAACTTCATATTTTTTTCGTGTTAATTCTATTAATATGAATGATATTAATCAACCTTTAAATATAATTTGTATGGTCATTTCATTCAATTAAATCCTCAAATATATCATAAAAGAAATATGTTTTTAATTTCAAAAACTTATGAAAATTAGATCTTTTTAAATATATTTCAAAGAAAATTATTAAATTCTCCAAAATATGCTTAGTTTTATTTAGAGAGCAGATGCATCAAGAACAATAATTTCAAGAGAAAAAGAAAAAAAAATATATAATTGCAGATTTACATCTATTTTTTTAACAATATTTTATTCTCTTAGATTATTTCATAAATTAATACTTTTTATTTAAATAATTTTATTAGAAAAAAATTTAAATTCAATCACATTCATGGATTTGATTCTTTTAATTTTTTTAAAAATCATTTTAAAATTAAAAAAATAAAAAATCAATATATTTCTAAATTATATATTTCTGAAACTAAATCATTGAAATTATAGAATATTATATTAATGATTTAAAACTATTTATAAATAAATTTAAATTATAATAAGAGATTAAATCTAAAATAACTAATTATACATATTAGGAAGATATTACTTTATTAATGTATAATTTTGTTTATTCTCATTTATTATTTTTATTCTTTAATTTGAAAAATAAAATTTACTTTATTTTAATTATTTTTATTTTCAAATATTATGTTTTCTTTTTAGTTTTTTCACTTCAATTCTATTTTTTTCTATTTGATTAAATATTAGTTTAAATCCATCTTTCAATTTTAAATTTCTTTCATCAACCCATTTTGGTTTTTTAAAAGCATTATCATAGAATTTATTTGGAGTGAATTTAATTTTATCTAAAGGTTCAAATTTAATTTTAATTTCCATTTCTTTTCCAATTTCTTCTTTAAATAAATAAGAAGAAACAGGATTTAAAGCAGAAATAGTTTTTGTTGAAGAAAGCGCATTTTTTAATTTAGGTTCAGAAGACAAATAATAACCTAAATTATATATAAATATTTTATTTGGTTTTTCTAATTTAATTCTATTATTTTCTATTATATTATTTTCATTATTATTATAAGGATTTATTTGAGAAAAAGATTTTGATGCATTCACAATTTCATTTTTTATTTTTTTTGAATTTTCTAAAGTAACATTTAAATGTTTATATATAGGATGAGGAATATTATTTTTTTTTAATTTTAAATTTTTTAAAGATTCACTTTTTACAATTTTTTTTTTTGTTGATTTAAAATCAAAACTTTCATTAAAAAAACTATTACTATTACTATTACTATTGCTTATTATTTGTAATTCTTCACTATTAAAAGTATTATTAACATCATATTTTGAAGTAGGAAAAATATTATATTCAGAATTATTTCTTGAAAAATTTGAAGTTAAATTTAATAAACTTCCTTTTTGAGTTTTATCTTCTGTAATGAAAAAATCAGATTTTCTAAATTTACTTTGACTTTTTTTTTGAATTTTTGAAAATATAGAATATTTTGGTGAATTATTTTTAAGATTGAATAATGATTTATTTGACTTATTTGTATTCAGATTTTTATTTGATGAAAACAAATCTAAAATATTTAATTTTTTATTACCAAAATGTTCTATTGTCGATGGTCTATATTTTGTTGTTTTTTTTGTTTTTCTTTTTGAAATTGCTAATCTAGTTATTTTTTTTTTGGGAATATTAAATAAAAATTGTTTATTTTTTTCAAATGAGAGTTCCATTAATTTTTCTTTTTCTGATTTTATCATTTCTAATCTTTTTATTATTTGATTTGTTATGTTTGGCACTTTATCATTATCAATTGGAAATTTATACACGTTTATTTTTTCTAATTTAGCTAAATCTATATTGATTTCACTTTTGCTTTTTATCATTAATTAATTTAATAATTATCTTGAAAAACTTGTAATTATTAAAAAGTAATATTTATAAATTTATTTTTTTAATAGTAAAATAATAATATATATATTTTATTTTTATAATATTTTTATTTGATATCAGTTTATTAGTTTTTGTCACCCTTATATTTATCTTTACCAATAACTATATTTACAAAAGGTGAATTTTCATTTTTCAAAATATTTTTTTACTTTTTTCTCATATTGTTTATTTTATTTAGATTTATTTGATTTTCAATTTTTAATTTATTTTATTCAAATATTTAATAATATCATTTGGTCTCATTGCTAATTTATTATTAAAGAAATTAACATATTTTTATTGAATTATATTAAATATTTTAAGACTTCAAAATATTTAAAAAATTAAATCAAATTATTTTTTTGTTGTTTTTTTAGCTTTTTTTTATTTCCTGATTCATAATAAAAAGTATTTTTTCCTTTAATAAAACTTTTAAAATGAAATAAAATATAAAACTTTCAAATGAAATAAAATATAAAATTGTTAAATTTATTATAATCTCTTATAAATATAATCCTTTATATTGGATTTAATTTTTATAAAAAATATTTATTTATTTGAAACCACCACATTTTCAAACTTTTTTAATATAAAAAATATATAATTATAAATTCTTTAATTTATTAATGGTTTATTTAATATTTTTATTTGAAATAAAAGAGCCATTAATTAATATTTATATTACTAATAGAAGAAATAGTACTTATATGTTCTTCATTATATTCCTTTTTATATCAATCCAAATTATTTATTAATTTATTTACATTATTAATTCTACTTATTTTAATTTTGTAATTATTTTTTTGGTATTTTGAATTTAATTGTAAATTCTTCTTTCAGAATTTTGATTTACTTTATATTCTGTTTTTAAATTTATATTTGATTAAGTCAATTCTTTAATAGATAAATTTAATCTTTTTTTCATTTTTTGTTTTTATGTTTGATGAAATTCTTCTAAATATCATTTTCGATTGATTCTAATATTTAAATAAATCATTTTTTCTTTTTTCTCTTTCCATTTCATTTAAATTTTCTTTTTTTGTTTTTTTTTCAATTTTTTTAAATCAAATATATTTAATAATTTAAATTTCAAAAGAAGAAGAATTAATATTAAAAAAATCCGAACTATGAAATTTAATATTTTTTTAACTTAATTTCTTTATAAAAAAAATATTTTTTATTTTAAAAAAATTATAACAAATATTAATATTTATATTTATATTATTTTTTGAATTGATAAAGAAATTGTTCTTTCTTTTTAAAATTGTTTATTTCTTTATCTAATATTGAAATAACATTATTATTTACATTTGAAACATTTTTCACTTTTTTTTCAAAAATTTTTAAATCCAGTTCTTTTTCTTTAATATTATCTTTTTTTTGCTTAGAATTATTATTAGTGTTATTGGTGTGAAGTAATTTTGTAAATTGTTCATTTCTCATAATTTCAATATTTTTATCTAAATTTTTTATTAATTCTAATTTTTTTGGATTTAATCCAGCAATTAAATTATCTTGTAATTTGATTTTTTCTAGATTTACTTTATCAATAGGATCAATTTTATTTTCAGGTAAATTGTCAAAAAATAATTTAGGTCTTTTATATTTTTTATAAATTTTTTCTTTTATTAAATTAAAAGAAAAATCAGCTTTATTTATTGCTCTCACTGTACAATCACTTTCTTTTTCAATATCTTTTAATATTTTACTTTCTATTTTTTTTAAATATAATATATTTTTTTGAAATTTTATTTCTCTATTATTTATTTTCTCTAAAAATTCTATTTTTTTCTTAAAATTTTTATTAAAAATAAAAGATTTACTTAAAGGAAATCTTTCAACTTTTTTAGGAGCAGAATATTTTATATTTGTTTTATTTTTATTATTTAAAATTGAGTTTTTATTTTTTGTAGATTGGCTTTTTTCTAATTGATAATTTCCTTTACTTATATTTAATCTTTTAGAAGATAAAGCTCTTGTTGAATTTGAATTTGAACTTTTATCTAATTTATCATACCTTTCATGTATATTTCTTTTCTTTTTAAAAAAAAAAAAATCATCTGATTTCTTTCTATAAAAACTCTTTATGGATCTTAAACTATTTGTTGGAGTTAAAAGTTTATAATTATTATTTTGAGATAAATTTTGACTATTATTTAAATTTTTATCAAAATTTTGATTTAAATTTTTCTTTTTCCTTTCTAATTCTTTATTTTTCTCAATCATTAAATGCCGATTATATCTTTCTAATTCATCAAAATTATCTTTATTAATATTATTGAAGTTTAAATCTTTAGTACTATTTATAAACTTTTGATATTTTCTTGATAAAAGATCATTATATAAAACAATATTATCAATCATTTTTATTGTTGAAGGTGATGGAAAATTTTCTTTTTCTTTTTCAGATTTATATAAATATTCATAATTATATGATGATATTGTTATTGGTTCTCCAGATTGAAATAATTGAATTTTATTTTCTATATAATTTGAAACAGGAAATTTATCAACATTATATATTAAACCTGCTGAAATTTTATTTAATTGTTTTAATCTTTCATAATCTAATATTTTTTTTTTATTTTCTTTCTCAAGTTTTTCTTGTTCTGAATCTCTATTTCTTATTTTTTCCATTATTAAATCATAAAATTTGAAAGCTATAATTTCAGTTCCTTGAATAATTTCAAATAATTTAGAATTTGATTCATGATAAAATTTAGAAATAAACCAAGAAGCTTGTTTATAACAATCAAGAGCTTTTGATAATTGACCTAAATTTTCATAACAAATTCCTAAGAAATATAAACTTAAATTTATATTTTGAAATATTTCTCTAAAATAATTCCTAATTATATAAGGCATAGAATGTAAATTAATTCCTTTATCAAGAGTATTTCTAATGAATAATTCTTTAATACATAATTTTAAACAAAGAAAATTATATTCAATTGCATTATAAAAACAATTATCTTCAATTAATAGAGTAGATAATAATATTAAAATTTTTTGATAAACTTGATAAGTATAAGGATCTTTACATTTATCAATATATGTTTTTAACATTGAATGACTTATTGATAAATATGAAGATGCATCTTGTGTTTGGTTTTTTATCTTATGAAATTTTGCCAATAAATATAAACCTTCACAATAATTTTGAATTAATATCTCTTTTGCTTTTTCATTAGCAACTTCTAAATAAAAAACTTTAATTATGTTTTTAAAGTAAATTTTCATTTTTTGAAACATTTTTTCTAAAGTTATACTTGTTTTCATTGTTGGTGAATATTCAATGTTTTTATTTCTATATTTATATTTTGATAATTCATTTGTAAGGATTTTATAAAAACATTTTAATTTTAAATCAAAAAATATGTAATTAAATGAATGATCTTCTAATAATTGTTCTTTTGTTTCTATAAATTTTATTGTTTCTTTATATTGTTTTGAAATTAAATATAAATTAATTTTTTCGAACACTAATTCATCATCAAAATCTGATTCTTTTGTTCCTTGATTTGTTTTTCCTTTTTGGGCTAATGAAATAACATTAACTGAATTTGAAAATTCAGAATTTAAAGATATTTCTGAATCATTATCAATACTTTTATTCATTTCATTCATTAGTGAAAAATATTTTTTTAATATTTTTTTATTTTTGTTGAATAAAATTTTATTTAATTATACTCTTATTCATTTTTCAATAAATAAATACATATTTTTTCTTTTTAAATATGAAATAAACCATAAGATAAAATTTTGGTGTTAAATTTTTTAATTATTCATTAAATTTAATTTAAAATATAAAATGAAAAAATAAATATAATATTTCAAATGTTTATGAGAAAAAAAGTCTAATTCTTTGAATAAAATTGTGAAAAAAAAAACAACAAATATAACAGAAACACGGTAGTTAATTTGATTCAATGTCTCAGATTATACTGAGTCTTTAATTTTTTTTTTCTGCATAATTTTTTATAAAATTATTTTGATATTTCAGTTTTATTTAATATTAGGAATATTTGTTTTGTTTATGAGTGATTTTATAAAAATTATAATTATAAATTTCTTTCTAATAAATTCCCACTATTCCTATTAAGAATTCTTTCAATAATAAATTAATTTTCATATAATCTTTAAAGTGGTTTATAATTATTTAACTCATTGTAGTTTTATTGATTTTAATAATATAAAAAAAAATTAAAAAATATATACACCAATATTTTTAAATTTTAAAAATAATTTTTTTATATTATAATATGATACTTGAAAATATTCTTATTTATATTATAGTTAAAAATTTTTAAAACATACACTTATGTATATCATTAACTAATTACATAATTAGAATTGTCTCCATTGACACGGAATTTCCCTTCGGATTTATTTCTTCTTAATTTTTTTTCAACCTTTGTTTTAATCAAATGTTCCATTTTTTTAAAATTATAACTAGATAAAGGTTGACTTACATAACTTTCATGAACAAGAGCTTTTAATTCTAAATAAAATGTCATATAAACACTTAACTTAACAAATACATTATATTGAATCATTTCTAAAAATTTCATTTCTAAAATATTTAATTGATTTTTTTCGAAAAATGGATAAATATAAGAAAAATCCCCATTAGATAAATATTTATCATCCCAAATTTTTTGGCTTATCATTAAAGAAACAAAAATTAAAGGTCTCCAATTTGTAGTTTGTAAACTTAAACCAGTTAAAGCAATAATTCTATTTATATAAATTAAACTTATTATACAACATTCACAAGAAAATTGAACACAATTATAAAGAGCTTCAATAAAATTGATCATATCATCTAAAGTAGGAATTTTTTTTATATTTTCAATTCTTTGTTTATCAAAATATTGTGGAAATTCATCAATATATTTTTCTTCTGAAAAGAAATATAAATCACTTTTTTTACTTATTGTTTTTCCTAAATTCATATCTTCATTTAATTGACTTTGTAATATTGTTGCAACTGCTTTTATCATATTTTTTACATTTGGACTTGATATTGTTGAATCTAAAAAAATATTACTTGTTGATGAAGATTTAAATTCATGATATTCAGCTTTTGATTGTACTCTTTTAATTTGAGAATTCATATTTTGTTTTATCCCTGGTGTAAATGCTAATTTATTAATTGACATTATTTGATTCTAATTTTATGATTTTTTGAAATAAAAATTATTTTTAAAATATTTTATATATGTTTCTTAATTTTATATTATATATTAATTTTTAAAATAATTATTTATTTTATTATGATTTTTAAAATAATTGGAATATAAATTTTCAATTAAGATTATTGAGTAATATTTTTAATGTTGTTGATTAATTTTAGTAGAGTAGTGATCAATAAATGTTTTATTTTTTTATTGCAATTATTTAATTTTATAATTATTAAACAGTATAATAATAAAAGAAAATAATTTTTTAAATATATAATTAAATATTTTGAAATGTATAACATTCTATATTTAAAATTAAAAAATTATTATCTGAAGATAAAGTGAGAGATGGATTATGAAAAGTTTTTGTTTGTTTTGAATATCCTCTTTGAAAATCATCTTCTAAGTTTAAAGAAAAATTTTCATCACTACAACCAAATGAAATTCTATTATAATCAGAGTAAATATATCTTTCATTTTCTTCAGTTGATAAATAAATATGAATTTTATCAGAATTAAAAAAGCTAAAAATAAAAGTTTCTCCTGTTCCATATAATTTATTTGGATTAAATTTAAATCCTTCATTTGAATAAGCTCCAAAAATACAATTATTATTATCTTTAATAAATAAAATTAAACTTTTATATCCATTTGTTTTATTTAAAAATGTTTTTATAGATGAACCATCATTAATAAGAGAATATAATAAAGTTAAATTTTTATATTGTTCATAATAGGGTAAATTGTTATGTAAATCAATAATTTGATTTTTATTAAGTATTTCACTTTTTTTTGATAATTTAGGAATAAATTCTGTTTTATTTTCTTCTATGAAATATGGATATTCAGAAGAAAGAAGATTTTTTTTCTCGTAATTTTGTATTTCAAATATAATACTAGTTATTTCTGTTAAATAATTAGAATTTTTATTAATTGAAATATTTTCATTTTTTGAATCTTGATTATAATTTATAATGTTTTTATTTTTATTGTTATCTTCATTAATAACTAAATATGAATTTATTGTATCATTTGTTAAATTAGAATTGAAAGATGAAGAAAATAAAAGTTTACTAGATTCTATCCTAAATTAATAAAATTAAATTTAATTACCTTCTTCCATATTATTATTTTTTTAAAAAATAATTATTTAAAAAAATATTCAAAAAATGAAAGATTTTGAAATTAGTGTAAATCTTTCTAATGTAAATAAAAATCAAAAAAAAAGTATGTATATAAAAATTGATGAATTATCAAAAGAAGAAGAGAGTATGTTAATTGAACAGAATTATAAATTATTCTTAGAATTTTCAAAATTATATAAAACTAATGAATTATTAAAAAACAAACTCCAAGAATTAATATCCGAAAAAAATAAATTAAAAGCAATTATTAATAAATTAGAAAAAGAGGAAAATAAAATAGAAATAAAAGATTTATACACTCAAAGAAAAGTAATTTAAAATATTAATAAATTAGAGACATAGAAGAAGTAAAAAGGAAATCAAATGTAAATATATTTGTAATTATCCTGATTGTAAAAAGAATTATAGTACTGAAAGTTCTTTAAAACATCATATTAAGTTGAAACATCATAATTTAAAATTTAAAAAAAACATTGATAATCATTCATAAAGAATTAGATTTGAAGTCAATGTTTTTTATAAATATTTTAGTATTTATAATACTTTTTTGGTTATTAAGAATTTATAAATAAAAACAACGTAAAAGTTGTTTTTATTATTAGAATATAAGAATTAGTCAGATTTTTTCTTTAATAATTTATTATATAAATATATTAATATATATGATAATGCTTAACTTAATGAATTTTTATTAAATTACTTTTAATTCAAATTAAAGAATAATATTAAAAGGAAAAAAAATTTAACTACATAATATATTATATATATTTAATCATTGATCTCAAAAAAATTTTTAATATCTCCAATATCCATTTTAAAAAATCTAATATATTGTTTTTCTTTATTTTCCATAACATTTTCAAATTCATTAACATTATCAAAGCATTTTTCTTTTTTTCCATTAACCCAAATACCATATTTAATATTATTACCTTTAATAAATTTAGCAATTCCATTTTGTTTTCCATCTTTCCAAAAACCAATATAAAATTTTTCTTTAGGCCAATAAAAAATTCCAAATCCATTTTTTTTATCATTATCATAAAATCCAAAATATTTTTTTCCATCTTTCCAATAAAATTCTCCATAACCATTCATAATATTATCTTTCCATTCTCCTTTATAAATTCTTCCATCAATAAAATTATATATTCCAAATCCGAAAATAAAATTATCTTTCCATTCTCCTTCATAACTAGTTCCATCATTCCAATGATAAATTCCAATTCCATTTTTTTTTCCATTAATATAATTTCCTTTATAAAAAGAATTATCAGGCCAATTTTCATATCCAATTCCAAATTGAATATTATTTTTAAAATTACCAATATATGAAGCACCTTTATTATTTGTATATTCACCAAAACCATTTAAGTTCTTTGAAAATTCACCTTTATATTTATCTCCGTTTTGATGATAAAATATTCCATAACCTGATGGCTTGTTGTTTTGGAATGTTCCTATATATTTTGATTCATCAAAAAATGTTTGAATTCCAAAATTGTTTTTTATTATCTTTATTATTTTATTTTTTTTCTTTTTTTCTACATTCTCTCCAATTGATATATTTTCATATAAGGTTACTTCATTTTTTGGAAATGTTCTTTGAGTTGAAGTTTCCTATAAATTTTTTATTTAAATTTTAATTTTTTTACTGTTTTTAAATTTAAGTGATTTCTATATGCTTTTGTTATTTTATTTATTTTGTTTATTATTGATATTCTATCTTTTGAAGGTAAAGAATTTATTTTGTCTACTAAAGATGAAATGTTATTTGAATTTAATTTTTTTGATTTTAATATTTCACTTGATATAGATGATTTGTCTTTTGGAATTGAAGATAACTATTTTTATTTATATTAAAATTTACAATACTTGTTTCATATTTATTTTGAGGTAAATCATTATTACAATAACATAATTTACTCCCCATTTTTTGTTATTTCTTTTGAATTATAAAAAAAAATATTTTTATTATTTTATAAAAATTCCTTTGGAGTCATCTTTTATTGATTATCTTAGGTCAATTATTTTTTTCTCATTCATAAGAAAATTACCTTCAATCTTTTAAATGATTTAATTTTCTCTTATAGGACATAAAAATATTTTAAAAATTTACTATAAAAAATATAATAATGAATTTGGTTTATGAATTTCAAAGGACAATTCAATATTGTTTTCTAAAATTAGTCTTTTAATTAAAAGTAATATATAAAAGAAAAGATAAGAATATCTATCAAAAAAGGAAATAATATTAAAAGAGAAATTCCTATAAAAAATATACCAAAATACTTTAAATAAAAATAGAATTAATATTAAAAAAGATAATAAAACTTATCAGTTGAAAATAATGAAATGAATTCTTTTGATAATGTTATTACAATAGATATGATAAAAATATTAAAGGTAAAAAATGAATGGTTGTTAAAATTTTTAGATAATGAAAAAAAATTTATTTTAAAAAGTTATGAATTAATTCAAAGGAAAATTTATGTATGCAAAAAGCTAAAAAGAGCCAAATAAAAGTAATGTAAAAATATAAATTTTTATTATTTTAGGAATATTAAAAAATACTTATTAAAAACAAAAACAATAACATTATAAAAATTCAATAATTATAAAATACAAAAAAATTCAAAAAATAAAAAAAGAAGAAGAAAAAAATACAATTATTCCTCTTCTTTAATTTCTTTAATCTCTTTAATACTTCGTTGCATTTTTCCATCTTTAAAAGCAACAGTTTTTTCTTTTCCATTAATAGTCATTAATCCAATGCCACAAGGTTTTCCATTTTTAAAATCACCTTTAAATTTTTTTCCATTTGGCCAAGTCATTTCACCATAACCTTCTTTAATTCCTTCAATATAATTTCCAACATAAAATCCACCATTAGGCCAATAATATTTTCCTTCACCATGCATTTTTCCATTTAAAAAACTTCCAATATATTTATGTCCATTTTCCCATTCAAAATTACCTTCTCCAGAAATTTCATTATTCATAAAATCACCTTCATATTTATCTTTTGAATTTTTATATTCTACTTTTCCTTTCCCTGATTTTTCATCATTTAAAAAATCTCCTGTATATATATATTCATTTGTTTCTTCTTTGCCTTTTCCATTTTTTTGATTTTGTAAAAATTCACCTTCATATATATAATTTTCTGAATATTTTTTTCCTTCTCCATTTAATTTTGAATTGATAAATCTACCTTCTAAGGTAAATTTATTATTTAAATCAGTCAATCTTCCATAACCATTTAATTCATTATTTATAAAATTTCCTTCATATTTTATATTATTTTTAGTATATAATGTTCCTATTCCATTTTTATTATTTAATATATCTACATTACCTATATATATAGTATCTATTCCATTTATTTTTTTAATTAATAATTTTGTTTTTAAATTTAATTCTGGTTCTTTTAAATCTAAAGGATTATTATAATTTGGATTTAATGATGTTATTTCATCATATGCTGATGTGTTATATGAAGTTAAAATATCTGATATAAGCGAATTTTCTTTTTGAATAAGATATTTTTTTAAAGATGTTTTATATAATTTTAGAAATGAATACATACGAAATGTACTTTGGATTTTTATTATTGAATTTATATCATAATCTTCTATTTGTTTTTCTCTTGGTGTTTGCATTATATTTTCATTTGTTTCTGTTGAAAAATATCTTGGAGATTTAAATAGTGAAGTTTCAGTTTGGAGATAATCATTTTCCTTTTTTATATTATAATTTCTTGCATTTTTAAATTTTTGAGTCGGAAATTTTAAAGTTGGTTCCTCTTCTAAATTTCTAAAGCAATTACATTGATTTTGATTCCCCATAGCAAAAAAAATTATATTTGATATTTTAAAAAATTTAAACAAAAAATAAATAAATAAATTATAATATTATCCAAGGAATTTTATTCTGATATAAAGTATATACAATAAATATTTCTCAATGCTTAATTACTTACATTTTATATTTTTTTGATTTTTTCAAATACAGTTTTTCATTAAAAAAATAATTGAAATTTTCAAATATTTTTTTACTCTATCCCTATTATCTATTATTTAAAGCGTAGAAAATAATTATTAAATAATATTTAATATTCCTAATTCTTCTAGTTAGGAAGTTTAATAATCACAATCAAGAAAAAGCCAGTACGAATAATATTTATTTATTTAAGATCAATAATTTACATCATTCTAAAAGATTATATTATTATAATCATAATTGTTCAAGGGATATTCTTTTCAATAAAAATAATAATTCAAAAATAATTCATATCTGTGGAAGATGAAAAGTGTATTTAAGAAAATGAAATAACTATAAAAATAAAAAGAATTGAGAGTTCAAGATATATTAATTCAATAGTAATATAAGTAGAAAAAGACCTTTCTAAGGAAATTCTACTTATAGAAATATAAAAATTGTCTCATCTCATTAAAATAATTTTTTATATTATAATTGTATTATACAATAATTAATATTAAAAAAATCCAAATTAAAGTAGATTATTTAACTTTTCAAATCTGTTATATACAATATTATTATTGTTCCTTTTCTAATTTGTAGTATTTTATTTTGAGTAAAAGTATTCACACATCCTATATAAATACATTCATTTGTTATTTCTGATGTTTCATTTAATATTTGTAAATTTATATTAAATATTCTATTTTTTTTAATTATACCAACTTTTTCAGCTTGCATTTTAATTTTAAAGAAAATAATTTTAGATATATCATATTTTATTTCTTTGAAAGAAAAATAATTTCCAAAAGTTCTTTTAATATAAAATAACATTTCAGAATTTTTAATTAAATTATTTGCATTATTCCATCTCAAAATCATATTTTCAATTTCACAATCTCTCATTCCATCATATCCAATTTCACTCTTAAAAACTCCTTTTTCATATAAATTCTGAGGAGCTTCTAATATTTTAATATCTAAAAAATTAATATCATAAATAAAATTATTTCCTTCAATTAAATCTATTTTAAGTATAATATGATCTTTTTCAACATAATTTTGAACAGGAGAAGAATAAACAAGTCTTCTTTGAGAATAATTTCTTTCATCCATTTCTGAACAAATCCAAATTGGATAATATTTATTTTTTCTTATATCAAATTTATATATTTGATAATATAAACTGTCTTTATTTCTACTTTGAGAATTTTTAAATGAATATGTTATTTCATATGATATTCCCTCATATTTTAATAAATAAGGAGTTTCTTTTATTTTACATTTAAAAAATATACTAAATATTGGAATTTTCTTCTTTTTTAACATTATTGTTTCACTTTGAATAAATTTAAAACTTTCAAATTGTAAAATTTCTTTATATTTACTTTTAAAATTTTCTATTATATATGAAAATTTACTTTTTAAAGTTAAATTAAAAGCATTTTTTATTTTTTTACCCGTTGTCATTATTATTTTATAATTATCATATAAAAAAGAAAAAATATTAAAAGTACATTTATTATCTAAAGCCAAAAACTTTTTAATAGATATATTTTCATAACTTAAATTATTTTTTAAAACTTCATGAATAAATTTAAATTTAGAAACTTCTTCTTGGTGATTTCTAATAATAATATGTTCATCATCTAATAAACCTAAAGCAGAAACATTTGAATGATTATCTCTTAAAAAATTACTAAATTTATTATTTGCTTTTAAAAAAGGAGAAGAACCAATTCTTTTCATTTTTTTATTAGAATTTAAAATTGATTCATCATTAACAGGATTATTACTTTTATTATTTTTCTCAATTATATCAAATTCTAATTCTCTTTCTGAATTTTCAACATTATAATAATCATCATTTGTATTATTGTTAATATTATTATTGTTCTTTCTATTAATTGTATTATTTATTGATTTATTATTTCCTATTGCTTCTTCTATTATTTCTGTTATTGAACTTTTTTCTGATTTCTTTTCTATTATAATTTGTTCATTTTTATTATTTAAATTTTTCTTTTTTGAACATATTGATAATTGACTTTGTATATCTGAAATATTACTTGAATTAAAACTATTATTATTTGAATTTGTAAAATTAAACTTTCTTCTAATTCTTTCTTTATCATTTTGGATTTGTTCTTCAAAGGATATAATTTGATATTGAGAATTACGTGAATTATTCAATGTTTTTTTTGACATTTTAAACGGTTAATTTAGAATTCAAAAAATGTTTTTAAAAATCAATATATATAATAAATATATTTTAAATTATCTTAAATAATAATATAATGAAAAAAATTATTTTCAATTGTCAAAATCATAATCTTCTCCTGAATAATCAATTTTAAAAACTAAGAAAAATCCACTATTATCATTAATAATAGATAATAAAATAGCATTTTTAGGTCCATTTATTTTTTCAGCAATATCTTTTAAAAAAGCATCAGTTGTAGATTTATCTTTATCAATTTTAACAACTAAAAACTCAGTTTCATCATATTCAGGAGTAATTTTATTTCCTTCAAAAATAAAAAAATAACAATAT
>JAEEGK010003505.1_pt1 | contig 38991 bp, 32 predicted proteins | sample 8958771 | NCBI WGS metagenome assembly JAEEGK01 (sample SAMN16246547, study PRJNA631951) | gut metagenome | biome: gut microbiome; feature: rumen; material: SC-attached | host: Bos | place: Iran: Karaj | collected 2018-10
TAATATGATTTAATAAATCTTTAGCATCTTTAGATAAGAAATTAGGAATAATATAATCATGACTTAAAATTTTTCTACAAATAATATCTTCTTTACTTTCTGCAAAAGGTAAACTTCCACATAACATTGCATATAAAATAATACCACATGACCAAATATCACTTGAAGTTCCATTATATGCATTTCCATTTAACATTTCAGGAGGAGCATATGATGGTGTTCCACATAGTGTTTGTAAATATGTATTTTTATTGTAGAATGTACTTAAACCAAAATCTGATATTTTAATATTTGTATTATTATCTAATAAAATATTTTCTGGTTTTAAATCTCTATGAATTATACTTTGTTGGTGTAAATATTCTACACCATTTATTATTTGTTGAAATAAACGACATGCTTCTTTTTCGTTTAATTTACCATTTTTTACTATGTAATCAAATAATTCTCCTTTTTCACAATATTCCATTACGATATATAAACTTTTTTTACTTTCCATTATTTCATAAAGTTGAATTATGTTTTTGTGATGGAGTTGTTTTAATATATTTATTTCCTTTTTTAATCTTTGAACATCTCTTTCATCTTCTAATAAACGAGATTTGTCTAATATTTTTATTGCTGTTTTTTCATTAGTATATATTTGAGTTGCTACTTTTACTTTTGCAAATGCTCCTTCTCCTAATGTTTGACCTAGTAAATATGGTCCTTTCTTTTTTTGTTTTTTATTTATATGAGGATTTATTATTGAATTTGATTCATTTCTTCCTTCATCATTCATTGTTTTTTTAAATCTAAAATTTTTACTAATAATTTAAAAAAAAGATTTAAAATATAAACTAAAATTAAATATTATAAAATTTTATAAATTTTTTAATACATTTATTTATTTATAATTATATGAATATAATAAAAATATTAAATTATATAAATTTACAATTATATCATCCAAATATTAAAATCATCAAAAAAACCAAAAAAATAAAAAGAACTAAAAAAAAATTAAAAAAAAATAAATATTTTTTTAAATAAATAATAAAAATTAAAAAATAAATTATTTATATCCGAGAAAAAAAATGACAACTCGCTTTAAAAAAACAAGAAAAATGAGAGGAGAAGTTCAAATGGGATATGGTAGAATAGGAAAACATAGAAAGCATCCAGGAGGAAGAGGACTTGCAGGAGGTCAACATCATCACAGAATAATGATGGATAAATATCATCCAGGATATTTTGGTAAAGTTGGAATGAGAGTTTTTCATTTAAAAAAAAATATTCATTATAGACCAATTATTAATTTAGATAAAATTTTAACTTTAGTTCCAAAAGATGTTGTTGAAAAAGCTAAAACTTCAAATTCTGATGAAAAATTAACTATTGATGTTACTAAATATGGATATTATAAAGTTTTAGGTAAAGGAATTTTACCTTTTCCAATTATTGTCAAAGCTAAATTCTTTTCTAAAGAAGCTGAAAAAAGATTAAAAGAAGCTGGTGGTGCTGCTGTTTTAATTGCTTAAGTTTAATTTTTTATTTGAATATATTTTTAAAAGAAAGTAATTTTTTTTGATAAAATAAAATTTAAATTTTAATTTATTTTTTTTAAATATTATATTGTATTTTTATTTTAAAAATTATAATAATTAATTTTTTTATTTTTTTATTTATGTATTATTAGACAAAAAGATTTGAAAAAAATGAATATAAATCATAAAAAAGAAAAGAAAAGGATATTAGAATTATCAAGTGCTCAATCATTAGGAAAAACAAAACCAAAAGTTCATTTAACTCCAGTTAAAAGAATAAGAGGAAGAATGGCATGTCGATTAAATAATAAAAGTTTTGAAAAATATGAATTTTCAGAAGGAGAAATTCAATCAAATAAAGCAACTTGTTCTTCAGGGAATGATAATACAACATTTTCAATATTTCAAAATATAAATATTTTACTTTATTATTATCTTGAAAATGATGAAATTAATAATATTGAAATTTTAGTAAATGAAGATAAAACAATTTTTGAATTTATTCGATTTTCTTTAAATATAATAAATGAACAATTAAGAAGTGAAAAAAAAAATATCCAATTTAATATGAGTCAATTAGATAAATATTGTATAAAGGAAGTTAAAAAAAATGGTCTTCCTAATCATGATTTACCAATTTTTAATCCTGAAATTCCTTTATATAATTGTAAAGAAGATAAATTATGTATTGTTTGGTTAGGTGATAAAAAATCTAATTTTATAAAATATAATTCAAAAATAAATAATAATAATAATAATATTAATTATCACAGAAAAATAAAATTAAAATTTTAAAATATATTCATTATGTAAAAAAAACTAAAATATTGGAGTAATCATTATCAATTTTATATGAATAAAACAAAATATTAATTAAAATTAATACATTATTATAAATATCATAAAATAAAAAACATATTTATTTCTATAAAAAAATAAAAAAACTGAATAATAAATAAATTAAAATATATTCTTTAAAAAATGCAACTGGAATATGGAGTAGCCCCATTAAAATATACAGATGGAATTCCAACACATTTAGCAGGAGAATGGCCAGGAAAATTACCATGTCGTTTCCATTCATATAGAAAAATAATAAGAGCAATAGATCATGGAATAATATATAATCAAAATGAACCAACATCAATTCCAAAAAGAAAAATTTTAGACCCAGGTCCATCACCAGAATATGTATTTAGACCTTCTTGTAAATTAGTAAGTAGTGATATTTACGATAGAACAATTAAACCAAAAGGTTTAAAATATATTGATTTTAAAACTGAACCTAGAAAATTAATTTTACAAAAAAAACATTATTTTCCTTATAAAATACAAATGGCCAAAGATGAAAATGAAAGATTGAACACTTTACCTAATTCAAAAATTATTAGAATGGAAACTAAAATGTTAATGGAAGAAAATGGTTATGCTCAAAAGAAATATGATTTGATTTTTAATAGAGATTTAAATAATATTCAATTTATTAGAAATGAATTAGGTAAATTGAGTTTAATTGCTGAAGATCCTTATAAAACTGCAAGACAGATTAGAGAAGATAAAAATAAAGAAAAGTTAAAACAAATAAATAATTTAAAAAAAGATATTCAATATGTTGAAAGATTAAATAATTGGGATAATAATATGAAAACACATTTTAAAATTAAATCTACTACACTTCCTTCTATTAATAATAATATTAATACTAATGAAAGTAATGAAAATGTTGAAGGTCAAAAATAATAAAATAATAAAAATATTTATTTTTTTGTAATTTTAATATTTAAAAAAAAATTTGAAAATATATTTTTTTAATTCATTTATATTTATAAAAATATAAAAAATATGTTTTTAGCAAATTCCCTAAATAATAAATTAAAAAGAAGTTTCTCAGATTTAGATATTAAAAAAGAAGAAGAACAAAAATTTCCATATACAATGAAACAACAAAATCCATTTTCTTTATTTGTATATAGACTCCATCCTGAATATACAAGTGAAGAACTTCAAAAAATGACAGATGAAGAATTTTATAAAAAATTCACATTAGATAAGTTACATCAAAAATGGGAAAAAAAATTGAATGTAAATTTTGATTTAACAAATAAAAAATTTTCATATGGAATGAGTGAAAGAGCAAAAACTGCAAAAGCATATGTTAAAGAATTAATAGAAAAAGATTTATTTGAAACTAAAAAACCTAGATGGAATATTAGTACAAAAACAGATGATAAGAATTTTAAACCTCCTTTAAAAAAAACTTTATTTAATTTACAAAATGGATTAATGGATTATCATGTTGTTCCTTTAAAAGAAAAATTTGTTAATCCTGGAATTGATATTAAATATGAATTAATAACTGAAAATAATTATTGGAATAAATGTTCTGTTTTGGGAAATAAAGAAAAAAAAAAAATGTTTAAAGAAATTTTAGAAACAGCATCATTTAATAGTCAAAAATATTGGAAAAATAATGAAGAAAATAGAATTAATAGTGCACCATTTAATATTACAGAAGCAAGAAAAAAAATGGAAAAAACAAGATATTTTAAACCTTATAAAGATCCTTTATCATTAGAAAAATTTAATTATAAAACAATGAATAAAGTAAAAGATTTAATGTGGATTGAAAGAGAAAAAGTATTTGAAGATATTAAAAGTAAAGTTCCAAGAGCAGAGAAAAATAAAGAAAAAGTAAATGCATTAGTACATAAAAAAATGTCAGAAAAATATAAAGAAAAATTTGATATTATAACTGGAAAAAAAACTGAAAATAAATTTATAGGAAGACCAAAAAGTAATTGGAAAGATATTGAAATTGCAGAAAAAATGCAAACTATTGCAGATTGGAAAGATATAAATTGGTATAAACCATCTAAAACTGAAATTTCTGATAAAAATAAAAGAATTGAATTATTAAAACCATTAGTTAATAATAAATTTGATGTTTTAAATGAAGAAAGAAAATTAAAAGAAGAAAAACAAGCTGAAGCAAAAAAGAAATTAAAATTGGCTTTAATGAAACAAAAAACTGAAGGTTTAAAAATTGAAAAAAATACTATGTTAATTAGTAAATATCCAATTGAGAAAAATATTTATGAATATAATAAACAATTTTCAAGAAATGGAAATGAATTTCAAATGACTGAAACAAATGGAGATGATGATATTATTTCTGATCCTAATAATATATTAAATGAAGTCAAAAAAGATAGTAATAGTGATTTAAGTAAAAAAATTTTCTTAGATGCTTATAAAAATGTTATTTTAGCAGGGGAAAAAATGCAAAAACAAAAAAGAATTATGAGTCATTATAAAGATAATAAAATTTGGATTGAAAATAAATATTATCATCCTGGAACATTTAGAGAATTTATTTTTACAAAAGAAAAAATTCAACCTGATAATAATATTAATAACGATAATAAAAATAAACAAAATGCTAAAAATGAGTATGAAATTGCTGAAAAGTTTATGGCTTGGTCTTGTTGTATGAATAGAGTTAAAGAATCAAGAGGATGTCATTGTGAAAAAATTAATAAACATAGATGGAATTTAGATAGTGCATAATAAATTTAATTTTTTTATTTATTTATAAAAGTAAAATAATATTTTTTTTAAATAAATAATTTGAATTTTTAAATTAATATTCTTAAAATTAAATAAGCATAATATAATAGAATATACTAAATTAAATCACTTTATTTCATTATATCTCCTTAATAATTAAAAACCTAAAATAAATAAAATAAAATTCAAATCTAATAACAATCCCATCCAAGATAACAATTATCAAAATTACATTTTTTCAAATCTTCTTCACTAATTAAAACATTTAAAATTCCAGCATCTCCTAATCTAATTCCATGATGACACATAGAATCTAATTTAAACAAAGAAATATTTTTCCCATTTAATTCAGCTCTTGGATCATATTGACAAAAATCAGGATTTCCTCCCATAGTAATTTTAATTTTACTCATTTGTTCAGCTTTAATAGTAACTTGATCTTTATATTTTTCACTTAATTCATTATAATCTTTAAATTTAATTCCAGTTACATTTTCTGCTGCTTTGACTATAAATTCTTTATATTTAAAATCTTCACTTGACATATAATTAATTCTCTTTTTTACTTTTATTTTATAAGAGTTTGGTGATATATGTTCTTTCCTTTCAATTATAGGAAGATTTTTTTGATATTTTTTCCCTTCTTCAAAATATTTAATTTTATATTTTGGGGGATATTCATTTTCTGTATCTGTGAATATTTCTAATATTCCTTTTTTTGGGAAATTTTCTAAGTCAATTTGTTTTAAATTTATTTGGAATAATAATCCTAAATTATTTCCTTTTTCATCTTTTGGATACTCTTCTCCTTCTGGTAAATAAGGTTCTCCGCCTATTTTATCATCTAAAATATCTGGGTGTGAATTTTCTATAAAAGATATCTCATAACATGGTTTTGATGTTATTTTTTCAAATTCTGATATTATTTTATTTACTATTTCTTCAAATTCCATTTTAAAAATTTTTGTTGTTGTCTGATAAATAATTTATTGTTTAAATTAAAAAAATACATTATTAATTTCTTTAATTTTTTAATAAATATAATTACATTTTTATATCTATATAATGGTAATTAAAATATAAATAAATTTAAATATATTTTTAAATTAATATGGAACAACAAATCCTTTTTAAAATACAAGAATTAAAAAAATTATTCAATAATAATATTAATAATTTCGAAGATTTTATGAAGAATAAAGAATTTATTCTTTATATAATGGAACAAATAGAATCATTTATAAATCAGAATTTTAACAATAATAATATTTCATCAATTGACTCAAATGAATTAAATAAAAAAAAAGAATATAATTATGATTCGTTTGATTATAACAAACGATATTTAGATGATAAATTTGAGAATCAAAATACAATTAGCAGTAATAATGAAGTTGAAAATAAAGAAGAAAATAAAGTTAATGAAATATATTATTCAAAAAATAATAATAATTTAAATATCGACAAAAAAACAGATTCAACACATATACAATCTAATTATTTACCAATTGAAAATAATAATTACGAAAATTTAAATAATAATAAAAATATTAATGATATAGATAATGAAAAAAATAATAATTTAAATAATTCAAAAAATTTTACATCTTTTCGTCCTCAGTTAAATTTTAATTATGATGAAGATTTTGTAAGTCAAAAAGGAGATAATCAAGAAAATAATATGAATATAATGGATAATATCTCAGATATTAAATCTGAAAATTCAACACAAAAAAAAAATTATATTACAAATTCTCCAATTACTGATTCATTTCAAGTTGATAATATCATTAATAGAAACAATGTTGAAAATAATATTTTTTCAAGGAATTCTAACTTTAAAGAAGAAAATGAAAAAGAAATTATAAATTCAAATAATAATAATATTATTCTAAAAGAAGAAAATGATGACAATAATTCACTTAATATAAAATCAAAAACAATTGAAAGTAACTTAAATTTTAATAATTATACATTTAAAAGTACATCATTACAAAAATTATTTAATGAAAATAATAAAAATGAGGATATTAGTAATTTAAAAAACAGAAATGAAAATCAAAATTATTTTACAATTTCTAATAATTCAAAACCTTTATTGCAACTAAATTATAATAATAATATTGATAATAACAATTCAAATATTAAAAATGATTATAATTATAAAGAAACTATATTAAATAATAATGAAAAACCTTATAATTATAAAGAAACTATATTAAATAATAATGATAAACCTTATAATAATAGAGAAATATTATTAAATCATACCCAAAATCTATATATAAATAATAAAGATAATTTAATAAATAATAATGAAAAACCCTATAATAATAAAGAAATATTATTGAATAATACTGAAAAAACATATAATGATAGAGAATTAATAATAAACAATATTGACAATCAATATTTAAATAATAAAGAAATTGCATTAAGAAATACTCAAAATCCATATTTAAATAATAAGGAAATTTTATTAAATAATCCAAAATCATATAATGAATCATTATCATCTCAAAACTATAATTTATCATTACCTAATAATATAGAAAATAGAGAAATTAAAGTAAATCATACATCTTCATCTTTTGATAATCAAAATAATCTTTATCAAAATTCTCAACCAAATAAAAATCAATATTCATCAAATTATAATTATAATTATTCAATATCAAATTATATTCAAAATGATAAAATAATAAATAATAACAATATTATATCAAAAGACCAAATTCCAAATATGAAAATATTTAATATAAAAAACAATCAAAATAATTTATTAAATAATAATTTTAATGATAATAAATTCAATTCTCAAATTGTAAAACAGCCAATAATACATAATTATTCAAATTCAAATATTCCAAATTATAATAATTCAAAAATATTATCAACAATAACAAATTCACCTCAAAGAGATAGTAAAAAAGCATCAAGAGTAGCTGATATAATGATGAAAATAAATTCAAATGATATATTAAAAGATATAATAATTAAATTATATTCAAAAAATATTTTTGATGAATTAATTTCATCAAAAGTAAATTTAAATTTAATAGAAAGTATTGAAAAAACAATAAATGAAGTTTGTAGACTTGAAGAAGAAGAATGCAAAAAATTAGAAGAAGCAAATAAAAATGAGGAAATTATAAATGAAAAATATAAAAATAATAAAACTAATTATAATAACAGTAATAATAATACTATTAATGAAAATAAAGAAATACCAAATAATTACAAAAAGTTAAAAATAAATCAATTAAATAATGAATTAATTAAAAAATATCCAAACACAAGTAAAACAATTTTAGGTTATGATAAATTTAAAAAAGAAAAACAATTTTCATTTGAAAATTCACTTAAAAGAATTGGTAATTTATCCGAAAATAAAAGAAAAAATGCAGGAAAATTATTTAATAATTATACTTCAAGTCAAGGAGGATATTTTGATGCTTCTCTTCAAAATGGAGGAGAGTCTAAATTAAATTATTTAAATACTTCAAAAAATAAAACAAATAAAATGTATAAAAATTGCCATAGTCCTGTTAGAGATTATATTGAGAATAAATTAAATATATTTATTTAAATTACTATATTTTTTTTCAAATTTTAAACTTAAATTAAAAATGTTATTTGATTCAAAAAAAGAATTTGAAAATATACTAAATTAGTATGAAATATTTAATTACAAAAATAGAATCAAGAAGCAAAATAATTACAAAAATACAACAATTTTTTTATTCAATTATTTCATTTGAAAATATATATTTAAATAAAAGAAAATTTTTAAATAATTTCAGAAATTAAAGATGATTTCCAACAAATATCTTGTGCAATTAAAGACTTATTTAATGACAATAAAGCTTTATATCAATTTTAAAAAACATTAGAAAAATATGACAAATAATAAACAAGAATTAAAAGATATAATTGAAAACTTTTTTATTTTTAAAAATATTGATTAAATAGAATTTATAGCATTAATAATTTTTAAAGTTGAGAATCTGAAAATAAAAAAAAATATTCATTAAATTATAATTACATAATTGTCTTTTAATGAAAAAAATTGATAATGCAGATAATATAAATTTATACAAAATAGGAAAAGATTTTATAAAAAAAATTACCGATTCAAATTTTTCATCAATAATTGTAAATGAAATTGAAATTATTTTATTGGAAAATACTCAAAATAAAATTAGTAAAAATCATTAATTAATAAAAAATTTATTTCATCAATATAGAAATATTAATTCTAAATTAATTGATATAAAAAAAATTAAATAATTCATTCCTATCAAATAAATGCTAAATAATAATAAAATGAAGGAATATCTTAATTTTGTAAAATTGAGATTATCGTATTAACAATATTAGTAAAAAAAATAAAATAACTTTATATATCCTCAACTCAAACATTTTATTTAAATAAATAATAAAAATTATTTTTATAAATATATATATAAATAATATTTAAAAAAAGAAGTAAATGAAATGATAAAATTAATAAATATTTTTTAAAAATTATTTTTCTAAAAAATGTCAACATTAGAAAACCAATATATTTTAAGTCCATTAGAATCAATTCTGATAAATAAATTAATGCCAAAAGGATACAAATTAGAAACAGAAGAAAATTTATCTCTTTCTGCTTCATTATCATCATATATACCAAAAGAATATAAAAATAATGATAATAATAAATGTGATTTATTTATTAAAAAAATATTAAATAATGATATATCCAAAGAAATATATAATAGAAATAATTTATCAGAACCATCAATAATAACAATAGAAAAAAATTTAAAAAATAATAAATATAAAAATGTAAATGAAATTTATAATGATTTAAAAAAAACATTACAATTTTATTTAGTTAATTATGAAAAAGATAGTAATTTATATATTAATATTTCAAAATTAAATGATTATACAGATAAAATTTATAAATTAATTAATTCATCATCAATTATTAATGAAAATTTGGAAAAAGCATCAAAAATAGAAAATAATAATCCAATGTCATTAGATGAAAAAAAAGCTTTAGGTGAAAATATAGGTAAATTAAATATTGAACAATTAAAAGGAATAATTAAAATTATTCAAAATCATACTGTAAGGGATAAAAAAGTAAAATATTTAGAATTTGATATTGATAAATTAAGTGTAAAAAAATGTAGAGAGTTGGAATCTTATGTTAGATATTGTCTTGGAAATCAATATAATGAAGCTTTAAAAAATAGTGGAGGTGATAATTGATAGATTTTTTTAAATAATTTAAATTAATTTATGAATTGAATTTTTAAAAAAATATTTTTTAATTTGTAATATAATAGGTTTTATTTGAAAATCATTATAAATATAAATAATTATTTTTAAAAACGTAACATTTTAACAGATAGTATATAAAAAATTTTATTATATTTATAATAAATCTAATATTTATTTAATTTATTTTTTATATTTCTTTATTATATATAGGAATATAAATAATAAATTATTTAATTAATAAAATTTATTCAATTGATTTAATCATTAAAAATAATTGAATAAAAATATTATATATTTTTATTAATATTCAATTGTTTATAATAATATAATATTTTTTATTAAATATATTATTTTAAATCTTTATTTTTCCTATTATATTTATAAAAAATAAATATATAAAAACATATATTTAAATTCAAAATATTTAAAACTTACATTTAATTTTCATGAAAATTATAAATAAATAATTAATTATAATCAAATGAGTCAAGTAAATATTTCAATTTTCGAACTTTTTCTTCAAAATAATCAAAAATTAAATAAAGAGTCAATAAATAATGAAAATGAGTCTAATTTAGAAATAAATGAAGAACATATAGAAAAAAATTTTTCAAATCATAACGAAGAAGATCTTTTTAGAAGTAGTTCAGTTGATTATTTTCGAACATCAAACGTTTTTGAATCACCTTATCAAATATCTAATAATACAAAATTAAATACAAATAAACCAAAAATGACTTCTAAATATAATTTTTCAGAAAATGACTTTGAAATTTTAGCATGTTTAGGAAATGGTTCTTATGCAGAAGTTTATAAAGCAAAACATAAAAAAACAGGTCAAATTTATTCTATTAAAATAATAGATAAAAAATTAATTGAAAAAGAAAATAAAACATATCAAATTTATGTTGAAAATGAAATGTTAAATTTATGTAATTGTCCAAATATAATTTCAATTTATGGTTGTTATGAAGATAATGAGAATTTTTTTATTGTTGAAGAATATTGTAAAAAAGGTGATTTATCAGAATTTATGACAAATAATTTGAATAATTTATCAATTAATGAAATTAAATTTATAATTGCTCAAATTGTTTTATGTTTAGAATATCTTGGTACACTCAATATTATTCATAGAGATATTAAACCAGAAAATTTTATGATAGATAAAAATTTTAATTTAAAATTAATTGATTTTGGTACAGCAACTTTTAAAGGAAAAATTCTTGATGAAGAATCATATCAATATATAGATGAAAAAAAATTTATAAGTAATACATCATTTAGTGAATCATTTAATCTTTCAATAAACTCAAACGAAGAAAATAATATAAACTGTGACTATGATAAAATGAGTATAAATCAATCTTTAAAAATGAAATCTAATATAAGTAAAAATATACAAAAATCACTTACAATAAATAATGATAATCAAAATCAAATGGAAATAGTAAAAAAACAAAAATTTGTAGGAACTGCAGAATATATGCCACCTGAGACTATAAAAAATAATTTTCCTATTGGAGAATATTCTGATATTTGGTCTGTTGCTATTATTCTTTATCAAATTTTAACTGGAACTACTCCTTTTAGAGATAAAACTGAATATTTAATTTTTCAAAATATTCTACAAGGAAAATTTAATGAAAATTGTCTTGATAATTTTGATAAATCTGCTAAAGATTTAATTTTAAATATTTTAAATACTAATCCTAAGAAAAGATTAGGATATGATAAAAATTGTGGTTATGATTATAATGTAATTAAAAATCATCCTTTTTTTAAAGTTGAAAATTGTGATATTAATGAACTTATAAATGATTTATTGAAAAAGACTATTTATAATAAAAATAATTCTAATAAACATAGTGCTAATAGTGAAAAAATTTTTGAAGTTTTAAAAAATGATAATTTAAAAGAAAAACATGAAAATATTGTTTCTAAAAATAGTATTACTTGTGATATTTCACAAAATGGGATTTTCCAAAATACAAATGGACATATTTTAAAGAAAGGATTATTAAAAAAAAGAAGTCCTTATTTTTATTATGATTTAAGAAAAGTTATTTTATATGATACACCAAGATTAGATTATATTGAACCTGAAAAAAATGAATTAAAAGGTTCAATTATTTTAGATAAATCTTGTTCTGCTGAATTAATAAGAAATAATCAATTTTTATTAAAAACTCCAAAAAGAACTTATAGTTTTATGTGCAAGGAAAAATATGATATTTCTCCTTGGGTAAAACTTATAAATGATGCAATAAAAAAATTTTCAAAATAAGTTTTCTTTGTATATAGAAAAATTAAATATGAATATAAATAAAAAAAGTATATAAAAAAATATTTAAAAAAAAATTTAATATATTAAATAAATTATATTACAAATAATAAAAAATTAATTTTTATAAAAAAAAATCCAAAAAAAAAAAATAAAATTTAAAAACCCAATAAAAAAGAAAAAAAAAAAAAACAAAATAAAAGAATAAAAAAATGTCCGAAGAAATAAAACAAAAATTAGATGATGTTCGTCTATACGTTTCCAAAGCTCAAGAAGCGGACAAAGCAGAAGACTATCCAAAAAGTGCTCGAATGTGGGATAATGCAATAAAAATGTTAAACCAACTAATAAGAGTAGATCCAAATAAATACAATGTAGAGACCTATAAAAAAAAAGTAGAAGAATACACAAAAATAATGGAAGAAGTAAAAAAAAAAAGAGTAGCTGAACCAGAAGGAGGTAAAAAAGATTCAGAAGATGATAAATTAGCAAAGCAACTTTCAGGAACATTAATAACAGAAACACCAAATGTAAAATGGGAAGATGTAGCAGGATTAGAAAAAGCAAAAGAAGCATTAAAAGAAGCAGTAGTTCTCCCAATTAAATTTCCTCAATTATTTCAAGAAAAGAGAAAACCATGGAAAGGAATATTATTATATGGTCCACCAGGTACTGGAAAATCATATTTAGCTAAAGCAGCAGCTACTGAAACAGGAGGAAAATTTTTTAGTGTATCAGCAGCTAATATTGTAAGTAAATGGATGGGTGAAAGTGAGAAATTAATAAAAGGATTATTTGATTTAGCAAGACAAAATAAACCAGCAGTTATATTTTTAGATGAAATTGACTCTGTATTAAGTGCTAGAAGTGATAATGAAAATGATGCTACAAGAAGATTAAAAACTGAATTTCTTATTCAAATGCAAGGTGTTGGAAAAGATGATGAAGGTGTTCTTGTTTTAGGAGCTACTAATATTCCATGGGGATTAGATCCTGCTGTAAGGAGAAGATTCCAGAAAAAAATTTATATTAGTTTACCTGATGTTAAAGCAAGGAGATTAATGTTTACTCTTAATTTAGGTGATACTGAGAATGATATTACTGATAAGGAATTTGATACTCTTGCTGAAATGACTGAAGGTTATTCTGGAAGTGATATTGCAACACTTACACAAGATGCTATTTATGGTCCTTTAAGAAAATGTCAAAGAGCTAAATTTTTTAAGAAAATTGATAATGATCATATTGTACCTTGTTCACCTAGTGATCCTGGGGCTTTTAGAATGACTATGAATGAAATTGAAAAACCTGAAAGTTTAGTTCCTCCGAAAGTTACTTTTGAAGATTATATTCAGAGTATTCAAAAAATTAAAGCTACTGTTAATCAAAAAGATTTAGAAAAACAAGAAGAATTTACTAAAGAATTTGGACAAGAAGGATAAAATTCTACTTTTTTTTGAGATGTGAATTTTTTGGTTTTTTTTAAATAGTTTTAATTAGTTATAATATCTATTTTTAAAAATATCAAAAATTGTTTTGTTTTTTTTATTTTTTGATTTTTTGATTTTTTTATTTTTTTAAATGGTTTTTATTGAATTTTTTTCTTTTATCATAAATTTTGTTTTTTTTGTTTTATGGAAACAAATAATTAAAAGATTAATATTTTTAGTTATGGGAAATCATCAAATAGAAAGTATATTAAACAAAAAATCACCAGAATATTATATTTTCCTTGATCTAAGTATAAATATTTTTTACAAAATAAAGAAAATTATTTAGCAAATAGTATTCAGTTAAAAAATCAAGCTACATTTTTATTTAATGGAAATATTCATTCTTTAGAAGAAATTAATAGAACAGTAAAAGAAATATCAAAAATAAAAAATATAAAAACAAATAATTTTGAATCAAAATTAAATCAAATTTTAATAAAAGGAAATTCATTAACACAATTTAGAGTTGAACTATCAAATTTATATTCAGTGAAAATAGATTTAAAAGAAGATAATCAAAAAAAAATGTTATTTGATATTTGGAAACATTTTAATCCAAATGACTTAGAAATAGAAGAAATAGATGAAAAATGGTGTAAGAATAAAAAAAATAATCTTATAATAAATTAAAAAAAATATAAATAAATTAGTAAAAATAGGATTTCAAGGAAAAAATCCATTAACTGATTTTAGAGGAAGTGGATTACTTGGTTTAATTCATTTATGGAAATTTTCATTATCTGATAATAGAGCAAATGAAGTTTTTAAAATTGCATCTGGAAAAGAAACTTGGTATTTTTATGCTGCTACTGGAATTAATTTTACTGGAAAAGTTATTCAATTTATTGAAGAAAGTAATTGTGACCAATTTTTTTATGAAAATTATAATAAAATTAATTTATTAAAATTTACTCATTTACTTTATGCTGAATTTTTTTCAGGATTTAATCAATTTTGGGTTAATGGAAAATTTAATAATATTATGATGGTTAATTCGTTAATTGAAGAATTTATGGATAAAAAAGCTCAAAAGATTTTTTTAGATGAGATTGTAAATAGGAAATTATTTTAAAGTTATTTTTTTTTTATTATTTATTAACTTATTGTTTTTTTTAATTTATATATTATTTTAAATAATATTATATTATTATAATAATTTTGTTCCTTTTTTAATAGATTTTTTTTTTATTTATTTGGAGTTGTTTCTAATTGCTCTTTTATTTTTATTTTTTTTATTTTTTTATTTTTTACTCTTTGAGAACTTGATAGAGGTAATTTTATCATAGAATTATTTTCTTTTTTTCTTGATCTAGTAGAATGTTCTGGATAAATTTTAACAAAAGGAGTTTTTTTATATATATAATCATATTTAGGAGAATAATTTTTAACATCTTCTTGTTTTCTAATTTCCTAAAATAAAATTTAAAAATATATCAATTTACTCTCAAATAATAAACTTTTGGTTTATAGACTTCTTTTTCTTTTTTTGGCCAAACTTTAATATTAAATATATCATCTTTTTTAAATTTATTAGGATCATTTTCAGTTAAATGAATAGTATGATAATATAAATTATTAAAATTTATATCTTGTCCATAACTAACTGGTCTTAATCTCAAAGTTTCATTTAATTTACTAATATAAGGAGAAAATGATTTCATATTATTAATATTATTTGCTCTAATTTATTATATAATAATTCAATTTACTTTTTTTTAAAATGAATTTTAAATATTTGATGTTTTAGAAATTGATCTCTTTTTTTCATTTTATTAATTATATACATTTCTTCTGGGTCATCATATTTTCTATTTGCTCTATCAATTTCATTTTGAGTTTGTTTATTTACTGCTTTAATTGTATTATTTACTCTTTTTATCATTTGATTAATTGTTGTACCATTTGTAAAATCATTCTCACTTCTTTTATAATAATTTGAATATTTATCAGAAACATTTGTTAAAAATTCTATCATTATTTTTATTTTATTTTTTATTTTTAAAAACTGTAATTTACTATTTTTAATTTTTTTCTTTTGATTTATGTTTTAAAATTTTTAAATATTTTTAAAATATTTTATTTAAGATTGTTCAATTATTTTTTGATAATTTTTATTCTCTTCATTCAATTTTTTTTCTTGTTGTTCAATATAAGCCGATGCTTGGTTAATATTTTTTAACCATTTATCAATTTCCGATTTAGCTTTATTAACATCAGACAAATTTTTTCTTGGCTTAACTGATATAATTTTAACTTTTTTATTCATCATATCAACTCTTCCATTAATTAAATCTTTAGATATAAGTTCAAATAATAAAGTTTCTAATTCAAAATCTTCTTTAAGATTTAATTTCTCTTTTAAAAAATTATAATCTAAACATTTATTAGTTTTAGCATATTCTAAAATAGAAACAATTTTCAATTTTTTTATCATTTCAGGATTTAAATCAATATATTTTGATTTTTCTTTTTCATAATCAAGATAAACTAAATTTGAAAATAAATATAGAGTTTTATAATATTTATTATTTTGTCCAAGGGCTTTAATATTTTCACATAATAAAAAATCTGCTGTTATATAAATATCACTTGATAGAATTTGAGAAATTATAGTTTCTAATGCATTGCCTTTATTTTCTTTTATTAAATGCTCAAATTGTTGTTTCAATGAAATTGACATTTAATACTATTTAATAAAAAGAAATATTATTGAATTTAATATATAAAAAAAAATAATAAATATAATTTTTATTATTTTAAAAAAAAAAAATTGAATTTTAAAAAACGTTAATTTAACTAAGAGAAATTCATTCTGGAATTTCAGGATTTTTTTTATTTAATTCTTCATCATCATAATTAGCAAAAATATTATATTGATAAACTAAATGTGGAATACTTGGTTGAAAATTTTTCATTTCTAAATTAAGTAAATTTTTCAATTTATCTTTATTTTCTGCAATTGAACAAGCAATAATTTTACATTTATCATTACTTAAATATAAAGCAAAATTAGAAAATTTAGTCCAAGCTTCTTCAGTAATAAAAGGAGGATCAATAACTAAATAATCAAATGAATGTTTTAAATCAGGAAATTTCTCTTCATAATTACTTTCATTAAAATCATATCTTTTTCCATTTGGATGTTTTTTTGTTAATTTTTCATCAATATCAAATAAATATGATTTGTTTTGTATTTCTTTGGATACTGAAAAAAAAATTGAAGGTGTTGCAATAAAACCTATTTTTTCATTACCATATTTGTTTACTTGATTTACAAAAAATTCTATTGTTTTTTCACTAAACCAATATTGGTTATAATCTCCATTTTCTGGTGTTAATTTTAAAAATCTATTTTTTTTACTTTCAACTCTTTCCATAAATAAATATTTTTAAAAAACAATTTTAAATTAATAAAATTTAAATGAAAAAACATTATAAAATAAAAAATATATTAAATGCTTCATTTGAATTTGAAAAATCTACTTTTTACAAATTTGAAATCAATTAATCATTAATTAATTCAAGTTTAATATTCTCAATTTGTAAAAGTGATTAATAATATAATTATTTAAATGAAGAAAGTAATTAATTTAGATTAAAAAATTAATGGAATAATTTACCTTAGAATTTAATTTAAAGCAATTTCCAGAAAAATTTTATTTTTAAATTAGTTAATTCTATTTAATATATTCAGTATATATTTTTTAAGAGATTTTGTTGAAAAAAAATGTAACAACATAATATTATAATTTTAATGAAAAATTTATATGTGTTAATAATATTTTTTTTAAAGGAATTGAACTAATATAAATAAATTAAATATTATAATAATTAATATGACCTTTTTCCATTTTTTTTAAAAATTAGCTTAAAAATATTTTAAATTCTTTAAATAATATATTATACAAAAGTTAAAAAGGAATTTAATTAATTTATTCTATTAGAAAGAATTAAAGTATTTAAAAATATATTTTTTATACTATTATTATTTATAAACATTAAATATATAAATATTAAATTATATATTTTTATTTTTGAACTGAAATATTTTGAAAAATCATTTATTTATATTAATAATAATTATCATAATCATTAAAAGGTGTAATTTTAGGGATACTATAAGAGATATTATGATCTAATATAATAGGTGGAAGTATTAAATCAAAATTTTTATTATCATCTATTTCATTCTCATCATCATTATCATAATTCTTATCATCTAATTTATCATAATTTGACTCTTTTTGATTATAATTATATTTATTTAATACTTGTTTTTTATTATAATTATTATTATCTTCATCATGTTTTTTATAATAATAATATTTTTCAAAAGTATCATAGTATTTTTTCAATTTTAAAGCATCTTTTAAATCTTTAATTGATTTACCTAAATCAACATTATACATATTAGCATGAAAATTGTCATTTTTAATTGTTTCTAATTCATTACTTATTTTAGTATAATTCCATCTAAAATCATTACTTATTTGATAAATTGCACTTAACATTTCATAATTAAATTTTTCTAATGAATCTTTCTTTTGAATTAATAATTGATTAGTTGTTAATGATTTAGTTAATGGAGTTTGTTTATTCAATTTCTTTTTTCTTTTTCTTTTTAAATTTCCATTATATAATAAATTATTATTTTCTCTATCTTTTTTCGATATAACTTCCTGCCTTTTTTTATCTTCTTCAATTCTTCTTTTTTCTAACTCTTCTAAATCTTTTTTAATACGTAATTCTTCTTTTAAATCTTCTTCTTCTTTTTTTTTCTTTTCTAATAATTTTTTTTGTGCATCTTCTTCCATTTGTTTTCTTAAATCACTTCCATATTGAATTTTTTTCATTCTATCTTGTAATTTTTCAAGAAATAAATTATCATTTAAAAGTTGAGTTGATTTAGATAATTCTTTATTATTATATGTATTAAACAAATTTAAATATCTATTATTTTCAATGATATTATCATCATCCATTTTTTTAGTTTTTTAATATTTTTTTATATTTTTAATTAATTTTTAAATTATTATCAATTATAATGATAAACTATATAATAAATAAAACATCATATATTTGTAAATCTTCACCAATTCAAGACAATAAAATTTTATATCCAGTACCAACAAATTCTTTATGTAATATTAAACAAAATAATAAAAAAAACAAAATAAAAAGTTTTGAATATTTTAAAGAAAATACAAATACAAAACATAGTAGTGAAATTACTTCATCCTCAAATCAAAATACTAAAATTAATAATAATTCAATTAAAGGATTTAGAAGATATAAAAGTAATAAAAATTTATTTAAATCTAAAGATAATTTTATAATTAAGAATATTTTTGACAATAATTTAAGTAATGATAAAAACAATGTTAAATTTTTTCATCCGAATACAATAAGGAATATTAAAGTCAATCAAAAAAAATCAATAATTTTTAATCCTATAATAAGTAAACCCTTATTATTATTAAAATTTAAATATGATAATATTGAAGAAGAAATAAGTATTTTTTATGATGATAATGGATTGAATATTGCAGAGAAAATAAATTCTATTTTTAAATTATATTTAAATAATTTTGAAATAGAAAATGTTGGATTAATAATCACTCAATATATTAATAATTTTATTGATATAAAAAGTAAAAATAATGAAATAGATAATTTTGGTGTAGTAATTAATTTAAAAGAAATAATAAATAAATTAAGAAAGAAAAAAATAATAGCAAAATTTAATGGAAAATATTATTGTTATATCATAAATAATATAAACGAAGAAGTTAATGAAATTGTTGAGGATATCTTTAAAAAAATTAATAAATATAATCAATATAATCATAAAGATTTAAAACAAGAAATTAAATTATCTATAATAAACATGATGAAAAGATCTCATAGTGAGGATTTTCAAATATAAAATTATATAATTAAATTTTTTTATATAAACATGTATTATATTCTTAACAATAATTTTTCAATAAATTATATGTCATTATTATTTAATAAAAATTAATTATTTTAATTTATTAGATTTTTTTAATACATTATAAAATTATTTAATAAATGATGTAAATAATTATATTTATTCTTTCAAACTATACAAAATAATTTAATAGAGAAAAAAATATTATAATAATTTAATAATTTAAATCAACAAAATTATTATTTTGACTATCATTTTCTTCAAAACAATCAATAAAAAATAATATTTTTTTCATTTTAGTAATTTCATCAATAGAAGAAATATATTCATTAAAAATTTTAATTAACTTATCTTTAACCCAATCAAAAGGATTGTCAAAGATTTTTTCAGTATTGTTTCCAATAAAATTATTATTATAAGATTTTAAAACCATTTCATTCATATCAATAGGGAATTCAATTATAATTGAAGAATTTTTTGAATTATTTTCATTAAAAAAATCATCATAAATTTCTTTTGCTTTTTGTCTTATTTTTTCTTTATATGATTCAATGGTTTCTTCTTCAATTTTTCCTAATGAAATATCAAAAGATGATGATAAATTATTTTTTTTTTTATTTTTATTTTCTTTATATATTGATTCTATTTTTTTATTTGATGTATATATAATTTGTTGATAATTATAATAATTTACATAAAACATTAAATATTTTAGAGATTTTATATGTTTGTTAAAAATATATCTATAAAATATTTTAAACCTTAATTCTTTTGATAAAAAGTAGTCTAAATCATTTGGGTTTAATGATAATAAATCTTCTCCTTCAGAAAATTCATTCCTTTTTCTAATTAATATTAAATATGATAATAAAATTAAAAAATTAAATATAGAATCTAAGATTAAGGATAAATTTGAATTTATATGTTTATTGATCATTAATATTATAAATACTTTTATTGATGTGTTAAAAAATATTATAAGATTAAAAATCAATATTTCTTTCAAACAAAAATATTTGTCTTTAGGAATTGGATTTTTATTTATTGAACAATAAATTAAAAATAAAGAAATTAAAATCATAAAATAAATAAAATGAGAATATAATATTAAATACAAAATTTCATAATTATCATTATTATTTTGTTTATAAAAAAGATTAAATTCATTTGATAGTTTAATTATAATAAATGATAATATAACAATAATTAATCCTATAACAAAAAAAAATTTAAAATATATAAATTGGTTTTCATAATTTTCATTAAAAATCTTCTCTCCTTTTTTTTGTTTAATATCAAATTGAAAATAATTATTTTGAGGTATAATTATATAATTATTATAAACTAAACAATAAATATTATAAGAACGTGCAATCATTGCAATACAAATTAAAACATCAAAAATTAAAATTTTAAAACTTTTATAAAACAAAAATAATTTTTTATTTCCAACAACATTATAAAATAAGCAAAAAATTTGATTAACAATAATTAAAAATAAAATAATTCTTTCCCAAAAAGAATTAAAATGAATATAAGGGAATTGATTTCTTTTTTGAAACAAAATAAAAATGAAAATACCAGAAAATAAAATAATTAAAATGGAAATAGCAATTCCAATAATTATTTCATAATCCATATTTAATTAAATTAGTAAAAAAAAATTATATAATTTTTAATTTAATTAATATATTTTATTCCCATAATTCTCTAATTCCAGAAGAAAGGAATTTTTCCCTTTCATCATCAGGTAAAAATGCATAAATATCTTTATGAAAAGAAATAAAAGAATTTAAAGTAATATTATCAGAAACAGAAACAAAATTAATAGCAAGTTCAATTTTTGATTTAGCAAAATCAACTTTTCTCCCATAATAAGTAACAAAAGGATGATTTTCAATTCTTATTTTATTCCAAAATTCATCTTTTGATAATTCTTCTTCTTGATCTTTTATATTATCAAATATTTCAGTACATACAGTTTCTAATTCTTCTGGTTCTTCTAAATCAAAAATATTTTCAAATTTTTGAACTGAGATTGTATATTCTTTTTTTCTTATAAATTCAAATAATAATGATTCTTCATGTGCTGTTAAAAAAATTCCAAAGTCATGTAAAAAATTGTCAATTTGAGATATATGAATGTCTCTTGAGTCTGAAAAATCTTTACTATATGCTATCATATAAAATTCATTTAAACTATATATTTGTTTGTGATATCTCATATGATCTAACATCTTTTTTTTTAAAAATGATAGAACTGATTGTTTCTCTTCTTCTGACATTAATTTTCTTTTTTTATAAATTAATAAATTATTTTTGTATATACTTTTATATTGTTTTTGTAACTTAAAAAAAATATTTAAAATACAATAAAAAAATTTTAAAACTAATAAAAAATGATAAATTGAAAAAATATAAACTGATAAAATAAAAATCAGACTCAACAAAAAAAATAAAAAAAAAAAAAATTAAAAATTAAAATATGGAATATAAATATTCATATAGTGAAATATTATCCTTAATTACACAATGTAAAAAAGAAGGATTAATCTCAGATGAAGAAAGAAAAATAATGAAAGAATGTATAATAACAAAAGAACCAGATTTAAGAGTTGATTTAGAAGAATATCAAAAAGATCATGATTTAAGAAAATTAGTGGAGACATTAAAAGTTATGAGTGGATTAACTGATATGTCTTCTCCAGCTGATACTGGATTAATGGATTTAAAGAGGAGAAAACAACATAAAAAAAAAAGTATGAAAAAAAAAGAAGTTGAAGAAGATATTGTTTTAGATGATTGTGAATTGGGAAAATCACCTGAATTGAATTTTACTAAAAAGTTTAATAGAGGTGATGATTAAGTTTTAATATTATATTAAATTTTGTTTTTATTTTTTTTTTTTTCATAAAGATTTATTTTATAAAGATTAATATTATATAATAAAAATATTTATATTTTATTTATATATTCATAATATAATATATTTAATTGCTTTTTTTAATCAAAAACCTCTTTTTTTTAATTATTCTTATTTAATTTAAAAAATTAAAATAAATTATGATTTAATATTTTCATTTTTTAAAAAATTATTTCATTTAAAAATTGTTAATTTTTGCCTTTGAATAGTAGAATTAAAATGAATAACTCTAAAAATTCTATAATATTCTTACTCTTTTTATGTAAATCAATTAAATATAAATCTTTTATATATATTTTTTACTTTTAACTTTTAAATAATTTCATTATATTATTTTTCAAATATTTTTATTTTCCAAAAATTCATAAATAGTACCAAATATTCATCTTTATCCTATAATAAAATTTTTAAATTTGTTATATCTTTAAAATAATTGTTTACAATTTTTTATTTTCATAAATAATATCTAAATCATAATCATTAAGACCACATTAATCTTCCAATAAATTATTGTTTCATTTTTAATTTCTAAATGAAACATTATGATGCAAATATTCTACTTGAAATATTATTATTTGTATCATAATATCTTAATTGACTTCCTCTCATTTTTACAATTATTTGATTTTTATTTGAAAAAGAATAATAAAAATTATTAAGAAATAATATTTTCTAATATAAATGAGAATTTTAATTACAAAAGAAGGAACTGAAGTTATAGAACAATTAGATAATTTGACAAAATATTCTACATTAAATAAAATAACACCAAAAAGATATTCTAGTGTAAATGTATTTAATAGAACAAACAAAACCTTTAAAAGAACAATTCGTTTAAAATATAATTTAAACTCAAGTCAAAATTCTTTATCATCAAATTATTTATCACCTCAAAGAAACAGAAGTCAATTAATTGATTTAGAATTAAAAATTCCAAATAAAAAAGATATAAAAAATGCTACATTTAAAAAAGTAAATATTACAAAAGTTTCTTTTTCAAAAAAAATGGCAGAAAAATATGATAATAATTCTTTAAAATCAAACATAATTTCAGAAACTAATAAAATTCCATCTTCAATAATTCATAATAATAGTTCTGAAATACTAAATAAAAATAATATTAAAATCTTCTCTTTTAATGAAATTATACCTAATAAGTCTTTAAATAGAATGAAAATTAAACTAATAAAAGATAAAAAAATGAAAGATAAATTAAGTAAAATAGATGAAAATAATTTTAGAAGTTCTTATTCTATAAAAACTGATTTAGAAAAATTAGATGATATATTATCTTTTCCTAAAATAAATTCTACTAAAGTTGGTCTTATTAAATATTTAAATCAAAGTAAATTTATTAATCCAACTACTTTAAAAAATTTACTTCATTCAAATCCACTTAAAATAAATAAAATGAATAAAATTGCTCAAATTTTAATTGATGAAGAACAACGTCAAAAATTACATAAGAATATTATTCAAAATAAATTAAAAAACCAAAAAAAAGAAGAAAGTATTTATATTAATAATCAAATTAATAATATGAAAGATCAAATGTTAGGATTTAAAGAAAGATTACATAAGTATCAGAAAAAATTTGAAGAAAGAGATAGATATAAAGATATATTTAATGATATTGTTATAAATTATTGGAATAAATATGACTATGATAAATTAAATAAGAAGGGATCACCAAAACATAATTATAGAACTTCATTTTATTTATCACAAATAAATGATAAATAAGTCAATTTTTCAAATTGATAATATTTATTAACATATATAATAATTATAATCTTATATGGAGTTAAAATTAAAAAATGAAATAAATATTTATATATATTTTTGTTTTTATATATTAAAAATTATATTGTAATTTTAATAAAAGATACTTTTTGAAAACTAATAATTGAAAATATTATTTCATAATATAATAATTATATTTTCAAAAAATAAAACATTTAGTAGTATTAATAGTATAATATAGATAAAATAAATTAAATAATTTCACACTTACAATGAACATTTTTTTTTATTTTACAATTAAAATTTTCCACATTATATTCTTTAAAACTTTCAATATTAATTATTTCAACTAATTTCTCCTTAAATTCAACTTTTTTTTTTTTTATTATATTATTATTATTATTAAATTTACTTTGTTTTCTTTTTTTCTTTCTTATATCAGTTGATTGAGAAATTTTTTTTTTTCTATTTGAATTTAATGTAGAAAAAGTTGGTGATGATGATAAATTAGATTGTGTTTTGAAAGTATTATTTTTTCTTGGTATAATTGAATTAATTTCTTCATTATATAAAATAAAATTTTCTTGAGGAATTGTAAATGAATCATTTAAAAAATCAAAATTATCATTTATTTTTCCTTTTGAATGTTTCTTTAAATGTTTATTATTATTATTTTCTGACATTTTTATAAAGAATTTCCTAAAAATTTTAAAACCTTTGATAAATAATTTTAACTAAAATAAAATTTTAAATAATAAATTTTAATAATTTTGAATATTAAAAATATTTTTTTCAAATTCTTATATATATAATAATAAAATATAAATAGTAATATATATTTTTAATATAATTTCAAAAATCCCAATTTTAGAATTAAAAATTTAAATTATATAATGAATAAATAAAAAATTTTGAAAAGTATTTTATATAGAATTTAGTTAAAAAAATAAGCCAAATAAATTGAAATTACATTATATTTTATTAATTTTAAATTAATTAACTAAAAAAAAGAGAATAAAAAGAAACCCAATATCTTTTATTTTGATTTCCCCAAAATATTCCATTTAAATATCATCTTATTCATCTTTTTTATTATTTCTCCAAATTTAATGTATAAATCTTTATTAAAAAATCTCGCGCCCCCTGAGGGGATCGAACCCTCGACCACCAGCTTAAAAGGCTGGCGCTCTACCGCTGAGCTAAAGAGGCTTATTAATTTATTTCATCTTATTAAAAAAAATAAATAAAATTAAATTATCAATAATAATTTTCATTTGATTAAATTTGAATTTCTATTTTATATTATTATAATTTATTTACTTTATTTTATTATAATTAATATTTTTTATTTTTTTTATATATTATCATTAGATTCTATTTTATTTATATAATTTTTTAAAATTTCATATTCACCATTATTATTATTTCTATACATATATCCTGCTTTCATTTTTCGAAACATTAAAGATTTTTTTAAATAATAATCTCTAATCTTTTTAGGTCTCCATACATTTTTAGTTTCATATGGTTGATATCCGTTATCACCTATTAAAAAATCATCTAATTTTTTATATCTTTCTAATTTATCATAGTCATCATATAATTGACCATGAATATATTCAAAATCTTTTTCTAAATTTTTATAATTTAAAGGCATTCTTTTATATTCTTCTTCTTTTTTTATTCCAATTTCTGAATTTACTTTTAATAATTCATTTAATTTATTCATTTTCTTTAAGTGATTATAATAATCATATGTACAATTATTATTATCAAAAAATGTTTTTGCTTGAAATCTATTAAATGGTGTTTTTTTTTTATTATTTCTTGAATTTTGATAAAGAGTTTTTGTAAATGTATTTGATTGAATTTTTGTATTAGATACTTTAAAAGGAGAAGATGTTTTAAATGGAATATTATTTCCTTGATTATAAATTAAATTTGGCAAACTTTTAGTATTAATTTTTCTTTTCTGTTTTCTTAAATCTAATTTTAATAAATCAATATTAAAATCATCAGAATTTAAAATTTGATTTATTTTTCTTGATTTATCTGTCATTCTTCTTATATCTCGAAAAATTTCAATATCTTTTTCAGAATATTTTAGTTTCATTTTTAATTTATTTTTTAATTCAATTAATTATTTTAATAATTAATAAAATGAAAAATATTTATATTTTTATTTATACAAGTAATTATTATTTATTATTTACATTTAAAAAATATTTTTTTTAATCTTTAATCTCACTGGAATTACTTTCTGAACTTTCTTCATTAGATTCATTTCCTTTTTCTTCAATTTCTTTTTCAAATTCTTCTTTAGCTTTTTTAATAATTTGAGCTTCTTTTTGTTGATGAACATTTGCAAATTCATTTCTTAAATTACTTCTGGTACAATTTACTAAATCTTTAACACTTAATTCATTTCTAAATTCTACAAAACTATCTTCAACAGTTTTTTTTAATTCATTTAAAAATTCTATACTTAATTCATTAAAATTTTCAACTAATCTCATATTACTTAAAATATAATCATTTTGATTTGCTATATTTACATAATGATTATCATCATCTTCATTACAAATTACATAAATTTTATCTTGTTCAATTTCAACTAAAGTATTTTTTGAAGGAGCTAAAAAAACAAATTTTTGATTATTTTTTGTTATTTTTTCAGGATTTTTAAAAATACCAATTGGTATCATATTCCTATCTAAAAAATATCCAAATAAAATTTCAAATTTCATTCTTTTACCATAATATTCAATTTTATATTTATCAAGAAAATCTTTAATTTTAATAAAATAAAGTGAACTTTGAATAATTCTTTTTTCTTTTAATTTTTTCATAATTTCCAAAGGGAATTTAAAAGAAGCATCTCCTAAAATTAATTGTTGAATAATACTTAAAAGATAAGGATTAAAAAAAGTTTGACAAATTAAAGTATCAAGCATAGAACTAATATACAATTCACCAGAAGCAAAAGCTTCACTTAACCAAAAACCTTGACTTTCAATATTTTCATCTCCATAAACACTAATATATCCAATAGAATTAACAGAAGAAATATCAGCAATAATTAAAGTTTTCTTTGCTTCATTTTTAATAGCTTTATAAATAAAAATTGTATCCGCATCTCTCATATCTTCTTGATCTTTTTCAACAAAATTATTTGATAAAATAATAACAGCTTCTGCTTTATGTACACCTGCTTTTTTTAAATCTTCACTTTTAATTGCATTACCTTGCATATAATAAATATCTGGAAAATATTGAATTTCTTTCCATAATTCTGATGGAATATGCTCACTTTTATCCATTATTAATATTGCACGACATTTTTCTTTTATTGATCTTGCTCTTAATGGCATTATTAAATTTTTTAAATTTGGTCCTATACCACATACTACTATGTGATGGTCTAATAATTCGTCTGAGAAATTTTCACTGTCATGTTGTGTTCTAGGATGTATTGTATTAATGAAACCTAGTTTATTTGTTATACTTGGATCTTGGTTTTTTTCCAATTTTTTTTTGGAGTTTTGATTCAATTTTGAAAAGTCGGTATCTTCTATTAAATTTGTTTCTGTTGTATTTATTTCCTCTATTGATGATAATGAATTATTTAATGCTTTATCATATAAAGGTTGACCATCATTACCTAAATTTGCCCAGTATGGTTTTTTTAAACGACGTAATTTTACCATTTCTCTATTATTTTCTATTGTTCCTTTTTTATTTTGTTCAATGTATTCTTTTAATATTTCATTTATTTCATTTTCATCTGGTTGTTGTGTTGCTAATAAATAAATTAAATGATCAAAGGGACTAAAAGCATATGATGGATTTAAACAAACAAAAGGATCTAAATCTTCAAATATAACATCAGTTCCAATTACAATAAAACCAATTAACTCATATATTAAACGTACTAAATCAATAAAAGTCAAATTATGTAATATTTCACTTTTTAATTTTATACAATAAATTTCATTTCCTAATCCTTCTAAATAATCTTGATACCAATTAAAATATACTGGTATATTTTCTTCTATATCATCAGTTGATGGTTTTTGACTTGTTATTAATGAAGCTATTATAGTATTTATTCCAGGACATAAACAACTCTTTCCTAACATTTGTAATTTTAATTCTTCAACACATATAATTTGTGCATTAAAATTAATATCTTTTTTACTTAATAAAGAACTATAATAAACATCTTTAGTTTGTGGTAAAAGTAATTGAATGGATAATCTAGTTTTAGGTTCTCCAGTTTTCATACAAGCAAAATTCTTAATAGAAAAAGCTTTCATAATATTATTAAAATCCTCTTGTCTTTGATCAGAAACTAATTTATTAGCTAAGATAATAACACACATACTTAAATCACTTTTACATCTTTGTAAATCAATATGATTAAGTGAATTTCCAACAAGATAATAAACTCTATTTCCATAATTATTCCTTTTAATCATTTTAATCATTTCATCATTAGGTTCAGTCTGCATGATAATAGTATCAAAATTTGTATTACCATGATCTTCATGATATAATTCTTGAAGACAAGCTTCATAACTTTCAGGACCACAATCACCTAAAATAACTAAATGTTTACTTCCTCTTGAAATAGTATTATAACTTTGTCTTGAATATGTTGAACTTAATGAAAAAACAATTGACATTTTAGAATATAAAGCAGGAATAACTGCAATTATTATTACAATTGTACATATTGTTCCTAATCTTCCTAAATCACTTTTTGGTGTTAAATCACCAAAACCAATTGTAGTTAATGTTACAAATTCAAAATATACTACATCATGAAATTGGTATATTTCCCATTTTGATGAACTTCTTGCAACATTTGGATCTGATTTTCTTGAGTCTAATTGACTTCTAGTATATCGATTTTCAACTTCTAATATTATTGCAGTTGATAAAAAGATTATTGTTATTAATGATATTATTAATTTATATGCATAACGAAATTGCTCATTTGTTCTTTTTTGTAATATTGATTCTATGCGAAATAAATAACAAAAACGAACCATTCGGAACATTCTCATAAAATAAGTATCATTGGGTGTTAAGATGTTTTGACGGGAGATTATTATACATATTATAAATGATAAATCGATTAAATTTGGTAAATCGAAAAAAAAAAAAAATCTACTTTGACAAGTATAAAAACGAAGTACAAAATGGAAAATAAAATATATTAAAAATATCATTTCAATAATATTAATTATTTCATTTGTTTTTTTTAAATTATTATTAATTTCTGGATATGTATAAGTTGAAACAATATAAAATACAACTTCTATAAATGTTAATACACAATTTATAATTTCTAAAATTTCTCCCACCCCGCTTTGAGTTAGAGCTTTATCTAATATGTAACTAAAATGTTTTTGTTGTATTCCTCTTAAAGAATCACTTTTTATTATATCTCTAAGTTCTTTTGAATATTGATGATCATAGACATTTGTTTTTGATTGAAATAAAAACATTTTTTTTCAATTTCTTTATTTTATTTTATAGTTTTTTAAATTTTTTTAAATTTAATTATTTTATAATTTTAATTTTTATGTTTTTTTAATTAAGATTATTTTAAATTTTTTTTAACATAATTTTTGGATTTCTTTTACATTTAATTTTAAATATTTTTCATCTTTGTTTTGCATTCTAAATAATATTATATCTCCTTCTCTTAAGAAATAATCATCTATTAAAAAATTATTTTTATTTTCTATATTTGTTAAAATAATTTTTTTTTTATTTAATTTAATGTCTATTACAGTTAAGACTTGTAAACAATCAATTATTATAACTTCTTTAACTTCACAAACAGTTGAATTTGAATTAAATGAAAAATTATTTTTAAAGTAATTTAAAACTAAAGATATACTTTTAATTTGATTTCCAGTCAATATAGTATAACAAAATAACCATTTTACTAAATTAATTTTTTTTAATAATTCTTTGTAATTAAAATTAACTTCATATTTATTTAAAAATTCCAAAATAATATTTTCATTGTTTTTTTTAGTATTTTCTTGTAAGGGATTTTTTGAATATTTAAACTCAATTGGAGTTTTAAATTCTTTCATAAAATATTGTGGATATTCTTCTCTTAAAATATTCTCAATATTATTTTCATCTTGATTTATTTGATTATTTTTTAAATTAAAATCTATATTTAAATTTTCATTGTTTTCATTTTCTGATTTTGAATTTTCATTATTTTGATTAAAAGAATTTATCATATCTGATAAAAGATTATTTTGAAAAATTTGTGGGACTTTAATGCTAATTTTATCTTTACTTTGATTCATTTTTAACTGAAAAAATATTAGTTAATTTAAATTTTATAATTAATTAAAATTCTAATTTAAAAAAAATAAAAATGATTCATTAAAAAAAATAATAATGAAAAATGTATATGAATTAAAAATAAATAGTACTCCATATAGCCAAAAATCATATTTTAGAAATTCAAATAATTTTTTTTGCCAATGTAATAATTATTGTTCATGTTTTTGTGCTAAATGTGGGTGTGTATATAAATGTCAAAGTTATGAAATTTCAAAAAGAGAAAAAATAGAATCTAATAATTTAAGTCATGAAGAACATTTAAATAAAAATTTATCTCAATTGAATATTAAAGGACATAATAGAGAATCAAGTTTACAGAATTTTAATTTAAAAAATACTTTATTAAATTCTTTTAATGAAGATTATAATAATTATAATAATAATTGTTTAAATAATATTAGAATTAAAAAATCTAATTCAGAAATTGATAATTTATTAAATAATAATAATAATATTTTTAAAAATAGAATTATTGATGATAAAAAATCTATTATGAAAATCCCTATTTCACCTAATTCAACTCCTAGTAATTCATTTAATAAAAGAATTTATAATCAAAAGAAAATGATTAAAAATAAATTATTTAAAGGATATAATGATGATTCTAGACAAAAAGCAAAAATGGAATTTGAAGATTTACTTAATTCTTTTAATGATAATGAAGAAAATGAAAATGATAATTCAAAATCATATAATAGACAAAATAATCAAATTGAAGATTTTAAAAAAATGTCTATTAATATAGATTCAGAAAATAATAATAATAATAAAAGAAATAATGTTAGAACTATATATTCCTATAATGGAAATAGGATAAATGATAATATAAAAAATAGGAGAAATAATAGTATGTATTTTTTAACTAATTCAAATACAGAAAATTTGACTGCACCGAATGAATCAAATTTATTTTTAGATTATAAAAATCTTAATAAGTCATTATCTAAAGAAAGATTAAATGAAAGAAATAATAATAATATATTTAATTATGAAAGAAATAAATATAATAACCCAATTAAACCAAACAATCAAAATTTATACAAGAAAATTCCTAAAAATCCAAGAAATAATTTTGATAAAGTAATTAAACAAAAAAATCATAATAAATTCTTTGAAATTCAAAGTTTTAATTTTCAAATTTTTAATAATTATATAAATAATGAACTAAAATTAATATTTAAGAAATTAAAAGAAGAAAATGAAGAATTAAAAAAAGAAATCTCAAAAAAAAATAAAAATAATAATAATTTAAATTTACAATTATCAAATTTACAAAAAGATTTATTAAATAGAAAAAATGATATTAATAATTTACAAAAGGATAATAAAAACGAAAATAAAAATTTAAAAAATGAAGTTTTATATTATAAAAATCAACTACTAAATCTATCAAAAGAAAATAATGAATTGATTCAAAATTTAGAAAATATCCAAAAAGAATTGAATACTTTAACAAATGAAAATAAAAGACTTTCAAATGAACAAAAAAATTATAAAAATTTACAAAATGAAAATAAAAAAATGAAAGAACAAATAAATAATTATGAAAAAGTAAATGCAAAAAATTTAGAGATTAAAGTCTCTGAAGATGAAAATCAAAAATTAATAAATCAAATTATTGATTATAAAAAAAATATATCAACATTAATAAATGATAATAAAAAATTGACAAATCAACGAATTAATGAACAAAAGACTATTTCAGATTTAATAGAAAAAAATACGAATTTAAATAATGAAATAATGAATAATCAAATTGAAATATTATCACTTAAAGAAGAAAATAGAAATTTATTAAAGAAAATAAATACTTTAGAAACTAAAAAATCAAAAAAAGAAAATAATGGAAAAATAAAAACAATATTGAATAAAAACCCAATTAAATTATTTAAAAATTTATTAATTAAATCAGAAAATAGTATATTATATAAAGGGAATCAAACATCAAATAATACAAACTATAGTATAAATTTAAATGATTCATATAATAAGAAAAAATCATTATCATCAAGTACTTCAAAGCAAATAATAAATACTTCAACAACAACTTATTCATCTAAATTAATGAATAAATTAAAAATTGAAAATGATTTAAGTCAAATATCACTTCCAATAACAAAGAAAAAATTTGTAAACAATATTGAAGAATTAGGTGAAAATTTAATATTTAAAATTTATACTTTAAAAAGTATTATGTGTTATGATTTTAAGAATAAAGAGTTTTGTTTATTTGATTTTGCAGATTATAATAATTTTAAAAATAATTATATAACTGATAATAATAATGGAAATATATTTATATCATATAATTCAATTTTATATATTTTAACAGGTAAAAATTCTGATTTTTTTTATAGTTTTAATCCTCAAAAAAAATCAATGGAAAAATTATGTTCATTAAATAATAATCATTCAAAAGGTTCATTAATATCTTTTCAAAATTCAATAATTTGTTTAAGTGGTGAACATAATAAAAAATGTGAAATATATTCAATTAATAAAAATAAATGGAATGAAATGGCAGAAAGGAATTTTGAAAGAAGTGAATTTGGAACTTGTATAATTAATAATAAGTATTTATTTGCTTTATTTGGTTTTAATTCACCTAAAAATGAATATTTAAATAATATTGAATTTTTAGATTTATTAACTGAAGGTTCTTTATGGAAAAATTTAGATTATAAAAGTGATAATATTTCTTTATATATAAAGGGATTTTTAGCTTTGAATTATTTAGATAATAAAATTATTTTAGTTGGTGGTTTTAATGGTGAAATACAAAAACCAATTGAAAATTTTATACAAATTATTTTAGGAGATGATTTTGAAAAAGATATATATATTGAAAATGTAGATAGAAAATTAAAAGATATTCAAAAAAATAAAAGTTATATCTTTTCTAGTAATATTACACAAAGAAAAGATGAACAAGGAAGAATTTTTAATGTTGTTTATGATAATGATAATAGAATTCATATTTTTGAAATACAAAATATGATACATGATGTATTTAAATTTGAATAGAATAATAATTTTTAATTTTTTAAATATAAAATTTTTTCCCTTAATTATTATATTTTAAATGATTTTTTAAATTATTTTTTTAATATATGTTAGTATTAATAATAAATTCAGAGAATATTTTTTTTAATTATTGTTTTTTTCTCAATAAATTTTTTTATTTTATTTATTTTTATTTAAAAAATTTAAACATCTAAATTAAATTAATATTGAATTATAACAAAATAAATATTAAAAAAATAAAAAATTTCCCTCCTATAAATTATATTATTGAATTACTTGAATAAAATTTTTTAATAAAAGTTTTACAATTTTTTAACTTTTAAAAGAAACTTTTTTTTTAAATTTTTATTTTATTTCATTAATAATAATAATTAATGAAAAAAAATAAAAATTTTATATTTTATAATATCGTTAAAAAATCTGTTGAATTTAATAATAGAATAAGAAATAATAATAAATCCAAAACCCCAAATCATTGTTCCAAAAATTTTTCTAAGGAATATTCTTATGATTTAGAAAAAACAGAAAAAGAAATGTGTGAAAAATTTTATTTAAAAAGAAGAGAAGGATTAAAAGGTTTATATAATGTTATAAAAAAACCTAAAACTTCAAAAGATATTGATAAATTAAAAAATAAAATAATTAATGATTTTAATTTAGTAAATAATAAAATATCATTTTTTCAATTTCAATCTGAAAAAAAAAAGTTTTATAAAAATATACAAAAATTAAAAAAAAAGGAAAATAAATCAAAAGAAAAAAGTGCATTTCAATTTTCACGATTATATAAAAGAAATTTATTTGATAAAAAAATAACAAATAATTACAATAAAAATAATAATTCTGCAAATAATATATATAAATTAGAAAGAATAAATTTAGATAAAGAAGTAATTCGTTCAAGAGATAAATTAGATGATATAATAATAAAAAGAATAAAAGAAAGATCAAAATTATTTTCAAATTCATTAATGAGTTTAGAAAAAAATGAATATAGTCAAACAATCAAACAACCAAAATTTAATAATTTATTTAATGAAAATAATTTATCAAGAATTATCAGATTAAAAAAAATAGGATACAATAAGTTTGATATAGATAAAGATTATTTATGTAAATATAATTGTAAATATTTAAAAAAGTTTGGAAGAGAATTAAATAATTCAACATATAAAATAATTGAAGGAACTTTACCTGATGGTTGCAAAAGAAGTTTTTCTCAATCAACAATTTTTAAATTTAAATCCTTTTTAGGAAATCAATATGATATTTAACTTAAAAATTAATCAATAAATATAAGAATTAATGAAATAAAAAAAAATATAAATATCAATTATACAATAATTTATTAATTTCATAAAAATTTAAATTTTATGAATAGTTAATTAAAAAAACAATAATTAAATCAAAGTCAATAAAACTTTAATTTTAAATAAAAAAAAATTTTTTTATAAATTTTTACCAATAGGAGGATCATTATAAGCATTTTGATAATATTGAATAGCTCCTCTAGTATTTTGAAGAGGTTGAGTAAAAGCACTTGACTTAGCCCAAGGATTAGGATTTTTAATAAAAGTACGATAAATATTACCAGAATTAATATGAGTCAACCAAAAAGTAGCAGGCATATCACCACTTAATATTTTATTATTTTCATTTTCTAAATTATCATTATTTTCATTATTTAAATTTTCTTCTTCTTCTTTTTTTTCATTTTCCTCATTTAAATTTTGTTTCATTTCTAAATTTTCTTGTTCATATTGTTTTTTTAATGCTAAAGTTTTTGGATTTCTTTCTTCATTTAAATTAAAAAAATTTCCATATGTATGATTCACTGTATCATATCTATCAAAATCATCTTTTGGATAAACTGGCATTGTATATTTGTTTGTTTGATTCATTTGAGGTGAAAAATTCTGAGTTGAATCAACCATTCCATATGCTTCTTTTCTTCGTTGTTCTTCTTCAAACCAATTTCCTTCTAATACTCCTTTTGGGTATAAAATTTGATTTTTGTAACGATTTGACATTTCCATTTTTTTATTTTATATTTTATTTTTTTATTTTTTTTTTTTGTTTTTTTTTATATATAATATTTTATGATAATTTAATTAACATAATAACAAATTATAAATTATTATTAAAATAAATATTCAAAAATAATATAATTAGTATACTTTTTGAATATTTTTTCTAAAGAAATGAAAATGTTGTTAAGGAAATGTGATTTTATTTCTCCTCAAATATATTTATATTATTATACTGAAAAAAGGCATTCTTCAGCAACATCCGGATTCATTACTTTATTATTTATTTTTACAACTCTTATGGTTTCATATTATTTTTCAAAAGACTTTTTTTTTAGAAATAATCCAACTGTATTTTATTATAAAAAATATTTTAAAAATGAAGAAAATATTTATTTAAATTCTTCAGGAGTATTTCATTTTATTAATTTTTTTTCTGAATATAATCACCCAATTAACATTGAAAAAAAAGCTTTTACAATAATAGGAATTAAAGAAAGTAAAGAATCATTTATCAAAAATAATAATATAATAAATAATAAATTTTGGATTTATGATTTATGTGAAGAATCAGATTTTGGAGAGTTATATCAATATATATCAGATAATGTTTTTACTTTATTAAATTATAGTTTTTGTATTCAAAAATTTTATGATAATGAAACAAAAACTATAATTTTAAAAAATGACTCAAATTTTGAATATCCTTTTTTGTCAAATGCTTTCTCTAATTTAATTTATGGAGTTTATTTTATGCATTGTCAAAATTTTTCTTTATTAAATAATAATTCATGTTTTGAAAATGACGTTATATTAGATTATAGATTAAATACTTTTAAATATTCATTAAATTTTATTGATTATTATGTAAATGTTGAAGATTATTATAACCCTATTAAAGGAAATTTTAATTCATTATCAACAGAGTTTTCAACTGGAACTTTTTCAATAAATCATTTAAATTTTGCAAATTTGGAATTATCAACAAATAGAGGGCATTTTATTGATAAAATAAAAAAAATAAAAACATTTTCTTTTGATTTTAATGCAAAATTAATAGAATATAATATGATTAATAGTTCTTTTAATATTTTTGGAGGATATAATTTTGTACTGAAAAATGAAATAAATATTTATATTAGAAAATATAATAAATTACAAGATATAATTGGTTCAATAAATGGAGCTTTACAAATGTTTTTAGTTATGGCAGAAGGTTTAAATTATTTTTTTTATCATGGATATAAAATTATTGTTGATTTTAATCATGAATTATTTAATATTCATTTAAAAAATTTAAAAAGATCTGCAACTTTTACTGATGATTCAAATTATAAATTTATTACACCAAAATTAAAAAAAAGTAATTCTTCTATTTTAGGTAAAATTAAAATGGGAAAAATAAAAACTGTTAAAATATTAAATGAACATTCATATAAAAGTATTCGTTCTAAAACTAAAATAATGACAAGTTTAGTTGTACCAGATGTTAAAAAAGATATTTGTTGGAGTGAATTTTTCTTTAATTTTAGAATTAAATGCTTTAAACGAGAACAATATATTAATTTTATTTCATTATATAGAAAAAAAATTTTAAGTGAAGAGCAAATTTATAAAAATTATTTTAAAATAAAAAATTTAAAAAGTTTTGTAAAATTAATAAATAATAAAAATAATGAAATAAAATATGGTAGCAATAATGGATTATTAAATATTCAAAAATTTGATATTATAAAGAATACATTTAATAATTAAATAATTATGATACAAATATAATAAATGAATTTTTTACTTAAAAAATATTCAAATAATTAGTCATTTTTTATTATTTTTAATTTCAAGAATCATAAAATTTTTTCATAATACTCTATTCTTATTTTATACCTACATTTTTCCATTATATCAATTGAAATTGTTTTTTTATTCATCTTTTTTGTTCTGTTGTCTTATATAAATTGTTATTTTTTATTTAATTTTTTTAAATATATTTTTAATTAGAAAATTTTATAAAACTGTAATTTATAAAAACATTTTAATTGTTATATAAAATCATTCTTTTTTTTATTTCTTTGAAGAAATTTATAATTATTTAGAATTTAAAAATATTTTTTTTATAATAATTTATTATAAAAATCTCTTTTTAAATTATAATTATTAATTGTGTTTTTTCCTAAATTAAATTTATTTCAAGAAAAAAAAATGATTTCAGTTGTTAAAAAAATAAATATAAAAAAATTTTTTTTTATTTATTGAAAAATAAAAAAAATTCAATATTTAGGCATTAATAAATTGTTTGACTTGTCCTAATTTAAGAGTAATTGAATTTTTTGTTTCATCATCTTTTTCATCTTTCAAAAAAACTTGAAGAACAGATCTAACAAAAGCTTGAAGCATTCTATTTAAGTTTTCTTTACCAAGACTTTCTTTAAGTTTATCTAAAGCAATCCACATTTCTTCTGTTGGTGCATCAGATACTAATTTTTCATATTTCTTATCTAAAAATATATCACTTAATCCACCATAAAAATTCATTCTATCTTTTTCCTTTTTTGGATCATCCATTTTTTTTTAATATTAAAAAATAAATTGTTTAATAAGATTTTTTTTCATTTTTAAACAAATATTAATATAAAATTTCAATAAAGTAATATTTAAAATGTTTACAATATATTAGGAAAAATTAATTACAAATTTATTTCACAAAATATTACGTTATAAATTTTTTTATTTAAATTTTTAAAATTTTTAATGGGGATTGGGGATTGGGGATTGGGGATTGGGCCCAATCCCCAATCCCCAATCCCCAATCCCCAATCC
>JAEEGK010003507.1_pt1 | contig 38989 bp, 35 predicted proteins | sample 8958771 | NCBI WGS metagenome assembly JAEEGK01 (sample SAMN16246547, study PRJNA631951) | gut metagenome | biome: gut microbiome; feature: rumen; material: SC-attached | host: Bos | place: Iran: Karaj | collected 2018-10
GGTTATCTGATATACACTATTGGTTCTGGCCTCCCAATCCATTACCTTGACAGCAGAGGCCGTATAGACATCTCCTCCAGCATAATACATACAGACTCTATTTCCCGTGTATTCTTCCGTCAGCTCTACGTTCGGACTCAAGTAGTATCTCGTAAGATAATGGCCGTATCGCCCAGAGTACTTACTATAGACCTTCATCATGTAACGGTCACCATTACCGTCATAGAAGAATTCGGCCTTGTAATGCTCATTCTCTATACTCTTTGGACGCTCTATAGCCTTATAATAACTGATGCGGAGACTATCGTCTATAACGTAACTGCTATCCGCAGTCATACCATCTACTCTATAATCACTATACGAGAACTCACCCACAAATGGCTGATTGGTAATGTTACCCTTCCTGTCGTAGTTATAGCTATAATTGCCCCAACCTGTCAGACGGTTTTGGTCATCATAGGTAAGGGGAGTACCATTCTTGCTAATCATGTTACCCGTATGTATGTCATACGTGTATGACTCGCTTATCGGATGACTGCCGGTACGATTCATGGAAAGCATATTCCCATAGTCATCATATGAGTGGGTAGTGGTTCCAAGGCAATCCCTCTCTTCCGTCACATGTCCCCATCTGTCCTGCTTGGTCAGTCTCCACAGTAGTTCATGATCCAACGTGTCTGACACCAGATAACCATTCCTATAAGAGAACTCCTCTACCACTGACGGGAAGAATTCTCCAAAACTGTTAGAAGCGCTACTAAGCTGATTATCCGTATTATACTGATAATAAGTGTCTGCATATCTTGACGAGTTAACCATGTTACGCTTATGAGTAACTCTGCCGTATGTATCGTAAGCAATAGTATTTGTATATTCCTCTCCTTCTTCCTTCGTCAGACGGAAATTATTGTCGTATGTATAGGTAACCGTATGAGGAGACTCACCGGAATCTGCCCACGACTTGCTACGCAATATACCATACTGATCATAATTTGTTTCTACATAGCTGCCAGCGATGGTGGTTCTGTAAGGGTTTCCGTTCACATCATAAGAGTATTCCTTGGTCACGCCGTTCACATCGGTAGTCCGAATCAGTCTTCCGTAATCATCGTATTCGTAACTTGCGGTATGGTCTTCGCTTTCCGGCCCCGACTCCATGTGGCCTACGTCTATGGTACTGATTTTCTCATCTATATTATAGTAGTAATCAGCAAATCCTCCAGCTACCATATCGTACCCCGCAAAGTGTGTTACCAGGGAATCGGCCACACAGCTCACTAAGCCTGGAGCCCAATAAAAGGTTACTTTATTCACCCCGTCTATATTGCTGACAACACCCGAAGGCACATATGACCATGTGCTTGTCTTCCCGTTAGAATCCACTTCACCCGTCTTACGGAATGAGTCATCATAGGTGTAGGTGGTACCTTCCTGTGTTGTCTCTGTTCTTTTGTGAGGGAATGAGACAAAGCCGAGTTGCCCGTTAGACAGATAATGATAATCCGTGTACATGACCGTGCCGTCAGCAAGAGGCGCAGACTCTGCAATCTTTCTTTCCCAGGCATCATAATAGGTGGTTACAGGTGTTTTGCCGGTTACAGTTTCCTTGATGGAATAAACTCCGCCACCGTAGTTGGAAAGTGCTCTTGTGGTCTGGCAAGTTTCTACATTAGTATACCTTTTCGTTTCCCTAAGGAACCAATCGTATGTATATCGGGTTGTCACCGCATCATAATCGCGAACAGATAACAAGGTGCCGTTTGATGAGCTATATGTGTATTGCCTATATAATCCCCTAGGGTCATATTCCTTTTTCAGTTGTCCCTTATCATTATATTCGTATCTTGTAACAAGGGTGTCCGTAGAATTATATGCTACGGTATAATGCTGAGTCACCTGACCGTATTCATTATAGGAATATCCGTCTGTGCTGACAGGCAGGTCGTTTCTGCTTCTTGTTTCCTTAAGAACGAGGCCTGTGGCGGGATCTCTTTCATAAATTATGTTCTCGTAGATATTGTCTCCCTCAACTGCCCAAATCGCTGACTTGGTGATTGCAACCTCTTGGGGAAGTCCTTTTAGATATACGTTATTGAGCGGGCTTTCCCAGTATGTGATTTCTTGTTCATTGTTAACTAAACCGTCGTCCGACAACTGGTAAAGTGGGAAACCGTTATCAAAATCATCACTGCTTTCGCTGCTACCAAATTGATTAAATGAATCTGTCTTATAACTACCCGTATCAATCGTTTTATATGAACGAGCGGCCGTTCCGGAAGATCCAACCTTCTCTATACGGATAGAGTGGCCTCCCCGACTCATTTCTACCCCATGGGCATTACGTTCGAAATAATTGTTCGAAACAAGAACATAGAAAGTGGAATCTAACTGGCAATGTGTTTCCGTCACTATCCCCAAGCTGGATTCTGTCCTCATGTCCTCAAAGCCAATGAATCCTTTTCCCTGCATGTGAACAAAGCCGTTAGCGTATGAGTAATTGGTAGTCCTGCTATCCGTAGGGATAGATTCTGTTCTGGTTTTCACAACGGGCATTGGGCCTGCCAGGGGAATTAACGGGAGAATGTGATTCTTATCTACGCTATATACATCCTTATCTGTTAAGAGGCTGTAGCCGATACTGTCTGTAGCGCCCAATCCATCTGTTATAGACACTATCTTCTGTGACGAGGGTTTGATTGTGGGATTGCTAAGCGTGTGCCATCCTTGAACATTTTGTTCAAGTTCCTTGCCCCAATACATTATTTCAGCTCCGCTTTGTCCGCTGAAATTACCCTGTACAATATGAGAGATATCGGGGAAATCACCAGAATTTGACAGATGATGAAAACTAGAGGTTATAAGTGTAGAGCCATTTGACTTCAGGATTCTTATACATCCTCCTTCTCCGTTCATATGCGGATGCCCTACAACAGCATCACTCTTTCCGTCCCCATCAATATCTTGTACTATACAATATAGTTTGTTCTTCTTGTTTTCATATTGCTGAGCACCAGAGGAAATGAGATCATATATTCCACTTAAATTAAAGAAACCATTGGTATCATTCCCTGTATTTTGTGCAATATACCAATAAGATTCATACGGGTTTATTATTAAATCTACAAGACCGTCACCATTGAAATCACCCTTTTCTATGATATTACACTTTCCAAATAAGGAATTGTAATACTTGTCTGCATCAGAGAAACTACCGGATTTGTTCCAATAAATATAATGCCCATTGGAAGTTGTAACTAACAAATCTTCCATGCCATCTGAATTAAAGTCGGCAACGACAACTTTGTCTGGGACACCCTGAAGGTCCAGATTGATTCTCGTAGTATCAGGGATGCTTGGTACTGACAACAAATTAAAGGAAACCAAATATGCAGGATAGGTACCATTCTTCTTGTCTTTCTCAACTATAAAGATGTCATCAAGTCCGTTTTTGTCAGCATCAAAAATTGCATAGGCTGGCATTTCACTTGACATCCCCTCCATTGGAATACTTAATCTCAGGCCTTCTTTGGGAAAACAGAAAATCATAGCCTTGATATCGTCTATTCTGCAAAACGGGAAAACGATAGAGTTCTCTTTCTTATTCTTTGCATGCATAACCAACCCACTTGATCTCAGAACCTTAAACATGCTCTCAATTTCAATTCCAGATTGAGTATACGCACTATAACAAAATTCAAATGCTTGAGTTTCTGGATTCCATTTTCTAGCGGTAAAATCAATATAAGGAAAGTGCATATCACCCATAACAGATTCTTTCGACTCCATGCTTATTAGCTCGGTAATACCATCACCATCCAAATCGCCAGAGAAAAAATGCTCTTTGCTAAAGTCTTCCAGAACATAGGTTTCCAGAGATTTTCTGTTACTATTAAGTTGAAACTCAGATGGCACTTCCCATTCAAATGTGGTAGGAGGTACTGATACCGAGGATCTTCCTGTTTCCGTAACGGATACCAGATGTGAGAATACATCCACGGTATAATTAAGCGTGTATGTTCTGTAGATGTTTCCGTTATAACTGCATGTAATACTCTTAAGGCGTTTCTTCAGGTAACACTGTTCATCAAGCAAATATACAGGGACGCTGTCCGGACGGCTTTCATAGTTAAACTGTACCGTACAATCTACACCAGCCGGTCCGTGCGTGTTACGGCCGTAGGTGATAGAGGTGGGATACAGAACTCCTTCCTGGGCATAGGTGTATTGTATGTAGTTACCCAGAATGTCCTCGGCATAGTCCAGTGCCCACTGGTATGATTCACCATTGCTCAGGGTATGTCTTCCCGTGGTACTGCCATACTTGTAGGTGGTGCCGTTTGTGGCCTTAATTAGGAATGTGGCAGGAGTACCGTTCTGGGAAGCAGTAATACTGATAATGTTGTACTGCTCGTTCTCGGTCCTGTAGGTGGCACCAGTCTGGCCATTCGGTCCTTCTATCAACAGCAGACGCTGGCCGTCAAGGGTAAAGGCATTGTCCGCACCCTGTTTGATGGCTTCGGCATGACCATCGAAGTATATGTTCTTTTGCGCAATTGATATGGCAGAGAGTCCTGATATACCGAATCCGACTCCTGCTATTCCATTGCCAGACTGACTGCTGTACACCAACGAGATATTGGGGACAAAATCACTTAATCCGCTCTGGACCTTAATAGGTATAGTATAGGTAGCGGCACCTGTAGGTGATACGGAGAATGAGCCTTCGGTCTTACCAACAAGAGCTGCTCCGGTTATGGTTTGCGGCAATAAAGCTATTGCAAGGAGGTATTTCAGAATGTGTTTCATATACTCTTAGTATGTTTTAATGATTTTACTTTCCGTTATATTCTTGTTTCTGCTATATCTGAACAGGTATGTTCCTTTCTTGAAATTCGATAGGTTAAAGGAGGTATTATTAGATTCCAGGCGAAGGGAAGCTACCAGAAGACCACGCTCTGTGTATATGTACAGCATATCGCCGTCCTTTACTTCCTCATTGATTACTACCTGCACCTCTGACCATGTGGCATTTGCCCGGATGTTTATCAGGGTTTCTTCACCTTCGTCGCGGACTAATGCTTTCTGATTACGCCTGACGATTGTTTTTATCCTGGATGTGATGTTACCTGCGCCATCATAGGTGTACAGGTAATGTTCTCCGTTTACCTGTGCAAGCATTGTTTGGGATAATAAGAGTCCCAATATCAGAAGGGTTGACTTCTTCATTGTTTATACTAATTAGTGAACCTCAAATACTAACAATAATAAGATATGGCCTTATGGGAGATAAGAAGCAAGGAATCATATACAGGTAAGGCTTTTTCTGCAAATCATTACCTGTATATGATTCGGCTGTCTTCTGTTATTTTTTCTCGAATTCACCGTAATAAACGGTATTATTATCTAAGGTGTAGAAGATTGTATAGGTGCCGTCATCAAGGTTGCTTACGCTGGTGGTAAACTGCGAGTTGACTGAAACATTCTCTACCGTTGAAAGGACGGTATCACCGTCTTCATCCTTAATGATAATAGTAATGCTGCCGGAATAGTCAACAGACTCTGTTGTTATAGTACCATCCTCAATACAGGCTGTAATGGGTGCGCCCGAGCGGGGACGATTTTGGGAGGCATCATTTTTTATAATCAAAACGATGTCATCTGCATAAATTACAGAGGTTGAGAAAAATGCCATCATGGCAATAATAAATGATAAAATCTTTTTCATAACTTAAACTTTGTTTTGAATCCGGGGGCAAAAGTACACGGTTTCAAAGCAAATGAAAAGGATTTTAGGTAAGTTTTTGAAAATTTGCAACTATCAGAATATCAATTCGTTGTGTGTTTATTGCAGGATTTTTAGGTAAGTTCTGTGCCGTTTTTCTCAGAAATTAAGTATAAATTGGCGCAAAGAAAGGGTTTTGTCTGTCAAATTTATCAGAGTTTTTGCCTCATAAAGTTTCTGCTTCATAGATGGCTCGCTGATATGATAAATATTAGCCAGCTGAAGATTTGAGAAATTGAGTCGTATGAGCATAAACAACTGATAATCCTTCTGGCTGAGGTTGGGATATGCGGTCATTATTCTATCTACAAAGAGATTGTCTGCTCCGTTAAGGAACGAGATTATTTCTTTCCAATCTTTGGGACTGATGTTTGTACCATCTTCTCCATGTCGTACTTTTTTTACTTCTTCCGGGAAAGCTTCTTTTGACATCAGATATTTCTTCATTATACTCAGACACCTGTCTTTATACTCTATCTCTTTTTCGTGTTGCTTACGTGCAAACTTTTCTTCTATAAGATGACGCTCACGTTCGGCTTTCAATCTTTGTCTGTTTCTATACCTTATATTATTATAGGCGAAAACGGCAATTATAACAGAAATGAGAAAAAACATAATGATGATGAGAATCCAGAACTGCTGTTTGTTCTTATCTTTTTCCTTCTGCAGGTTTTCTTCCTCCAACAGTATAATGCTGTTGTAATAGTCTGACTTTGTTCTCAAAGACTGCTCATATATGCTCTCCATGCATTCGTATGCAGAATCAGAATACAATTGGGACAGAGAATCCTTGTGTTCTTTTGCAGCTAAAACAGAAAGTTTTTTGAATGCTATATATTGATGCTCATAATTGCCATTTTTTATAATAACATTATACAATTCCGTTGCCTGAGCTGCTGAATCTACATCGGCATAGCAGTTCGCCAGTCTAGAGACAAGATTTAAGCTCTTTACAGCTGACAATTTCCATGCTTCCTTAGCACACAATAGGGCTTGCTGGTAGTCCTTCTGTTTGCTATATACCAATGATTTGTCCTGAATTACACCAGCTGTTATGATACTGTCTTTTTGTATTTGGACTTTTTGAAGAGCCATATCCAAGTAATACAAGGCGGAATCCTCCATATTGCACAGAAGAAAAACGGTGCCCATATCCTGTAATAATAAAATGTGGTTAATGGTATTAGTTGGACAATTCTTCATATAAATGTCCAACGCCTCCTTGCTATACTTTAGCCCTAATGGAGCATCGCTGTATCTAACTTCCCGACTCAGCCTGTTGAGTGCCAGATATTGCGTGTAGTAGTCGCCATGCTCCTCTGACGAACGGATAGCCTTTCTCAGATAATCTTCAGCCTCCTTTGTGCTGTCCGCCAAGCTATAGTACAATCCCATGTAGTACTGGTTGCGGGCATAAAAGGTATCCTCTGGATGCTGGCTATAATAGACGTTGGCAATGCGGATTAGGGAATCACTGGTAACATCCAGTCCGCTCTTGTCCTGCGCCATGGAATAGATAAGGGCATAACGGGCCAGGGTCTCACCACGGAGTGACTTCCTGGGGATACTCTGCAGCAGGTGCAGGGCGCTGTCAGGCCGCTCCTGCATTATCTGTTCTGCCTGGCGGATAATCTCCGCCCGACGGCCATCACTACAGGAGCCGACCACAAGGGCAACCAGCATTAGCAGGTATATTCTGAGCACTTTATTCATAAGCAATATCTGTTCTACTCTGCAAAGATAAGGATAAAGATGGAATGTGCGAAACAAAAAGTGTGAATACGTGATATAAAAAGGTCCGACTCCCACAGAAAAAACATATTGATACGCCTTACAGAATTATTTTCAAGCCTTGGTTAATTATTTTCAAGGCGTGAAAATATATTTTCAGGGCTTGGTTATATATTTTCAAGCCTTGAAAATAGTTTTGAAAGGCATATCAGACTTTTTTTCCTTGTAGTTTAACGAATTTAGTTGATAGCTTAGAGGCTTATTTGTATTACTCGTTGAGTACTTTAAGTCTTATTTGTAGAGTAGGTTGATGCGGTTAAACTTTATTTATAATTCCCGTTGATTCCTGTTTTTGTTATTCACACTCAGAGTTGACAATACGTATTGTTCGCTGCAAAAATATGGTTTATTATTTAAGCGACCAAAGATTTAATGGCAATTTCCCTGTAGCTCTTCCATTTTTTCTTGAATTCGCCCGTACAGAGCGCAGCCTCAGCTGGGGTCTTCCAGTCCAGACTCATATGAGGTCTCTCGTTATTGTAAAAGTCAACAGCTGCCTTCACTGCATTCCTCACCTCCTCTATAGAGCAAAAGGTCATACCCATCAGAAGCTCGTTTTTGATGATGCCGTTAACACGCTCGGCAACGGCATTCTCCTTGGGATCGCCGCACTCGGTCATGCTGATACTTATATTGTTTTCTCTGAGGATATCGGTATAGGCGAAACTTGCATACTGTACACCACGGTCTGAGTGATGGATAAGATTACGCACCTGTTGGCCATCAATCCGTTTCAGGGCCATTCTGAGGGCCTCGATGGCGAATTTGGCTTCAAGTGTCTCGCCCACACACCAGCCGATGATTTCCTTTGTGTAGTAGTCTGTCACCACGGATAGGTAACAGAAGTCATACTCGCCGCTCTCTGCGTTGAGATAAATGACCATATAGGTAATGTCGCTCACCCATAGCTGGTTGGGGCGTAGCGGAATGAGTTCCCTTATCAGGTTGGGGTACAGAGGTAAATCATGATTGGAGTCTGTTGTCCTGGCACGGCGTTTCTTCTTACGCACCTTAAGGTTATGTTTCTCAATGATGTCATAGAACCGGTTGTAGCCTACGCTGTGCTCTTCTCCGAAGTTCTCCTTGTACATGCGCCAGAGCTTGTCACCCCCGATACCACGGTCTTTCTGGCGGATGCGTTTGATATACTCCACAACGAAAGCCTCTTCTGCCAATTTACGGAGAAGACTGTCTCCGTGCTTATAGTAGGCCTGGGTACTTACACCAAGCAGCTCACACTGCGACGTGACGGGATATTCCTTCACGTCGCGGGTGTGAAGCCTACCGACTACTTGGTGCCAGCTTTTTTTAAATCAATACCATAAACTTCCTTGCCGAAGGCAACCATTTCCTCGTAGAAATCGGCGCGGAGTTTCTCGCGCTTCAACTCACCTTGGAGACGTGAAACCTCTGCCTGCAGTTTACGATAATCCTCTGGAGTGATTTCTTTTCCTTGCTTCTGCATTTGATTGGCTATTTGGGGGTTTGACGCCTCAAAATTATGAATTTTTCTATAGATTGTACTTATAGAAAGGCCTTTTTTCTTACTTATCTCTGACATCGAAAGATGCTCGAGATAATACAACTTGTTAATCTCGACATCTGTCTGAACATCCATAATTGACTGTTCTAAACTGGACTGATTGGTTGATTGTTTCATCGTTAATGACATTTAGAGTATCAACCATATTTACAAAAAGACACCTACGTCTCATATCTTTTACTTCGGGGCAGCGCTTCCTTTTATAGGGAAGGAGAACAGAAATCAAGAAACCCGGTTAAAAATAAAAAGAGTTTTATTTTGTAGTTCGTTCGCTTAAGCGTATATTTGCGAAGAAATAATAAAAAAAACATAGTATCATGAAAAAGAATATTGTTTTTCTGATGGTTGCCTTCTGTGCAGTACTTTCTGCAAATGCTGTGACTACGATAAATATCCCTAAGGCAGGAGGTCTGAGTCAGACGTTAAGTCAGGAACAGATGGACACTTGCACAATGATTGTCCTGACAGGAGAACTGAATTCCGAAGACCTCCGTCTTCTGAGACGAATGGCAGGCTATAGGGAACATGAAGGTGACAAAGCTGGACGCCTGGAATACATTGACTTATCAAAGGTCCGTTTCAAATCAGACAGGGAGCCATATCTTTCCGTTGATGCGGAAAAGGCCCGCCTGTGCCTTTACCGGCTTGAAGACAATCCGACCCGGCAGGAAAGCTTCTCTACGCCATCGGTAAGAGGCAGTATGTATGGCAGCACTACTGTTACTGATACTTACTCTTATATGGAACCTACAGGGGACAGAAAGAATTATGCATTGTTAGACCTGGATGACAATACAGAAGTGGGAGTGCGCTACTCGTATAGGATGACTGGCAAGGAGAAAAAAGGCAGACGCTTCAAGAACCTGCGTCATATAAAAGGACACCTGCTGGAGGAAGTAAACGGGAAGTGGATTTGGAGCTCATACATTCACAAAGGCGAGTTCTGCTACGATATATTCTATGGATGTCCCAATATGAAAGTCGTAATTCTGCCTGAATCAAGTAAATGCTGTGAAAGGGTAAGAATTTATCATGACGGGATAGCGTATAACACGAAGTAACTGTCTTTTGGAAGGTGAGTTAGCATGTTTTATTGCGGCGGGTGAGAAAGAAGTTCTGGGGGAGGGCTGGGAGTTAGTTGATAGTTGATAGTTGACAGGTGACAGTTAGCGTATAAACTATTGCATCTCAATATGATAAAAGGAAACTGGCAGGAATACTTCTGCCAGCCTCCTTATATACGGGAACTAATTAGGGCCTAGGGAGTGCAAAGAGAGTATCCCTGATTCATCGCAAGTTGATGTCTATCTCTTGCCTGGTTCTGGAATCATAGCGATTATCCATTGTCCGATAGTTGCCGGGGCGGCCATCAACAGTGATGCGGAGGACACGTTTGCCGCGCTTGAGGAAGTCAAAACGCGGGTCAATAAGACGGTCGCAGTTATACTTACGCGAAGCTTCTGTTTCGGCAAGTTGTTTGGCTTCTGTTAGCGAGATACCTTGCAGTTTCTGTCTGCCCTCGGGCGTAGAGATATCAATGGTGTAAGTAATACGGTCACCGATAGGTATCAGGTCATAACTATTGTAACTGAGTCCCCTGGCATCCACGCCAACACCGGTTGCCGTACCACCGGCACCGGAGTAGGTAGTTGTACATGAAGAAACGACTGATATTGCGGCAGCAATAGTTATAATAAAACAAATATGTTTCATGACAAAGGTGTTTAGAAATTATAGTTTAGACCCAGGCCAATGGTTCTCTTGTTTGTGATTCGGTCATGCAACATGTCGGCACCAACGGAAAGCATAGTGCCATTAGAAAATGGGATGTCATAACGGTAAAGGGAAGAAGTCTGGAGAGCCAAATCCAAGTTCTTTTTCTTCTTATGGGCAATAACCAGACAGGTGGTAGTGAGACCGATACCAAGCAGAGCGCATGTTCCTCCTATGGCAGCACACAATTCCTCGTTATGATTATCGGCTAACGCACCAAAAACAACACCCGTCGCAACTAATGCACCACCACCTATCCACCCCCAAGTTCTCAACCGTTGAATCTTCTTGTAGGTAACACCATGTGTTTCATTATCCATCTTTAACAGAGCTCTGTCATTCAAAGCCTGCACGCCGTTGTTCTGGTTGTTAGGTAAGTAGAGGTTCGTCGTTTCGTTGAAGGATTCCTTTTTGCCATTCTCGTAATTGATAGCTGAGACAAGCGATCTGTCCATTACATAGCTTGCCCCATTGAGGTTACTCCAAAGTTTGTAGGTGACATCTGTTTTGCTAACGTTTTCTACACGACAGACAATCGTAGAGCCGTCCTTCTTCACAATCACATCCTGTGCAAAAACACTTACTGAGCACAGGAGCAATAAAAATGCTAATAACTTTTTCATTTCATTTGCTTTTAAAAGTGTTAATACCAAATTCCCTCACATCCGGAGAAAACCACGACAGACTTGCAGCCACAAGAAAGCGCGGAACCTCACCATACGCCGCTTAGGTTTAGGACTACCTACTACCACTTATGGGAAGCCCGCGCTTATAGCACAAGCCTCTTAGTGGTAGTTTATTATGCCCTTTCACATGTCTGAGGTCCTAATTCAAGCGGCGAATGAGCAAATAAAATGATGTATTCCGTAGAATACTGCCCAAAGGTATGACGTTTTTCTTTAATAACAAAACAACTTGAAAAAAAAATAAATTAAAGTAGCAATCATGGCTCACCCGAAGGGCGAAAGCTTGTGAGCCATACCAAAACATTGACGCAGGCGGCGTATGCTGCCGCAGTCAACTAAGCCCCTTTATATATAGAAAGGGGTTTGGGGAAAGTAGAATTTTCTTTGGTTCAGTTTCTTTTTGAAAAGAAATGAACGAATAAAAACATCTTTCAGAAAAAAAAAGCCCCCAGGAGGGAAATCCTGAGGGCTTAGTTATGGAGTGGAGAGGTATGTGTTACTTCTCCTCAGTTTCCTTAATAGTCTTACCCATGGTAAGGTAAGCTGTAGGAGCAGCAATGAAGATTGATGACAGGGTACCGAAGATAACACCCAGAATCATGGCGAAGGCGAAGCTGCGGATGCTGGCACCGCCCAGGCAGAAGATTACGGCCAGTACGATGAACGTAGAGACAGAGGTGTTAATGGTACGGTTCAGGGTGCTGTTCAGAGAGCTATTGAACAGTTCCTGACGGTCACGCTTGGGATAGAGGCCGATGTACTCACGGATACGGTCGAAGACTACCACCTTGTCGTTGATAGAATAACCGATAGCAGTCAGCACGGCACCGATGAAGGTCTGGTCAATCTCGAGTGAGAAGGGCAGGATTCCCCACCAGATGGCATACATACCCAGAATCAGCACGATGTCAATCAGCAGAGCGGTGATGGCGCCTACTGAGAAGGCAAGGTTGCGGAAACGTACGAAGATGTATGCGAAGATGGCGATGAAGGCCAGGATGACACTCCAGATGGCTCCGTTGGTGATATCCTCGGCTACAGAGGGACCTACCTTCTGGCTGCTGATGATAGAGCCGCCGGCACGCTCATCACGGTTGATGAAGTTTTCCAGGGTAAGGTCTGATGCCAGGAGGTTACCGCCCTTGAGGGTCTCATACAGTTTCTGCTCAATCTCGCTGTCCACCTCAATACCGTCTTCCTGAATGCGGTAGTTGGTTGAGATACGGAGGGTCTTGCCGCCTGTACCCAGGGCAATAACGCTGGTATTGCTCTCGGGGAAAGCCTCGGCGAGCATAGGACGTACGGCCTCGGGCTGTACCTCGTTCTCGAACATGACCACGAAGTTACGACCGCCGGTGAAGTCGATACTCTTGCTGAATCCGCGGCCGAACATGAAGCCGAGGCTGATCACAGCCAGGATGCCGAAGACGCAGAAGCTCTTCTTATAGGCGCTCATGAACTTGAAGGCAGGGTTCTGGAAAGATATCTTATCGCCCACAGCGGTACGGAAGGTAAGGTTCTGCCACTTGTCACGGCTCATTACCTCGGTATAGACTACACGTGTCAGGAATACTGCGGTAAAGAAGCTGACGCAGATACCGATGAACAATGTGGTGGCGAAACCGCGGATAGGTCCTGTACCGAAGTAGTAAAGGATAACGGCGGTGATGATAGATGTCAGGTTAGAGTCGAAGATGGCGCTGAAGGCGTTGCTGTAACCGGCAGCAAGGGCTTCACGCACCTTCTTGCCGGCCTTCATCTCTTCCTTGGTACGCTCATAGATAAGCACGTTGGCATCCACAGCCATACCCAAGGTCAGTACCATACCGGCAATACCGCTCATGGTGAGGGCGGCCTGGAAGCTGGTGAGGATACCTACGGTGAAGAAGAGGTTGAGGATCAGGGCGCAGTTGGCTACCATACCGGGTACGAAGCCGTACATCATAATCATGTAAACCATCAGGATTACGAAGGCGATGATACAGCTGAGGATTCCCTGCTGGATGGATTCGGCACCCAGGGAGGGACCTACGATTTCCTCGCTGACAATCTTGGCGGGAGCAGGCATCTTACCTGACTTCAGCACGTTGGCCAGGTCACGTGTATCCTCGGTGGTGAAATGGCCGGTAATCTGTGAGTTACCGCCGGTAATCTCGCTCTGTACGGTGGGAGCGCTATATACGTTGTCATCCAGTACGATGGCTACGCTGCGCTTGAGGTTGGCCTTGGTGAGGGCAGCCCAGCGGCGTGCGCCGTCCACATTCATCTTCATGCTTACGCAGGGCTGGCCGTTCTGGTCAAACTCGTCCTTGGCATCGGTGATGACATCACCTTCCAGGGGAGCACGTCCGTTACGCTCGGTCACCTTGATGGCATAGAGCTCGTAGATATTGGAGGACTCGCCCTCGCCAATACCCTTAACGCCCCACTTCAGACGTACGTCAGAGGGGAGGACGTCCTTGGCCTCGGGTGAAGCCAGCAGCTCGTCAATGGCTGACATGTCACGCTTGTTGGCATAGCCTACCACGCAACCGTAAGCACCCTGAGCCAGCTGAAGGCGGCTCAGCAGGGGATGCTGCTTGCGAATCTTCTCAATGTCGGCTGCGCTGGCGGCAGCTGTCTTGTCCTCGGTATTACCGCTGACAACAGCAGCCAGGTCCTTCTTGGCGGCAGCGGCTGTGTCAGCAGTTGCAGAATCGGCTGGTGCCTCGGCAGCGGCAACGGCGGCTGTATCGGCGGGAGCCTCATCCTGGATGTTGCTCATTACGGCAGCTAACTTGCTGTCCAGAGTTGCCAGGAAGGGTACAATCTCCTGTGAGTTGTAGGTCTCCCAGAACTCCAGGTTGGCACTTCCCTGCAACAGTTTACGTACACGCTCGGGCTCCTTTACACCAGGCATTTCCACCATGATGCGGCCTTCCTGGCCTTCGAGGGCCTGGATGTTGGGCTGAACTACACCGAAGCGGTCAATACGGGTACGGAGTACGTTGTATGAGTTGTCAATGGCGCTCTTCACTTCCTCGCGGAGGACGCGCTCTACTTCACGGTCTGTACTCTTGGTTGTAACCTTGTCACGCAACTGCTGGGTTGCGAAGAGCTCGGCCAGGGCCTTATTGGGCTCCAGTGCCTTGTAGTCTTTAATAAATAAGGTAATAAAGTCACTCTGGCTGTTTGCAGCCTCGCCGGTCGCCTGCTCGACGGCCTTGCGGAAGTTTTCGTCGCTCTCTTCCTTGTGGTCGGCCAAAGCCTTTACCACGTCAGGTACACTAACCTCGAGGATGACGTTCATACCACCCTTCAGGTCCAGACCCAGTCCGATTCCCATCTCACGGCATTCCTTCAATGTCCATACGTTGCAGTACACCTTGTGGTTGTACAGGGAATCCAGATAACGGTCAGCAGCTTCCTGACCATCAGTCTGAGCGATCTCCTCGGCCTTGGACTCAAAGTGGTTAGTTACCACTGAGAAACTCAGGTAGAAGAGGCAGACCAATGTAAGTAGGACTGCGAAAACCTTTACAAATCCTTTGTTTTGCATTGTTTTAAATTAGTTTATTGTTTTATTGTTTATCTGTTTCGTTCAGTCAAAATATAGTGCGCAAAGATACACATTTTTCCTTTACTAAATATAATTTGCACCAAAATTTATACAATAAAGATGCTTTATCGGTCTTTTTTCTGCAGATAGGCAACTACAGGGTAGTGGTCCGAGGCTGTTATGTCCTCATCTGTATAGCATTTGAGACATTGCCAGTCCGAGGAGGTGAAAACGTGGTCAATACGCACATAGATGCCTCCGTGGCTGTAGGTGAAGCCTACGCCGCGCCCTGCTTTACGGTAGGCGCAGTCCAGCCTGTCAGACAGCTGCTGGTAGGTATAGGAGACGGGGGTATCATTATAATCGCCGCACATGAGGATACTCTTCCCCGCGTTTCTGTCAATAAGGGCGCAGAGAGTGTCCGTCTGGGCACCTCGGTAACGGGCTGCTTCCCTGAGCTTGCGCAGCAGAAGTTTGCTGCCCTGCTCTACCCGTTCCTGCTCGGGGTCCAGGATCATGTTCTTGTACTCTGTCTTGTCCGAATCGGAGAGGGCGTTGCTCTCCAGGTGGTTACTTACCAGCAGCAGGCTGTCTGCCTGGCAGTATATCCAGCAGGCCATACTGCTGTTATTACGGGTAGGATATCCGATATGCAGGGTATCGCCCAAAACGGGGAAGCGGGTGAGGATGCAGTTACTTTGCCCTTTTACCAGATGATAACCCATGGAGTCAGCCATCTGTGTAAACTCCGGCTGGTTCATCAGGTTGCCCCACACTTCCTGCAGGCATACGATATCGGCGGACTTCAGCTTAAGGTAACGGATGACTTCCTGGCGTTTCTCATCGTTCTTGGCACCGCCCATATTGTAGGTGACGACGCAGATGGCGCTGTCAGAGGGATATACACGGGTATTGACGGGGCAGTAGTCCATGGCATAGCCGGCGATGACGAGCAGACCGGTCAGGGGGACCCATACCAGGGTGAAGCGGAAGATGAGCCAGAAGAAAAAGAAGGCGATATCCATCGCTACGAATACCGGAAAGAAAAGACCCAGCAGGGAGAGGGTGGGATGCGTGGCGGGGGAGACAAAGGTGGACAGTACGGCCAGCCACATTAGCAGAATGGTGCAGATATTGGCTCCCAGGAAGATGCCTGTGAGCAGACGTATCAGGGGGTTGGCCTTTTTCCTTTTATCCTGCATTACTGGCGGCTTTTGTCAAAGAGACGGCGCTTCTCGGCCTCGGTAAGATTGGCGTAGCCGCTCTTCTTTACCTTATCCAGGATGCGGTTAAGTTCCTCCTCCTCTTCCTGCTTACGCTGACGGTAGCTGAAGTCCTGTTCGTACTTGCCGCCATAGGTTACCTTGATATCAGGATTCTTACGGGAAAACTTCTGTCCGAACCAGCGGCGGAAGTTGAATCCGCCCGAGGAGCCGCGGTCATAGTAGTCCCGGTCATAGTAATTGCGGTGGCTGCGATGACTGTTGCCGCCGCCGTTACGCCAGTACAGCAGGAGCAGCAGACCCACGAGCATTCCGCCCAGATGGGCAAAGTGGGCCACCCCGTCACCGGGACGGCCGAAGGCGGCCATCAGTTCCAGCACGGCATATCCTACCACAAAATACTTGGCACGGATGGGAACGGGCAGGGGGAAGATGAACATCTGTTCGTTAGGGTATGTCATACCGAAGGAGAGCAGGATACCATATACGGCACCCGAGGCGCCTACGGTGGTCCAACGGTTCAGGAAATCGGCCATCGGGATGACGGCTCCGTTGAACGGGACGGCGTCATATGCGTCAAAGCCTGCTATCCAGTAATTGGCAAACTGCACCACTTCCTGCATCAGACCGGCTCCCAGGCCGCAGGTGAGGTAATAGAAGAGGAAACGCTTGCTGCCCATGGTGTTCTCCATGATGCGGCCGAACATCCATACGGCAAACATATTGAAGAACAGGTGTGAGAAGCTGCCATGCATAAACATATAGGTAAAGAGCTGGTAGAAATAGAAGTGGCTGGCCATAAAGAAGTGCAGGCCGAGCACGTCATCCAGGTCAATACCGTAGGCCGGAAGGGCGGCAGCCCATCTGGCTGCGAAGAACAGCACATTGATAATGAGCAGGTTCTTGGTTACAGGAGGCATATTGTTCATAAGTCGGAATTTCTGTATTGTGGGCGCAAAATTACGAAAATTAAACAAGAAAGAACCTATAAGATACCTCACAAATGGTATTTTTTCTACATTTATTACATTTTTTTACAAAAAAACTTGGGCTATATGGTCATAATACATATATTTGTGATACGATTTACTGAAATAAACCCTATTATAAACATTAAAAAACACAAAGTTATGAACAAGACTGAATTGATTGCAAAGATCGCTGAAGGCGCAGGACTTAGTAAAGTTGATGCCAAGAAGGCTCTGGAAGCTACATTGGATGCTGTAACCGGTGCTGTAAAGGCTGGTGACAAGGTTGCCCTGATTGGCTTTGGTACATTCTATGTATCTGAGCGTGCAGCCCGCAAGGGTATCAATGTTCTTACCAAGGAGACAATTAACATCCCCGCTAAGAAGGTTGTTAAGTTCAAGGCCGGTGCTGACCTGAAGTTCTAAGAACAATCCTTTTCTTATATAAGCCAAGCGCATTGCTCCCGACAGAGCAATGCGCTTTTTCATATCCCCACATTCCTACTCCCCCCAGGAGCTGCGGTCCAGATTACGGTAGCCGATGGCTTCCTGAAGATGGTGCGTCAGGATGTGTTCAGAGCCTTCCAGGTCAGCTATGGTGCGGGCCACTCGCAGGATGCGGTCATAGGCACGGGCTGAGAGCTGAAGCCGGTTCATGGCCTCGCGAAGCATCTCCATATCCTCGGGTGCAGGCTCGGCATAACGGTGCATCAGCCGGCTGGTCATCTGGGCATTGCAGTGGACTGCGGGCTCATTCCTGTAACGTTCCTCCTGAATCTTACGGGCCCGGATTACCCGCTCACGGATGGTGGCGCTGCTCTCGCCCGGAGCTGTACGACTAAGCTCATCGAAGGAGAGGGGCGTTATCTCGCATTGTATGTCGATGCGGTCCAGAAGAGGTCCTGAGATTTTGTTCAGATAGCGGACAATCTGCCCGGGTGTACAGCAGCATTGCCTGGTGGGATGATTGTAGTATCCGCAGGGGCAGGGATTCATGCTGGCCACAAACATAAAGGAGCATGGATAGGAGATGCTGTACTTGGCACGCGAGATGTTGATAACTCTGTCTTCCAACGGCTGACGCAGGACCTCCAGGGTGCTGCGCTGGAACTCGGGCAGCTCATCGCAGAAGAGAACGCCGTTATGGGCCAGGCTGATTTCGCCCGGCTGCGGATTGGAACCTCCGCCTACCAGGGCTACCTGCGAGACGGTATGGTGGGGCGAACGGAAAGGGCGGTGAGCTATCAGGGAGCAGTTACCGGGCAACTTGCCGGCAACGGAATGTATCTGTGTAGTCTCCAGGCTTTCCTGCAAGGACAGGGGCGGCAGGATGCCGGGCAGGCGTTTGGCCATCATACTCTTGCCGCTTCCGGGAGGGCCTATCATAATAAGGTTATGTCCGCCGGCTGCGGCAATCTCCATGGCGCGTTTCACATGTTCCTGCCCCTTGACATCGGCAAAATCCAGTTCGAAGTCATTCTGCTGGGCATAGAAGTCGGCCCGGGTGTTGATAACGGTAGGCTCCAGGGGATGTAATCCGTTCAGGTGTCCTATCACCTGATTGATATGACGGACGCCATATACCTTCAATTTGTTGACTACGGCAGCCTCGCGGATATTCTCCTCGGGAACGAAAAGTCCTTCGTAACCGAGTTCACGCGCCTTGATGGCAATGGGGAGAGCGCCCTTGATGGGCATCAGGGAACCGTCCAGGCTAAGTTCACCTACCATCATGTAACGGTTCAGCAGATGTTCATCCACTTCTCCTTCCGTGGCAAGGATTCCAACGGCGAGGGGGAGATCCAAGCCGGATCCTTCCTTACGGACATCGGCGGGAGCCAGGTTGACGGTGATCTGACGAGTGGGGAATTTGTAGCCGCTGTTCTCAATGGCTGCCATGATGCGTTCATGGCTTTCCTTTACGGCACTGTCGGGCAGACCTACCATGACAAAACGGCAGCCCCGGGTGGCATTAACCTCGATGGTTACTGCTACGGCCTGCAACCCCTGTACGGTTGCACCATATACTTTTACAAGCATTAATTCGGGACGTATGGTTGTATGTCACGCTGCCAGTCTGATCCGGAAGCGACTATCTTCCGGGCGGAATCTGCCAGGATAAAGAAGGGCAGGTCACAGATACCCCATTGCTGTACGAGTTCGCTGTTGAAACACTGGAAGTCGCAATAGCTGTGCCAGTCTATGCTGTCAAGCTGTTCTACCCTGGCCAGGGAGGGGGCATCGGTGTCAAGCGAATAGCTGATGGCATTTACCAATATACCTTTCTCCTTCATTTCCTTACGGAAACGGCGGGTACGGTAAAGGGCGCTTTGGGAACCGCCCTTCCAGCTGGCCCAGAAGGCCATCAGCAGGTAATGACCACGAAAGTCCTCGGCAGTTATCTCTTCTCCTTCCCTGTCCCCCGAAACGGAGGGACGGGTCTTCAGGCTGAAGTCCGGCAGTTGTTTTCCCCTTTGCAGTATGCCGTGGGAACGGACGTCACGGGACAGCATGTTCAGCTCCACGTTGTCCGGACAGGCGCGGCAGAGGCTGTCGAAAATTTCGGCCACCTCGGTTTGCGGGATACTGTCGTTCAGCAGAAAACAGGTGGTAAAGAGATAATGGCTGACGGCCAGTGTGGGATATTTCAGGCAATACTGTTGCGCTTCTGCACGTACTTCCTTCTGGGAGAGATCCCTGATGCGCTTGCGGAATTCGGTATATACTTCGTTATCCTCCGTTCCCTTCACCTCTACGGCACTCAGGTTACGGGCATCACCCACTACCTCGATATCGTCCCCGGGACGGGCAAAGAGGGTCAGCTCTGAGAAATTGGGATACATCAGCCGGAAGATGACACTCCGGTCAGTCTTGGCAGTATATTCGAACTCGCCATTCTGAATATGCAGCGTGTCCAGCCGGTCTGTTCCGCCGTTGGGGCTGTAGATATAGAACTCGCCTTGCTCCAAGTGGGCAAAACGGCCCTGTATCACAACCTGATCGGGGTGACCGGTGCAGGAATTGAATAAAAAAAGCGAAGAGTGAAAAATTATAAGGTATAAGAGAAAGCTTCTCGTCTTCATAACTGTTAGCCTTTACTCAACAATAATTTCTCACTCTTCGCTCCTAAAGCGGTATCACTTACTTTATGATGCTCTTGACAATATTGGCATACTTGGTGAATTCCAGGTCATTGGCGGCACGGGCTGCCAGGGTGCCGTCCTGCTGGATGGCGCTCTTAAGGGCTGAAGCCAGTGTGGCGGTATCACCTGTACGGGCTGCCAGAACGGCCTGCAGGTAGCTGGTGATGGCATCGGCATTCTGGACGCTGGCCAGTGTCTTCTTGGCACTTGCATAGTCCTTGGCCAGAATCTGAGCCAGGGCGGCGCTGTTGGACTTCACACCTGCCAGGTCAGTAGCTGCCTGAGTATAGTTGCCCTTGGCAATGTTCAGGTTACCCATTACCTCCTTGAAGGTGTCTGAACCGCTACCCTTGGCAAGGTAGGTCTCAGCAGCGTTTACATCGCCGTTCTTGAGAGCGAGCAGAGCCAGGTTGGTATTTACCTCGGGGGCATTCTTGCTAACAGCGGCAGCCTGCTTCAGGTAGTTGTTGGCCGCTTCGGCATTACCCTCGGCAATAGCCTGCTGAGCCATGTTGTTGAGGGCGCGGTAGTCACTGGGATACTGCTTGGCAATGGCCTCGTTCCACTGCTTGCGGGTAGCCTCATCCTTGGTCAGCTTGTTGGCACCGTAAACCATCTCCTCTACGCTCAGCTTAGCGGGATCCTGCTGGAACTGCTCCAGAATCTGCTCATCGCTACGGCCGATAACCTCATAGTTTACAATCAGGCGGGCACGACGCAACTCGGGCAGAATGCTCTCCTTGATGTCGGTATAAACCTCACTCATATTGCTGATCTGCTGCTCACGCTCTTCGGGCTCCTGATACATAGAAAGGACGCGAAGGATAATCTCCTTGTCCTGCAGGTTGCTCTTGGAAACCAGTTCCTGGAAGCCTTCCCAGTCCTCGGCAGTGAACTTAGTATCCACATCAGCCTTCATACGGATCTTCTTCAGCTCACCCTTCAGGTATTCGCTGCTGACGTTCTGACGCTTCTCGGCCAGTTTCTCATTGAAGTCATACTTGCCGTCGGGGCTGGCATAAGCGCTTACCTCGATGTTCTGCAGGGCACGTGTCTCGGCATTGTCGTTAATCTCCTTCAGAATCTTACCCAGATCCTTGATGCTTACCGAGTTCAGCTCGCTGGCACGCAGGTTAGCCTGGTTGATGAGGAACTTGATGTTGGCCTCCTGCTTCTGGGCGATGATACGCTGGTATGCATCGGGAGCGGTAGCACCGTTCATGTTGCAACGGCTCAGCAGCTGGCTGGTTGCCAGCACGCCGTAACCGATCTTCACTTCGGGGATGGTAACGGTCTTCTTGCCAACCTTGGCATCGAAGCGGGCATACAGCTCGCTGGACAGCATGGGCTCAATGTAGGCGAAGTTGGTCTTCATAGTGTAAGTGCCGCCGGCCTTATATCTGATAGTGGTGGCATTACCCTCTACCTTCTCACCCTGGAATGTAGCGCTCTGGCCCTCTGCCTCGCCACCCTGATACTTCAGGACGGGAGTTACGGTTACCTGAGCCTTCTTCTTCATATACTTAACGGGGAATGTTCCGTTGATGGTTGCGGGAACCTGACCGCCCACAGCCTCAAGGGGAGTGGGAGTGACATTAAAGTTATCCGAACTAAGCTTACCAAGCTTACTACAAGATGACAGCGCAACAGCGGCTGCTGCCACCAAAACAATCTGTGATTTTTGCATAATTATTTTAACCTTATATCAATTTTGCGTGCAAAGATACAAAATTAAATGAAGAATGAAGAGTGAAGAGTGAAGAATATTTCAACAATTCACCAAATTTAAGTCAAGAGTGAAGAATCGAGGGGCAAGGGGCAAGGAACAAGGGGCAAGCAATTAGAGAACTTAGCGGCAACAAATTGACTCCGTCCATTCTTCACTCTTCATTCTTCACTCTTCATTCTCAAGTTCCTCGGGTGGTGTTCCAGGATCTCTTCCCGCAGATGGCTCCGGTCAATATGCATATAAATTTCGGTGGTGGAGATATCCTCATGCCCCAACATGGCCTGGATGGCACGCAGGTTGGCACCGCCCTCTAACAGGTGGGTGGCAAAACTGTGACGGAAGGTGTGGGGGCTGATATTTTTCTGGATGCCTGCCCTTTGGGCATAATCCTTAATATATACAAAGAGGGTGATACGGCTCAACTTAGTGCCCCTCTTAGTGCTGATGAACACATAATCCTCATGTCCGGGCTTGGCCTTAACACTCACCCTTATCACAAACCACTGGCGCAACTTCTCAATGGCCTGGCCGCCTATAGGGACAAGCCGTTCCTTACGGCCTTTGCCGTGAACCCGGATATAGCCTTCCTCCAGGAACAGCTCGCTCATCTTTAGGTTGCACAACTCGCTGATACGCAGGCCGCAACTGTACAGCATCTCTATAATGGCCACATCCCTTACGCCCTGGGGCTTGCTTTTGTCAATAGCCTGCTCTATGTCATCTATCTCCTGAATGCTCAGCACCTCAGGCAGATGTTTTCCTATCTGCGGATTCTCCAGCAGCTCGGTAGGATCAGTCTCCACCTCCCTCTCCAGGACCAGAAAACGGTAGAACGAACGGACACCGCTCAGGATACGAGCCACACTGCGCGGCTGAACACCCAGTTCCTGCAACAAACCGGCGAAACGGTCCAACTGCTCCAGGGTGACATGGCGGAAATCTATCCCCGTATCGGCATAATAGTTCAGCAGTTTCTGCAAATCCCTGACGTAGGCATCCAAGGTATTGCCGGTATAGGACCGCTCCAGGCGGAGATACTGCATATAACGCCTCAGTATCTGAGGGGAAATAGCACCTGTATTTGAGAACTGATAACCCAAAACCTATTTGTTTTTATTAAATTTATACAATAATGTACGCTTGTTCGGCTATTTTTCTTATCTTTGTACCGGCAAAAGTACAGAAAAATTATGAGAATACAAATTATCAACGGGCCCAACTTGAATTTGTTGGGCGTTCGCGAGCCGGAAATTTACGGAAAGAAGGCTTGGGCAGATTATCTGAAGGACTTGCGTACACGTTTTCCACAGGTGCGTATCGACTATTACCAGAGCAATCTGGAGGGTGAGATCATCAACAAGATCCAGGAGGTTGGATTCGACCGTGATGGAATAGTACTGAATGCCGGGGCCTACACACATACCAGCGTTGCCATCCTGGATGCCCTGAAAAGTGTAAGCACTCCTGCTGTTGAGGTTCACATCAGCAACGTACACCAGCGCGAGGAGTTCCGTCGTAAGAGCCTCATCAGCCCTGGATGTCTGGGTGTTATCTGTGGTTTCGGTCTGGACAGCTACCGTCTGGCCATCGAGGCTTTGATAGACAAGGCATCGTCATCCGAAGAATAGAGTTGAGAGATTAGAGACAGTTGACAGTTGACAGTTCAAAGATTAAACAAAGATTTAACCGTCAACTCTACACTTTTTAAACTGACTCTAAACTCTAAACTTTCAACTCTAAACTAGACAAATTGAATATAGAAGAATACATACTGCATCATATTGATGCTGAGGGAGAATATCTGCATGAGCTGTGGCGCGATACACAGCTCAGGCTGTCTTATGGCCAGATGGCAAGCGGACACCTGCAGGGTCGCCTGCTGAAGATGCTGGTGCAGATGATTCGTCCCCGCATGGTGCTGGAATTGGGCACCTTCAGCGGATACAGCGCCCTCAGTATGGCCGAGGGGTTGGAAGAAGGGGCAGAACTTCACACCTTCGAAATCTTCGACGAGCAGGAGGACTTTATCCGCAAATGGTTCGACGGCAGTAAGTATGCCGACAAGTTGCACCTGCATATAGGCGATGCCCTCGAACTGGTACCGCAGATGGACGTTACATGGGACCTGGCCTTTATCGATGCCGACAAACGCCAGTACGTTGATTATTATCAGATGGTGCTTCCCCGGATGCGTAAGGGCGGCTTTATCATTGCCGACAACACCCTTTGGTACGGCCACGTTCTGGAGGAACACCCTCGCGAAAGCGACCTGCAGACACAGGGCGTCCAGGCCTTCAACGAACTGGTGGCCAAAGACGACCGGGTAGAAAAAGTTATCCTCCCCCTCCGCGACGGTCTGACGCTGATAAGGGTGAAAGACTAAGTAAAGAAAAAAACTTACTGCCACACGTAGAAATTTTTGCCGCCACGTGTGGCAGCAAAAATTTTTCAACGCTTGAGCCTTTCTCTTTCTATTTGGCAGTTTTCGGCTTGTCAAGACTTTTCCTTACATCCTTACAGTTCTTACAGTATTACAGTTTAAAATCGATATACAGTATACCACGCATGTTTTTTCAAGGCAGAATTAGAAACTGTAAGCCGTAAGATTATGCCCGCAAAAAGAATCAACCTGGAAAATCTTCGCAAACAAGCAAGTCAAAACCCGATGTGTCTTTTGCTGTTATCGTCCACTCGTTCGTTGTCGCAATGGTTGATGAGCATGGCAAATTTGTCTTCCTTGGCATCGTGCAGGATGCTATCGATGGTGTAGTGTCGGGCGATGTTCTCTATCTGACCACCACTGAAATCGTATTTTGCAGCTAGCGTCTTGGCATCCATATCGTTCAGTTCCGGTATCATCGAGTGCCATATTAGAACACGGGCCTCAACCGTCGGCTTCTCGAACTTAATCTTGTAGAGGAAGCGACGCTCGAAGGCTTTGTCTAAGTTCTGCGTCAAATTGGTAGTAGCAATCATAATGCCGTCCAGCATTTCCATCTCTTGCAGGATGATGTTCTGTATGGAGTTCTCCATTTTATCCACTGCATTCTGGGCTCCTTGCTTGCGGATTCCGATAATAGCGTCTGCCTCGTTGAAGAGTAGGATTGGGGTCTGCCTGGCTTTCTTCACCAGCTCACGATAACGGTCGAAGAGGGCTTTGATGTTCTTCTCGGAGTCGCCCACCCATTTGCTCTTGATTTGCGGTACATCAACGACCATGATATCGCGCCCTGTCTGACGTGCCAACTGATAGACGGTTTCCGTCTTTCCTGTGCCAGGACCGCCATAGAAGAGGCAGGCAAATCCTGTTCGGAAACCCGTCTGCTCCATCCTTTCACGAATCTTCCGGTAGTTCCCGGGCACGAAGAACGATTGCAGTTCGCCCACCTGCCTTTGGTTCTCCTCTACATAGAACATCTTCTTCTCCTTCAGGTCCTTCGCCTTGATGACGTCGGCCAGTTTCTCTTCTGCTGCGTTAATCTTCATCTCTTCCAAGAGTGTCCGCTTTGTCTGCTCTGTCAGCTTATAGCGGGAAGTGTCGGCAATGCCATCCGAGCAACGGTGTTCGATGAGTTTCTTCTGCATCAAGGGGTGTTCACCACTACGAAGTAAACTTTTTGCGTTGATAAAGTCAGCCGAAGAGCTGAAGCAGTCCTCAATTTCTCTGAAGCGGATGTCGTCGTCGTCCTTGTTTATAAGAGCGTGACAGAAGTAGAGCAGCAGCAGATTGTCATCTTGGCGCATACGCCCAAGCTCCCTGATTTGCCTGACGAAGCCAATCTGCGCGTTTTCCTTGAAGAGGGCATTTATTTCCTCCGTGAGGTCTTTGGGCGTAATAGCATCGTTGTCGAGGTCTTCAAACATCTGGTCGAGCACTTCAAACAGACCAGCACAGTCCAACCCAGTTCGTTTGGGCATCTCATAGACATCATTGTGCTTCAGGGCTTTGATGACGGGCTGGGGAATGTCGAACGAATCCTCGTCCTTCGCATCGCGATAGCGCAACAGGCGGCGACGCACCAAGGCATCAATGTCGTTTGCATAACTGAGGATGCGGATATTGCTGACATCAAGGAAGTGCGCCAAATCGTCATAATCCACATTGCGAGGTCCTCTTTCCATGCAAATGCAGAAGAGAATGACCTGACGTTCAGTAATGCCGTAGCGTTCAGCTAGATACTTTACCTCTGCTGCCATTTCTGCTTTTGCTTCTGCTTTCAGCTTAGAATCCTTCGACACCTCCACCACGCGCTCAATGGCCCGCAGCAGCGTCATTTCTTTCTCAACTTTCGTTCTTTTCACGACTTTTGTTTCAATCTTCTTTGGCATAATTATTTATTTTAACTATTGGAAGCAAAAATAGAATTTAAAATGGTAGTTAATTCGCCAGGCTCATGGAAGTTATAATGGACGATACCAAATATATTTCCAACAGCCGAAACTATCGTTAATATAGAACAAGCACCAAGAAAATTTAATCATCAGGGTAACTTTTTTTCAAATAAGGCTAATAATCGCTCATCTTCTGCTATTCTTTGCAGAGTTGTCTGAAGTCCCATGCGATGGTGAGCCAGACTGCACTTCAGATCAGCAACAATATATTCCAGAGCTTTCTTTTTGGAATCGAAAATATCATCGTACTCATGTACAGTACCATCTGCCAATGTCAATCTGCAACCGCCTAGCGGACGGGTATGATGGTTAAATGGAATCTCTTTCTTTGCTACAATGGTTGATTTTTTGACAGCATAACGTGAAGTATGCGACAGGTAATAAACCGCATCGCTCAGCTGGAGTTCTTTATGATTTAATCGATCTATAAGGTAACTCCTTGTATAATCCATAATAACGGGTATTTTCATTTACTTTCTCTTTGATTTAAATAGCATACCCCCCCACTACGCTGCTAGAGCGTAGGAGGTGGGTTGGATGGGTGAAAGATGTAAGTGTTTTAGAAGGTTGTTGGTTTGTTTGGAGGTTTTGGTGGTAAAAGTAATAGAGTAAGGATAGGAATGGTTAGAATTAATGTTTGTAACTCTTTTGGTTTTAAGAAGGTTCAAGAAATTTCTAAACTGAGGAAGAGAATTGAAAGTGATTTTTGTTGTATTCATAATCGTTCTTTTTACGTTACGAATACAATATAGTCACCTCACCAGAAAAATTTAAAGTTCACCATAAGTTTTTTTTCATTTCTTCCAGTTTTTCCTTCAATTGGGTAGCAATTTTAGCAGGGACAGGTCGAGTTGGACGGAAAACATTAAAACAGAGAACGTGCTCGTGTGTATCGCCTTCGCCAAGTGTATAAACAAAATAACAGTCATCGCTTTCGTCCATAGAAAAGGGAATGTTGGGATATAGTTCCTGGGCGCGTTTTTTCAATCGCTGATAAACTTCTTCCGATGGCGGCGGAGCAGATACAATGGCTAATTCAGAATAATCAAAACCCATAATCTCCACAATGTCGCCTTCCTTGAAGCGGACATCCTTCAGCTTACGACCACGAAACCAACCAAATTCGTCCAACACAGCACAGTCGTTCAATTCTCCATCAGCTGTATATGAATAACACCTCTGAGAACGTTCGTTCTCGTAAAACTCCGAGTATTTATTATGCACCAACACCTCGTCTATATAGTATCCCAAGCTGTCTGCGTAGTAATCTTCATCCCACGTTTCGCAGCACTCTTTCTCATGCTTAATGTAGGCATGCATAGCGTCCTCTGCACTCTCCTTCGTCTGGAAGAGTCCAACACGCTGCAACCTGATTCGTCTTCGAGGGTAACGACGACTCTCAAAACAAATTTGCTGCACCTCATAGATTGGGAACGATCTGACAGCAGAAGCCAAGATCTCCTCTTTTCTTTTATTATTCGTTTCTTTCATCTGTTTTCTTCGAATCTTTTTTCAAACTGTTTGAAAAGCTGGTAATATGTTCTCATATTCTCCAATTCGTACCATTCCCTCATTCTTACTGGCCTGGCATCCAAATCATAGATTCTGGCATATTCTATTGAAAGCATAAATGGCGAATGGGTAGCAATGATGAATTGGCTATGAAGACGATAAGCCAAGAGCGAGATTTCTCTGGCCAGTTCCTGTTGATAGGCTGGTGCCATCGAATTCTCCGGCTCGTCAAGCAGATAGAGCGTATCTTCAAACAAATGATTCCTAAAGAACTCCAAAGCCTTCTCGCCATTCGACATAAAATCTGCGCTACTTGACGCTAATGCAGAGCGAGTGCTGGCAAAATCGGATAACCTCGACAGCCTGGCATATTCTTTAGGATCCACTTCATCAGGAGCCGTCAGTGCCTTTTGATACAGTTTTGTGTTAACTCCATAATCCCTGATATCCCTACTCATATCTCCATTCAGCAATTCTGCCTTCATTCGGGCAAACCTTGCGCGTCTTTTGGTTATGCCAGCCATAATATCCTCGCTACGGATAAAGGCACTGTCTTCTGGTATGTCGCCCCCCGAATACGTGCATTTCTTCACATAGTTCTCGAAATACTCATTGCTGTTTCCTTGCGTTTTGTTATTTATTCCGATGCGTTCTGCGATAACATTCAGGAGTGTAGATTTACCACAACCGTTATTGCCATAGAAAATGGTGATGGGAGCAAACTCTATATGCTCCAACTGCATAGGATAGATGACGCACCAAGGATAGAGGTGCTTATTATCCATGTAAGGCTGAAAATTGTGTAAGTAATACATATAATCTCTTCATTTTACATTCATAACAAGTACAATATAGTCATCTCACAAGGGAAATTTAAAAATCAAGGCAACTTTTTATAACTCTCCGTTTTCATAGACATCTTCAACATACCATTCTACAGCATCTAAGCTGAATTCTTCTTCTGACTTCGCTTTCTCATCGAAGTCGTCCATATCGACAGGTGCACAAGCCAGTTGGATTTTGATGTCATCTTTTTGCATTTCGGTGTTTCTGTATCCAGCAAAGAGACCATCATCCACCACCTGATAGCCTTCTGCCTTCAGTTCCATCACCACCTCACTATAAGGTCTCTCAATATATTTGCTCCAGTCTGGCATAACTACTACTTCTTGCTGAGTTTCACCTTGATGCTGCCGTCCTTGATGCCACGAATGAGGCGGGTCTGCTGTTGTTCCTGTTCTTCGCTCATTAGTTTGAAGGGATGACCGTCGGATTCGGTTTCAGGGAAGTACTTGCCCTCGGCATCGTTCTTCAAATAGACTTCGCAGCCAGGTTCTTCGGCTTTGTAGAAGCATGACTAATCCAATTATTGGTTACATCACTAATATAGAACAAAATTCAGAAAATTTAATCAAAGAGTGAGATTTTTTTCTTTCTGCTGCATCTATCAATTTGATGCTGTCCTGGAACTAATCTTTTTCCCCTGTTTATTCCAAGTGAAAATCCAGCTTCCTTTGCGGCTGGTGATTGTGTTGCCTGAAACGCCAACGATCTCGCCAACATCCGGAACATTCATAGCCTTAATCACCTTTCCCTTAGCATCATAGATACGATAAAAGGAATAGTATTTAGCCACAAAGAAGTCGCGGCCCCACCCTTTCAGCTCTCCGATGCTGTTGCGCGACAGGCCGCAAATCTTTTTGCCCTTTTCGTCATAGACATAGTTCCAGTTCTTCGTCTCTTCAATGTACGAAATCTGCTGTTGAGCCTTAACAGCAAGAGCCAGAATGAGGAATAATATAGTGAATAGTTGTTTCATGCAATTAATCCAATTATCAGAAATAATATTATGAAAACCCAGAAAAGACAGCCGATACTGTTGGAGCATCCCTCCCAGAGGAAATCAAACACCCATCCCAAGACTTTTAGTCCCCAGCCCATAAGGCCGAGGACTATAAAAGCTATAACGAGTAGTATGATGATACCTATGACTTCCATATCTTAATAGCTAACACGATTCCTTGAGAGTTAATTTTTGCTTTTTGCCTATAAATAATAGGAATTTCTGTTGAATAATTTAAAGAAAGACAAAAAACATTAATTTCATAATGTTTTTTTAATTCTACATGGTTTCCCATTTTTTATTTTATTATTCCTTCTTTTTGCCACCATTTAAAGATGCCAAGGGCTTCTTCCTCACTTGTGTTCAAAGTCTCGGCAATCTGTTTATATGTCACTTGAGGATTATTGTCAATAAGTTGGGTAATGGATTCTCTTTCTTGGGGATCCAAATCCTCAGGCATAAGCATATCATCAAACCATGGCTCAAGATTCTTTACACGTAATTGAGCAGGATAATCACGTCCGATGGGTCTGCCATCCATCATGACTGGTACTCTTTTACTGACAACCTGTCGTTCATATATAATAGAATCCTCATCCATTATAACGAATGATTTTCCTTCTGCAAGATACTGCTTATATAAATCTGAATAATCTCCATTCGGAACAGATGTGGCACCTTGCTCAATGGTGATATATGGGGCGATGCTGAAATCTTCAAATTCAGCATCAGACTCAAAGTAAACAGTGTTGTTCATTATTAACATATTCCGTCTTTGCGATTCCCTATACATCGAGAGGTTTTAATTCAACCATATAATGTAGGAGATAAACCTTAAGCCACGAAAACTTATGGAATTGGATTACCTGTCTGAGTACACCAATCATTAATAATGTCTGCAGCTTTTTGGATAGCATCATTAAATCCATTTACAAACGTGGCCTCGTTGTAATACCAGTCTTTAGAAATAGGTTTTGTTAAAGAAATCCTTGGCTTATTACTTTTTGTATTAGGAGTCCAATTCCCCTTGTTATTGACAAAACAACGCACCCATTGTCCATTAATAGGATCAAAAATCTTATTATAATCTTCCTTATTGTTCCCTTTGTAATTATTTATATTATTTGAGATGAGTACAACTTTAAATGAGCCTCCTTGGAATTCAATTTGCATCTTTAATGTATTTTGTATTATTTGCCAATTATTTAAACCAGTTCCAAACATTGCTGTGCCATGCCATTCTTCTATCACCAGATTATCTCTCCAATCTTTGATGTTCGCATGAATGGGAAGATTGTTAAACAAGTGAGACAGCAGGCATTTTTGGAAAATGGTCTCCAATCCGCATTCCGCAATATATGAAGCAAACTTTCCATTACTTTTACCTATTGCGACCATATTCTTTTGAGTCTTCTTTTTTGAACCGTCTGTGAATACGTACGGATAGGCTTCTGGTTGTTTCAAAAAATCATCAAGTGCGGATGTCATCTCAGATAAACATGAAGCATATTCTGTCAGTAAATATGCATCAACATGATTATTTCCATTTTTTAGCGCATTATCTAAAAGATTGAGAAAATCTTTGTATTGGAGATTTTTCCATTCCTTGGCATGATTCCCTCGTGGTGATTCTGGGATCAGGGTAAGAAAGCAATAATGAGCCGGAATATTCTTATAATTGGTCGTTATTGGCTTTTTTCCTGTAGTCAACGCATTACCTTTTATAATTTCAACATACTTATCAAGTTGATTACTATGTTGATTCGATTTTATTTTGTTTTCAATCACCCAACATTCTTTGTTCCCTTGATTATCTTCTGTCTCAATCAGAACATCTATATTATAAACTTCAACTTGAACAACAATGTTTTTGAAAATTCGAATATTTTCTTTGAACAAATTGCAGAGAAGAGCTGACTTAGCCTTGGGATCTAATGCTTTGCATTTGTCAGATAGCATCCAGCCAATAACAGCAGAATGGATTTTTTCCATATCTGCAACACCGATAGCATTAAAAAAATTGCTCATTGTATTATCTCTCAACGATTCCCTATACATCGCGAGGTTTTAATTTCGGTTAGATTGTTTCTTCTTTGAGGTTAGTCCAAGACTCGGCCAGTCCAATCCCAATAGATTATCTCTTCAGGGCCAATTTTAACCATCATATCCTCTCCATTGTCATTAGAGACGTAAAAGAAGAGGGCACCTTCTATGTTCTGTCGACAAAACTCTATTTCTGCATCTGCGAAATGAGAATACTTCTTAAGGCCGGGCAGTTGCTCACGCATAATGGCAATAAGCTCGTTTACCGTATAACTTGTTCCGTTGATGTTATAAGTTTTTTCCATCTTATTTAATTTGGTTGGAACCTAATATAGTCACTTCGCAAGAAAAATTCAAATTATTCCGGCCATTTCTTTCAGTTTCTCCCACACCTTCACCATTGCCCAGGTATCGAGTTCGCAGTAGCGGAGGAGGGCTTCACGACTGGCAGCGGCCTCTTCTGGTTCCATATCTTTGATGCGAGGGAAGATGGTCATTGCGTCACCTCCATTCTGACAACGCTCATCGAGGTTGTGGTAGTTGAGACTTGGCTCATCGGGGAAGAGGGCTGGCAGCACACTCTTGATAGAGAACGAGCCTCCCATTGCAGGATCGTAGTAGTCACCAGCTCGGAAGGGGTCGATGAGGTCAACGATGTGATCAGCGATATTCAACAGATGCGGGGCAAGGTCGGGATACAAAGCAGCTAACTCGCGGATGCGCCCGCACTCAAACATCTTATTATATGCTAAGGTGCAGACATCCATAGGAATGTCCTTGCAGAGTTGTTCCGCTAAAGGACGACGAGGGTCGCTGCCGTCGCTTGGAGCCAGGAACTCACGATGCTCATACTTTGCAGTCTCACTCTCCTTGATATGCAGGGAATACTGGAAAGTGATTTGTCCGTAAACCTTTGCCCCATCATACTGCGGCACAGCATCCTGCATGGTCTCGAAGTCGAGAAAATAGAGCGGATAGGTGAGTCTGTCCAAAAACTCTTTGATGCCTTTCGGATTGATGTACTCACGACCAGTCTGCGTTGCCTCTATCTGCATCTGTTGTTTGTCGTTCAACTTGACAGAAGCCAGATCATCGAAAAGGATTTGCCCATTATGATAATAGTCAAGTGCTTTCTTGAACGACATGCGATAGAGATCGAAGACGGTCGGTTTGTCCTCCGGAATGCCGTGATGACGTTTGCAGTAGTCGAGGAAGGCACATTTGTATGGCTTCGCACAATGCTCTGATAGGTCGAGTTCAGGTTCGGTTTCATTATTGATGACCTTCAAAGCCAGCTTGACTGAATTAGGCACTTTCAGGTATTCGTTCTCCACCATCTCCTTCAAATCGATGACGGCAAAGAGTTTCTGGAGGTCGAGTTCCCCTTGCCGCACATAGTTGCTATTGAGGCAAACAAGGTAAGTGCCTTTCACTTTCACTCCGCATTGTGTCAGCAACCATTTCTGATAAGCGATATCAGGCGCATATTTCTCAAGTTTCGATTCCTGACCATCTTCTTCTGGGAAGCTGCTGCTCTTCACCTCATAGATGTCCCATCCGTCGCCGTTCTTGCGAAGGATATCAACGGCGCAGTAGTGACCCTCTATGGTGAACGATGCTTCGCAGATGTTTTCTGTGCCACGCTCCATCTCCTGCTTTGTCTTTTCTACCATTGCAGCGAGATTGAGGCTGCCGTCTTCGTTCTTGGCAGTTACTTCGACGAAGTCGCCAAAGAGTCCCATAGCCAGGTCACCCACAATGTTTCCTTGCTCAAAGCGAGCCTCTACACCAGCATCAATGGTTGCTTCATCTGGCTTATAGACTTTCAGCCACAGGTTCTTGGGACACTGGCAGAAAGCAGTGTAGCGGGATTTGGAAAGTCCTTTCATGGATGTATTATTTTGATAGTTTATCAACTTTCATTGACAAAAATAGGAAAAAGATTTTTATCTGCCAAACATTATTCTACCATTTCTTGGGAATCCTCTATTTCAAAATTTTTTGGACGCTTTGTGCTCATTTCGTAGCCTTTGCCACTTGACGGATCAACGGTATTAGCACTTCATTGATTGTCGTGTCGTCCAGACGATGTTCGCCATCGAAATGGATGACGTGATGGTAGTGCTGGAGGAATGTATCTTCGCAGTTCACCAGCGTGTCATGGATGCCGAACATACCCCACACACGTTTCTGTTCAGAGGGCGTGATGCCATCAAACTGATGCTCTTCCTTCTCGATGAAATGGTGGATGATATCATTGGTAATGGTGAACAGCATCTGTCCGTCCTGCCGGGGGTTGAGGTACTCAAAGGTTCCCACCTTCAGCACCTGGCTTTTCTCCGACATGAAAAAGGCGGGGTTCACACAGATACGGTTGAAGCCGAACATCTGCTGGGCATACATGCCGCCCATACTCGTTCCCACAATGACATCCGGTTGTTCCTTTCTGCACAGCTCCTTCAGAAACGGCAGTGCTACAGCTGGATCAACAGGAATATCTGGTGCTATAATCTCAAAATCCTGCAGCCGCTCTTTCAGCGTCAGTATGGTTCTGCTGGCTGCCGAAGAACCAAAACCATGAAAATATACTAGCTTCATAGGTGGTATGTAATCAGTTCTCTTTTTTTCAAACATTTTTCTTATCAATGCTTCCGTTTTCTTGCTCAATTATTAATTTTGATTGTAAATCATTTCTGTCCAAAAATGATAATGTCTTTCAAGCATCTTGCTCAGTTTCTCAATCCTTGCATCCATGTTGTTTTTTACATTTATTGTTTGTTAAAAATAAAATATGTAGCATCACGCTGACTATTATGCTGCCAACCCAATCAAGAGAAATAGTATAATGAAAACCCAGAAGAGGCAACCGAAACTGGTGGAGCACCCTTCCTGGAGAAAGTCAAACACAACACCCAATGCTTTCAACACCCATCCCAAGAGTCCAAAAGCAACAAAACAGACAATAAGTAGGATTATAATGCCAATGACTGAGAGAATCTCCATGCCTTAATTTTAAATGTTCTTCTTGTAATATAGTCTTGAAACGGAAAATATTCAAACTAAATTCATTCTTCATTAGGATTTACCAATATTCTATTTCAGAAATGGCTTCTATTCTATTATTTGCCCTATACCTGACGTTAAGGTTGTGAACTGGACAGAATAAGACACATCGTTAAAACCAATTCCGCAAGCCGTAAGATTATGCCCGCAAAAAGAAAAGTATCCGCGGATACCATGAAATCCCGGTACCGCGGATACAATATTCTACCTTCTTATATCCTTGTTGGATTATTTGCCAGCAAATTCCCTGATGATGCGTAGGGTGGATGAGTCTGCGGCAAAGACAGAGTTGAGACCTTGCTCCTCGAAGGCGGGGTCGCAGGTATAATCGTCCCACGGCTGCCATTTGTAATGAAGTTGAGAAGCCAGTCCTGCCCAACCCCAAAAACTACAGCCAGCCAGTTTGCCGCTGTTCTTTACCAGATCGAAGACAAACTGATAATACTGGTCGCGCCCTGTAGTTGGTGTACCCGGCTCAACGGTATAGTTGTCCCTGGGATAACCGAACTCCTCCAGAATCATAGGTTTGTTCAGGTCCTTTATAGCCTCATAGCACTCGTTCATATAGCGCTCTGTATTCCTGCGGGCATTGTCAATGCTGTCAATCATAGATGTGGGGCCGTTGATATCCCTTGCCTGAGCGATAGGACCGGAAACGGAACCAATCCAATGCCAATTGTAAGGCCAGATATGGATGCAGATGAAGTCAATCTCGGGATAGGAATGAATCTCATGGAAGAGGTCGGCATCCAACTCACAGCCCCAGATACCCTCACTACCGGTTGTTACCAGATGGTTGGCATCCAGGCTCTTGATAAGCGTAGCCTGATCCTTTACCCACTGGGCGAAGCATGACTTGGTGATACTGTCATCAGCAAAGGCGCGGGGCTCATTGGCCAGTTCCCAGGCCAGAATGGCAGGAGACTCGCTATAGGGCTTACCGGTTATGGTATTGGTACGGCTGACAATATACCTGACGTGATTAGCGGCAAACTCCTTGGCCTTATCGTTCCGTACAAACTGACAATGATACTTCAGGAAGCCGTCCCAATCCTCCGGGTCAGCCGCCTGACCGCATCCGGCCCACTCCAGGTAAGCGCCATAGCCGCCACTCCATTCCCACGCATTATTCAGATAGAGGGTTGCCGTCATATCACGCTTCTCCAACTCGGAAAGCAGGAAATCCAGACCTTGCAGGATAGTATCGTTATACTCACCCGGCTGAGACTGCAGGATAGGAGAGATATGTCTGCCCAGGCAGTCGCGACCTTCGGCTCCCACCAGGACACGCAGGGTGGTGATACCGGTTTCCTTCATCAGGTCCAGTTCCTTCAGGAGCCGTTCCCTGTTTCCACCCCGGCCTTCGCTGCCTAATATAGCGCCATACCAGAAGTTGGCACCCACATAGCGGTATTCCTTATCTCCACGGAAAAACTTTCCGTCTTTAACGGTTACAAACTCTGATTCGGTAGTTGCGGATTGATTGCAAGCACATAAGCCGCAGAGACACAACAATAATGCAAGAACGGATGATTTCATTGAGTAATTGATATGTAAAAAATGCCCTCCCTTTTTTGGGGGAGGGACTGGGATAGGGATTTATCAGATAATAATCTTGCTCTTATGATAGTTATCGCGGAAGGCTGTGGGTGAGCAGCCCTTCTTCTTCTTGAAGATGCGGTTGAAGTTGCTGATGTTATTGAAACCGCAGCAGTAGCAGATTTCAGCCACACTGGTAGGAGAGTCCACCAACAGGCGGGCAGCATGTCCCAGGCGGATGTCAATCATATAGTCCGAAACCGTCTTACCGGTACGGGTACGGAAGAAACGGCTGAAGGCAGCAGGAGTCATTCCTGCAATGTCGGCAAGTGTCTTCAGACGGATTTCCTGCTTGTAGTTCTTGTCGATATATTCCTCCACCTGACGTACACGCTTACTCTCAGGCGCATTCTTCACGTTGGCAAAGGATTTGCTGGCCAGCAGGTGATAGTTCTCCTGCAGGGAGAGTTCATAAAGAATCTCCAGAAGTCCCAGCATCCTGTAGAATCCGGGCTGAGCCTGGGTGATACGGGTAATCTTTCCGTACAGCTCCATGATGGCGGGCAGGTCAAAGGCAATGCCACGCTTGGCATTCTCGAACATAGCACGGAGGCTGCTGAGCTGGTTCTTCTGCAGGAACTGCTCGCCCAGCAGATCAACAGGGAACTGGATGGTAATCTCATGTATGGACTGGCTCTGGCAGTCATACTGGTCCCAAGTATGCTCCAATCCGCTGCCTACCAACACCAGGTCATACTTTCCCAGCACCTCGATGCTGTCTCCTACGATACGACGGGCACCATCACAGTTCTCGACAAAGTTGAGCTCCATCTCATCATGTTTATGCAAAGGGTAGGAAAAAGATTCCTTATCCCTGTCCATCATGTAGAAACAGTCCTTTTCCGACAGAGGAGTAATCTCTGTAATCACATTATCCATAATAACCTTAAATAATAAAATTTGGGTGCTAAGTTACACAAAATATGCGAATCGCACAAATTTTAACTCAAAAAGTAGCTAAAAGATGCAATATCCTTATTCATCTTAAATATTTTACGTACATTTGTACGCATTGAACCAATATTCAAACACTTATATAGGACTGGCAATGAGAAAAAGTACTATTCCCTGCCTGATGATGCTGACAGTCATCATGCTATCCGTAACAGGAAGTGCCTGTGCACAGAGTTCATGGAGGAAACAGACTGCTCCGGTAATGACGCCCTGGGGCGAACAGCTGACAGCCGACAAGGTCTGGCCTGAATATCCGCGCCCCTCTATGAAGAGGCAGGACTGGATGAATCTGAACGGCGTATGGCAGTATTTCAAACGCTCGTCGGTAAAATACGACTACGAGAAGACAAAATCACTCTTTTCCAAAGCCATCCTGGTGCCTTTCCCCGTAGAGTCGGCCTTGTCCGGCATCATGGACAAGAACTACTCCGCCAACAGAAAGGCCACACACATGTACAGGAGAACCTTCACCCTGCCGGAATCTTTCAGGGACAGGAATGTGCTGCTCCATTTCGGGGCTGTTGACTGGCGCTGCTACGTCTATGTGAACGGTCTGCTGGCTGGCACCCATGACGGCGGTTCCGTACCATTCTGCTTTGATATAACATCCATGCTTAAGGATGGGGCAGAGCAGGAATTGCAGGTAGCAGTCTGGGATCCCACAGACGGCGGCCAGCCCAACGGAAAGCAAAGTGTATCGCCCAACGGCATCTGGTACACACCCAATAGCGGCATCTGGCAGACGGTGTGGCTGGAGCCTGTAAGCCCCACCCATATTGTGAACTATGAGCCCATCCCGGACATTGACAACTCAACGGTCTCCATCAAAGTGAACACCTCTGCCCCTTGCCAGGTAACCCTGACGGTTAAGGACGGGGATAACACGGTTGCTGAGAAAACGGGCAGTTCGGAAGAGCCTATCACACTCTATGTTCCATCAGCCAGACTTTGGAGCCCGGATGAGCCCAATCTGTACAATCTTGACATTGCCATAAAGGAGCAAGGGAAAGAGAGTGACAAGGTAAGCGGATACTTTGGCATGAGAAAGTTCTCACGCGCCATGGTTGACGGACATCCTGCCGTTCTGCTCAACAACAAGCCCCTTTACATGTACGGTCCCCTGGACCAGGGCTGGTGGCCCGACGGATTGCTGACACCACCCTCATATGAGGCTATGGTGTATGACCTGCAGGTGATGAAGGACTTCGGCATGAACATGGTGCGCAAGCACATCAAGCTGGAGAATGACCTGTGGTTCGACTGGTGCGACAGGAACGGACTGGTTGTATGGCAGGATATGCCCTCAGGCTGCGGAAGCGGTTCCGTAGGAAACCTGGACTATAACATGAAAAACTTCTACCGCGAGAACGAAGCCCTGATAGAAGCTACGCGCCACCATCCCTGCAT
>JAEEGK010003509.1_pt1 | contig 38979 bp, 35 predicted proteins | sample 8958771 | NCBI WGS metagenome assembly JAEEGK01 (sample SAMN16246547, study PRJNA631951) | gut metagenome | biome: gut microbiome; feature: rumen; material: SC-attached | host: Bos | place: Iran: Karaj | collected 2018-10
TATCGTTTGATTTTTGACACTATAAAGTATATAATAAATAATGGTGTGGGTTTTATGGAAGATTCACCCAAACTGACATTTTGGGGAGGCATTCATGAAAGAATTAATGATAATGTATCATCCTGTGAAAAAGGAGATTCGTTTTCTGGCCAAGGCAAAAGGCGAATTCGTTGAGATTCCTTATGCCATGTGTCCCTGGCTTAATCAGTATGGACCTGATAACGGCGAATTCTTACTCCAGAATCACGGAAATAAATTCTTTGATGATATTTGGGAACAATTCTTAAGGGATAACGTCAATCTTGTGTTTAAGGGTACCAAGGTTGATTATGACGATTTTGTAAAGAAGGTAAAAGAATACAACAAATCGGTTAAGGAAGACAGATTTAAAGTTAAACAGTTTATCGAGCTTCCTTCCGTTACGGATATTTACACTGCGATCGCTGATTTCTGCGATGAGACACTCGAGACATTCGATACGGAACTTCAGAATTCCGACATCAGAAAGTCATTTGTTGAAAGAAAGACCGAGTTCGAATCCAAGAAAGCCAAGCTTAACAATTCGGATGTTAACCTTTGTCTTGTAGGTACATATTCTTCAGGTAAGTCGACATTCATCAATGCACTTATCGGTAAGAGAATACTTCCCGAGAGCATCAATTCCGAGACAGCTAAGATGTTCAGGATCAAGAACGCTAAAGAGCCTGCTGTTTCGTTTGTGATCAAAAAAGGCGATTCCGATAAATCTGTTATCGCGAACATTGTCTGGGACAAGGAGAAGAAGAGATTTGCATTCCACGCTGACGGCGAATGCGAGATCACTCAGGAAAAGATCAACTCCGAAGTTAACTCAGCCATCATGTTCAGACTTCAGCAGCATGAACAGCTTTATCAGGTACTTAAGAAATTAAACGACATTCCCAATATGGGAACCGACGAGAATGAGGAATATATCGACGGTATCATCGAAGTAAGTTTCCCCATTCCGCTTGATGAGAACATTAACTTCACGTTTTACGATACACCCGGTACGGACTCCAATTCCAACGAGCACCTTCTCGTACTTCAGAAGGCACTTGCTCAGCAGACCAACTCGATCCTCATCGTTTTGTATGAGCCGACCAAGATGGAAGGTACCGGTAACTCGATCCTCTACAATCTGATCAATTCAAGCAACAGAGAGAACGAGGCTACGACCATCGACCTTACAAGATCGCTTCACGTTATCAACCAGGCCGATACAAAATCTCTTACAGACCTTCAGCTTTTGAAGAAAAAGAAAGTCGAAGTTACTCTTAAAGAGACTGACAAGATCTACAACGAAGAGGCACAGCAGATCGACCTTTCCAAAGAAAGACTTTTCTTTGTATCGTCAAAGGCTGCATACATTTCAAAGGCTATCGGAAACAACGTTGATACCGAAGACGAAAGAAGATGGCTTGCCAACCACAAGAATGAGATCAACAACGATCCCGTTGACGATCCTTTCAGAGTTGAGAACATTAAAGTCGATGTTGATACGGGTATGTACTTCAAACTCGACAAGCTTGCCCGTTCCGATAACGAGACAAAAGCTCTTATCAAGGATTGTATCGACGAATTAAAGAAATGCCAGAATCCCGAAGACTCCAGTCTTTACCCGATTCTTCACAGAATATACGTTAACTCAGGTATGTATGCGATCGAAAAAGAGATCATCCAGTACGGTCGTAAATATGCCCTCGCCGTAAAGGCGAAAGGTCTTTATGACGGTATCAAGAGTGTTGTAGATTTCATCCGTGAAGACTACGAGGTTATCGAGAATCAGGCAAGACTTTCGAAGGAAGAGATCGAAAGAAACATCAATACCATGAAGACCAGCATGGTTAAGGATATTGATGAAGCATATGCGGATTACCTTCAGAATATGACGACCGAAAACATGGTATTCCAGATCGATGATATCAACCAGCTGTATACCGTAATGGGTAACCGTCAGATCCAGGCAGGTAAGATCGCAGACAAGATGAAATGGATCGCTCTTCGCCCCGAAGTATTCGAAGAGAAGAACAACATCATCAGAAACGAACTTAACAGATATCTTCAGGAGATCGATGATAACTACAAGAACAATCGTGGAAGGATCCTTATCCAGCAGATCGATGAACTTAAGGGAATCATCATCAAGAAGATTTCAGGTTATAAAGGAATCGACGAAGAGATCATCAAGAGGATCACGAACGTTGCCGACACACAGGTACCTCCTTCAAGTCTTAAGGCTTTGAAGATGGATGAGTACATCAACAAGCAGAAGGCGATCTTCATTTTCTCGACAAACGACAAGAAGTCTTACAAGAACGACGTCGAGACCATGTTTGCAAATACGACCAAGGTACAGTTCGATTCGTACATCGAAGAGATCACCAAGGTTGCCATCGATAAGACTGCAGAACTCGTTCAGGAGTTCAAGAACAATATCGATATCATTTCCGCTAACCTCGAACTTCTTATAAAGGATGAGGAAAAGGCCAGCGCTGAACAGGCTAAGGCTAAAGCGGTACTCGATCTCGTCGAGAAGAAGGATAAAGAGCTTAACATGAAGATCTGGGGCGAAGATAAAGAAGATAAGCCCATCGATGTTAACGATACCGATTCGACAGACGATGACGAAGAATAAAAAAATAATAAGGGGGGTCTTAAGTAAGACCCTCTTTTTTTATGCTTAGGACAAACGGATTATGTGGTGGATTTTACTTGTACTTCTTTACGGCCTGCTTAAAGGCGGAAGAGAGATCGTAAAGAAGAAATCGCTTGAAAAGAACAGTGTTATAGAAGTATTGATCGTTTATACGCTTTTGTCGTTTGTATTTGTTATTCCCGGAATAAAGAATGCGGCAGAGGTGGATTTCAGGTTCCTGCTTCCCATAGCCTTTAAATCGTTCATTATCTTTGTGGCGTGGATACTTTCGTTTAAGGCCATAAAACAGATGCCTGTAAGCCTCTACGGCGTAATAGACTTATCCCGCGTGGTATTCGCATCAAGCCTCGGGATAATCATCCTTCACGAAGAGATGACGCTCACGACGATCATAGGCTCGGTACTTGTCTGCATTGGTGTTCTTTTATGCGAGAGAAAAAAGAATTTAAAAGATGAGAAAGTAAGTTTTAAGATAGTCTGCTTCACGATGATATCGTGTCTTTTCAATGCGATATCGGGTGTGATGGATAAAATACTTACCAAACATGTTACAAGCACCCAGCTTCAGTTTTGGTATATGCTCTTTCTCGTGATCTATTATATAATATACATAATCGTGACGAGGGAGAAGATCAAGTTCTTAAACGCATTAAAGAATTACTGGATCTGGATACTCGCCATCATGTTTGTTATCGGCGACAAGGCATTGTTTATCGCAAACAGCATGCCCGAATCGAGAGTTACGGTTATGACGCTCGTAAAGCAAAGCTGCTGCATTGTAACGATCTTAGCCGGCAAACTTATCTTTAAAGAGAAAAACATCCGCTATAAGCTTATATGTGCGGCTATCATTATCACAGGTATAGTCATCGCGGTATTATAGTCATACGAGAGGAAGAGAAATGAAATTCGTTATACAGAGAGTAACAAAAGCAAGTGTTGCGGTCGACGGAAAGATCGTCGGAAAGATAGATAAAGGTTTTCTTGTGCTTATCGGTGTATCGGGAAACGACACGAAAGAGATCGCCGATAAGATGATAAAGAAAATGCTCGGCCTTCGTATCTTCGAAGACGAGAACGGAAAGACCAATCTTTCTTTGGAAGATGTCGGAGGAGAACTCCTTCTTATATCTCAGTTCACTCTTTATGCGGACTGTAAAAAAGGCAACAGGCCTTCGTTTACCGATGCCGGTGCACCCGATATGGCAAACGCACTTTACGAGTACATAATCGACGAGTGCAAAAAGAGCGGTAAAAAAGTTGAAAAAGGCATCTTCGGAGCAGATATGAAAGTTGAACTTTTAAACGACGGACCGTTTACGATCGTGCTCGATTCGGCTCAGATAATGTAAGGATTCATTCCCTGAATAATTGATAGATATGGATAAAAAAGAGTTAAGAAAAAAATATATTGAGATCAGAAAAAACATAAGCGAAGAGGACAGAAAAAAACAGTCCGATTCGATGGTAAAAAGCATTGTCGAACTGATCGAAAAAAATGATTTTGATTCGGTATTCCTTTATGCACCCAAAGAATATGAAGTTGATATTATTGGGGCTTTCGATGCATGTAAAGGAATACCTGTTTTTTTCCCGAGATGCGAAAAAGATACGATGGATTTTTACGAGACGGATGATCTTGGCAAACTTAAGCCGGGAAGTTTTAACGTAAAAGAACCTGACGCAACATGTAAGGTATTTGAATATAAAAAAGATGCCAAGATCCTTATGATCGTTCCGGGTGTCGCATTCGACGAAAAAGGATACAGGATAGGGTACGGAAAAGGTTTTTACGATAAGTATTTTTCGAGTCATGCAGAGTATGACATTTACAAAGTCGGAGTGTGCTTTAAGGAGTGTTTTTTAAAAGATGTTTTACACGATGATCTTGATGTAAAAGTTGATAAAACAATAGTCGGATAATTGAAAAGATTCTTATCTTTTAAATGCCATATTTGGCAAGAATGTTTCGTTGAAAAAAAGGAGAAGATCTGATAAAATAAAGTATGATGTGAGGTAGTAATACTTCAGGGTATGAAGGGGGCAAAATTTAATATGAAACTTCATTTTATCGGGGCGGATCACGAGGTAACCGGAAGCTGTCACTGCCTGGAAGCGTGCGGCAAGTGGATTCTGGTTGACTATGGTATGGAGCAGGGTATTAACGTTTACGAAAATGCCGAGCTTCCGTGTGCTGAGAGCGATATCGATTATGTATTCATCACTCATGCACATATTGACCATACGGGACTTCTGCCTCTTTTATATTCCAAGGGATTTAAAGGCAAGGTTATCGCTACCGAAGCCACAAGGGATCTCTGCAGCATAATGCTTCGTGACTGTGCGCACATTCAGATGCAGGAAGCAGAATGGAAGAGCAGAAAAGCAAAAAGAGGTGCAAAGGATTTTGATGTCAAGCCTCTTTACACAATGGAAGATGCAGAAGGCATCATTCGTAAGATCCTTCCTTTCGCATACAATGCCCAGTACGATCTTTGCGAAGGCATACAGTTCAGATTTACCGATGTAGGCCATCTGCTCGGATCTTCAAGTATAGAGATCTGGATCACAGAAGGTGATGAGACAAGAAAGATCGTTTTCTCGGGAGACTTGGGAAATGTAAACGATCCTATCTTAAAAGATCCTTCGTTTACCGAAGAAGCGGATTACGTTGTAATGGAATCCACTTACGGTGACAGATATCATTCGAAGGAAAGACCTGATTATGTTCTTGAACTTGCGGATATAATCCAGAAGACTTTCGACAGAGGAGGAAACGTTGTCATTCCTTCATTCGCTGTCGGCAGAACGCAGGAGATGCTTTATTTCTTAAGGCAGATCAAAGCGGAAGAACTTATAAAAGGTCATGATGATTTTAAAGTATTCGTGGACTCGCCTCTTGCAGTTGAAGCTACGGAAGTATTCCAGAAGAATATCTACAACTGCTTCTCACCTCAGGCGATGGAACTCGTAAGACAGGGAATAAACCCTCTTCTTTTCCCGGGACTTAATCTTACGATCACATCCGACGAATCTAAAGAGATAAACTTCGATCCCGAACCCAAAATCATCATTTCGGCATCGGGTATGTGTGAAGCGGGACGTATCAGACACCATCTGAAACATAACCTCTGGAGAGAAGAATGTACGATCCTTTTCGTAGGTTACCAGGCTGTGGGAACACTCGGAAGGATCCTTGTCGACGGAATCGATGAAGTCAAACTTTTCGGTGAACCCATCGAAGTTAACGCACATATCGAAGTCCTTGCAGGAATGAGCGGACATGCCGATAAGGGCGGACTTATCGAATGGATAAGCGCATTCAGAAAGAAACCTTCGAAGGTATTCATCGTACACGGCGAAGATTCCGTATGTAACATATTTGCGGACTGCTTAAAAGACGAATACGGATTTGATACATATGCTCCTTTCAGCGGTACGGTTTACGACCTGATGGCAGACGAGATCGAATACGAAGCATATCCGAAGCCCGTCGAAAAGAAAGATCCCACAAAGAGAGTTACGGAAGTATTTGCGAGACTTCTTGCTGCAGGAAACAGACTTTTACAGGTTATCGAAAGAAACCAGGGCGGTGCGAACAAGGATCTTGCAAAATTTGCGGACCAGATCAACTCGCTGTGTGATAAATGGGACAGATAAAAACAAAATAATATGCATAATAAAAGCCTCTGTGAGAACAGAGGCTTTTTACATTTATTTTTTCTGCTGATAAACCGGATCGGCGGGGTAGGCGCCTTTAAGTTTCTGCATACCGCGCTGGATCGCATCTTTTGAATTCTTCCAGTCTGCATCTTTATTGCGGTAATCGTATTTTTCGATAAGCCAGGATACATCTTCCTGCAATCGGTCCATATTTGCCTGCATGAGAGGAAAGAGCATATTGAAGAATTCTTCCTTCTGCTTGTCGTTAAGTCTTGTCTCGGCGGCTTCGCAGAGATCTCCGAAATGAGTCAGGCAGAAACCTTTGGAATTTTTGATCTTGTTTGCGAATTCTTCATCCTTTTTATACATTACGAAAAATGTATCGAGGTATCTTTCGTACATTTCGTTAAATGAATTGCAGATGTAGCAGGATTCCTCTTTTGTGCGGACCCATGCCGCAACGGAGTTTTTCATTTCCGCTTTGGAGGATTTGGAAAACTTGGACATTATGGAGGTTTTTCCGGGCTTGTATGCATCGGTTGCATCTTTTAACTGTCTTCTCATTTCCATATAATGAGTCTTTAATATCCATGCGTTTCCCAGCGTATTGCCGTAATCGAACATTTTCTTGAAATGCATCCTGCAGAATCCGGCTTTGTCGGTCTTTTCACGCATATCAGCTTCCATATATGAAGAACCCGAGCCTAATACCAGATCCAGAAGGTCCTGTTCAACGTCTCTTTCAACAAAACAGAAAGGACATTCGTCGCCGGCATTTACGGCATCGTTCATGGGTATCGTATAGAGTTTTTCTTTCATAAGATCCTCCGAATCAATGTTTTTTGCTATAATATGTATATTTTAACAATGCTTTTATTTTCAGTCAAATGCCTTGAAGAGTTTAAAACTTTGGGGTAAACTTGTAAAACGCAGGCAATAATGCTATAATAGCTTGAAATTTTATGCGATTACGGAGCGTAAGGAGACTTAATTATGATACGTGTTGCTGTTATGGGATACGGAACCGTAGGTAGCGGTGTCGTTGAAATAATCGATAGAAATAATAAGGAAGTCAGCGCCGCATCGAAAGATGAGGTGTCGGTCAAGTACATTCTTGACTTAAGAGATTTTCCCGGAGATCCTCATGAAGGTCTTTTCATTAAAGATTACAAGATCATTACAGACGACCCCGAAGTGGATATCGTTGTAGAGGCTCTCGGCGGAATCGAACTTGCATATAAATTTACAAAAGAAGCTTTGTTAAACGGAAAGAGCGTGGTTACGTCCAATAAGGCCGTAGTAGCCGAGCACGGCGTAGAACTCTTGAAGATCGCAAAGGAAAATAACTGTTCTTACCTTTTCGAAGCAAGTGTAGGCGGCGGCATACCCATTCTTCGCCCTCTTTACACGAGCTTTTGCCAGGAAAAGATCGAAGGCATCACGGGTATCTTAAACGGTACGACAAACTTCATGCTCACAAAGATGGATGAAGAAGGCTGTGATTATGATGCCGTATTAAAGGAAGCACAGGCAAAGGGATATGCAGAGCAGAACCCTGAAGCCGATGTCTGCGGACATGATGCCTGCAGAAAGATCGCGATTCTTACTTCCCTTGGTTCGGGAAAGACTGTTCATTATCAGAACATCCGTACAGAGGGAATCACAAATATAAGTAAGATTGATTTTGAGTATGCCAAGAAACTGGGAAGCTCCGTAAAACTCCTCGGCTTAAGCCGCGATGTAAACGGAGAGTGCATGGCATTGGTCGCTCCTTTCATGGTAAGCGACAAGAGTCCTCTTTATGCCGTAAGAGGTGTATTTAACGCCGTTATGGTAAGAGGCAACATGGTAGGTGATACGCTTTTCTACGGACAGGGCGCAGGCAAGCTTGCAACGGCCAGCGCGATCGTATCTGACATCATTGACTGTGCTAAAAATATCGGCAAGACGATCGAGTGCCCCTGGAAGAATGAAGAAGCCGTTATGGCAGATGACTCCAAGAAAGTGTTCAGCTATTTCGTTCGTGTAAAGAAAGAAGCATTTGATGAAGTATCAAAAGCTTTGGGAATCAAAGAAAAAGTATCGGTAGAATCCGCAGGGGATGAAACAGGATTCGTCAGTGAGAAAATTTCGGAAGATAAGTTTTTAAAGACGAAAGAAGACAATTCGAATTCGATAATTAACTATATCCGTATTCTGGATGTAGAGGGTTAACGGATTTTTAGGATGGGTAAAAACTGATGAAGTATGTAGTTGTGCTTTGTGAAGGTATGTCGGACGAACCGCTCGACGAACTTGAAGGAAGAACTCCGCTTGCCTTGGCAAAATCATCGCATATGGATACTCTTGCGAGAGTATCGGAAGTCGGAATGGTTCATAACGTTCCGAAAGGTACGGTTCCCGATACAAGTACAGCCGATCTTGCCATTCTCGGCTATGACTGTTCGCTTGCAAAGGAACTCGATAACGAAGAGTCAAAAAATCTTTTTGAAGATTTTTATACAAAAACAGGAAAAAGAACGGCTCTTATAGCGGCAGATGATGCTTTGCGTAAGATCGCTTCGATGACTGATATGACTTTTATTGAAGTCGAAGGAGCGACAGGAACGTTAAATACAAATTTTGCCGGTAAAAAGGATGCCGCGATTTCCGCTCTTTTTGATAAAGATTATGATCTTGTGATCATTCATGTTAAGGGACTCGATGAAGTTTCCAGATCAAAGAGCGTCGAGAAGAAAGTTCATGGCATTGAGAATATCGATGCTTATCTTATCGGTCCGCTCATTGAGGAATTGCAGGGAAGGGACGTCGAGTTTCGTATTCTTATCATGCCCGATGTTCCCACTTATGTAAGACTGGGAAGCTCTACATCGGACGCAGTGCCTTATATGCTTTATGATTCGGGGATCGAAGTTGAAGGCTGTCAGGCTTTCCTTGAAAAGTATGCCAAGGAGAGCGGAATCTGCTATGATGACGGATACTCGCTTCTTTCTCATCTGCTTGAAGATAATTAGAATAAATAAACTTTTTATTGAAAAATACGAAAACACGCATTAAAATAATGATGTTTTGGGGTAATACATTCTTATTTTTTTAGGAGGAAGAAATGTTAGTCGTTAAGAAATTTGGCGGTACGTCGGTTGCCAACAAAGAAAGAATCTATAACGTAGCACGTCGTTGTATCGAAGATTACAATGCCGGAAACGATGTAGTTGTTATTCTTTCCGCTATGGGCAAGATGACGGATGAACTCATTGAAAAAGCAAAAGATATTAATCCCAATCCATCAAGAAGAGAGCTTGATATGCTCCTTACCGTAGGTGAGCAGACAAGTGTTGCATTAATGGCAATGGCTATGGCTAATCTCGGAGTACCCGCGATAAGCTTAAATGCATTCCAGGTAGCAATGCATACAACATCCAACTACGGAAACGCAAGACTTAAAAGAATTGATACAGAGAGGATCTCACACGAACTTGAAAGCCGTAAGATCGTTATCATCACAGGTTTCCAGGGCGTAAACAAATATGACGATTACACCACACTCGGAAGAGGAGGTTCCGATACTACAGCGGTAGCTATCGCAGCAGCTCTTCGTGCAGACAAGTGTGAAATCTATACAGACGTTGACGGCGTATACACAGCAGATCCCAGAGTCGTTAAGAAGGCAAGAAAGCTTGACGAGATCACATACGACGAAATGCTCGATCTTGCAACACTCGGTGCCGGAGTATTACACAACCGTTCGGTTGAAATGGCAAAGAAATACGGAGTTACTTTGGTAGTTCGTTCATCTCTTACAAATGAGGAAGGAACAATCGTTAAGGAGGATGTTAAAGTGGAAAAAATGTTGGTTAGCGGCGTAGCCGTAGATAAAAATGCTGAGAGAATTTCGATCATCGGTCTTGAAGACAAGCCCGGTACCGCGTTCAGAGTATTTGATGCTCTTGCAAAGGCAAACGTAAACGTAGATATGATCCTTCAGTCTACAGGCCGTGACAATACACAGGATATTTCCTTTACTGTTGACGGAAACTTTGGCGATGATGCACTTAAGGTGATCGAAGAGAACAAGGCAAGACTTAAATACCAGAGCATCGAAAACGAAAAGAACGTTGCAAAGGTTTCTATCGTTGGTGCAGGTATGATGAGTAACCCCGGTGTTGCTGCAAAGATGTTTGAATGCCTCTACAATGAGCACATCAACATCAAGATGATCTCCACATCCGAGATCAGAGTTACCGTTCTTATCGACGTTAACGATGCAGAGAGAGCAGCAAATGCCATCCATGACATCTTCGGTCTTGACGAATAATTAAAATAACATTTCAATATAAAAAAAGGTATCCGTTTTCACGGATACCTTTTTGGTTTTATAAAAGCTTTATTCTTTCGTACCTTTTCTCTTTTTTACGGCTTCGGAAAGAAGATATTCTATCTGACCGTTAATGGATCTGAAATCATCCTCTGCCCATGCTGCCAACTCGTTATGCAAAGAAGGAGAAAGGCGAAGCAGTATCTGCTTTTTTTCCTGAGCGGAATTTTCGGTTGTCTTTTTATCTGTGTTTCCCATAATTTCACCTTTTTCCGAATAAATCCTCTGCCAAGAGACTTGGCGGTTTTAGTAGATCGAACCGCTGTTTACGATAGGCTGTGCTTCCTTGTTACCGCAAAGAACAACCATAAGGTTTGAAACCATCTGAGCTTTTCTTTCATCGTCAAGATTAACGATATTGTTTTCGCCTAACTGATCGATAGCCATCTCAACCATGCTGACTGCACCTTCAACGATCTTCTTTCTTGCTGCGATGATTGCAACTGCCTGCTGTCTCTGAAGCATTGCTGCTGCGATCTCTTCCGAGTAAGAAAGGTGTGTGATACGTACTTCGATGATCTCAAGACCTGCGGGTGCTACACGTGACTGAAGTTCATCTCTCATTTTTTCCGCGATCTCCTGTGATGAACCACGAAGGGTCTTCTCGTCGATACCGTCTTTATCATCCATATCATCGTAAGGATAAAGTCTTGCGATATTTCTGATAGTAGAGTCGCACTGGATAGAAAGGAAAGAGTTGTAGTTTTCTACTGCGAATACGGCTCTTGTAGGATCAACTACTTTCCAGATAACGATAGCACCGATGATGATGGGGTTACCGAGGATGTCGTTAACTTTCTGGCGCTGGTTATCAAGAGTACGAACCTTTAATGATACTGTCTTTGAACCGACTGTAACTCTCTGGCCGTTGGCCTGTGTTACTACTGTAAGTCCGGGGTTGAATGCGCTTGCAAAAGGGTTTACAAGGAAGAAACCGGATTTTTTGATTGTTCCGTGATATTTACCGAATAAGGTAAGTACCATAGCTTCGTTGGGCTTTACTGTCTTTAATCCTCCGAATAAGATGCAGGATACTATAAAGAAAACTATCGAAAGCAGTATCAACAGTATGCCGACAAGTGAAAAGACGGAACCCTGACCTGCCAGAGCGATTCCTACGAAGAAGAATACTGCTTCCAATATCATTGCGAAGATATTAAGGAAGAGCATTAATATTCCGGAAGCCGGACGAAGTTCTTTCTCCTGAATGTTGTAATTTGTGTTTTTAGCGTTGTCCATAATTTTTCCTCCTGAAAACAACTTCTAACATGTTCGATATCATTTGATATCATTTTGATATTATTAAGATAACATTTTGTTAAATTGCTGTCAATATGTTTTCTTAAAAACTTGATATATTTCTTCATAAAGGGTAATCTTATAAAGATAAAATATTTGGAGAAGAAGATGAAAAAGATTTTTACAGGCAATAATATAAAGAAAACTCTGGCAAAAGCAGTTGCCTTTTCTATAATTCTTTTGACGCCGATCCATTCCATGGCGGCACTCATAAAAGTTCCCATAGACACATCGATAGAAAGCGACAGAAATGCTGGCACGGATCTATATGATACGAAGTGCTATTACAAAAACGTGCTTCCTTTAACCATTACCGCGTCATCCGGTCAGGATACAGCCATCCTTCATGATGAGAGATATTCAACGAGCATGAAGTTTGACGAAGGAACGCTTGTCACTGTAAAGAGTGAGACAAAGATGCACGGCATCTATATCATCTGGGACACTATCGTTCCCGAATGGACACTTAAGATAGGAGAGGAATCATATACATACGGAAAATACGGATTCCTTCACGAATACATAGAACTGCCCGTGGAAACTGATGAAGTGACGATCGTTATCCCCAACGGAAAGCAGGATGTGATCCGCGGACTCGATAAGATAAGGATATCCGATATCATGGCATTTGATTCGCCGGATGTTCCCGTCTGGGTTCAGAAATGGGAGCCTCCCTGCGAAGAAGCCGATATCCTTGCTTTTTCGACACATTCCGACGATGAGCAGATATTCCTCGGCGGATTAAATCCAATCTACCAGGTAGAAAAAGGAATGAGGGTTCAGTTCGCGTTCTTTACAACTCACTGGAACGGCGGAGAACCTATCAGAGAACATGAAAAATTAAACGGTCTGTGGCTTTCGGGCGCAAAGTATTATCCGATCCTAGGTACCTTTGACGATGCATATTCGACTTCGTACGAAGGCGCGGCCCAGACGATCAATGAAGATGAAGCGGCTCTTTTTGAAACGAGAGTCATAAGACGTACGCATCCCCAGGTAGTCGTTACGCAGGATTCAGAGAACGGAGAGTACGGACACGGCCAGCATATCTTTATGGCGCAGAATACGATCAAAGCCGTAACTCTTGCCGCAGATCCGACATATGATGAAGAAAGCATCAGCATGTACGGAACATGGGATGTACCGAAATTCTACGTTCATCTTTATTCCGACGATCCGACGATGCTCGATATGCGTGCTCCTCTTGACAACTTTGACGGAAAGAGGGCGATAGATGTTGCAAGACAGGCGTATCTTTGCCATCAGACACAGCAGTGGTGCTCGTTTACGGTAGATGATTACGGCCCTTATTCGGCATCGAAATTCGGCCTTTATAAAACGAACGTTGGCGAAGACGTGGCTAAAAACGACCTTATGGAAAATCTTGTATCCTATGACGAACAGGAAAGGATAAGGCTCGAGGAAGAAGAAGCTAAACGCCTCGAAGAGGAAGAAAAGCAGAGGCTCGAAGAAGAACAGAGACAGAAAGAAGCCGAAGCTCGGGCAGCTGCGCAGGCAGCAGAGCCGGAAACACAACCTAAGGAAGAGAAAGACGGACTTTCCGGGATCGAGATACTTATAATAACAGCCATAGTCCTTGCTGTACTTATGACGGGCGGATTTGCCGCATACTTTATTGTTTCTTCAAACAATAAGAAAAAGAGAAGAAAGAAAAGAAGAAAAAGATAAGAGGATAAATAAATGAAAAGATTAACCGGATATGCAAAATTACTTTTTTCGATTCTTTTGTTTTTATTCGTTATAAAAGGACAGACGGTCCTCGCCGAGGGAGAACCTGTAAAGATCTATACGACAGATGATCTTTTAAAGATCGCGGATGATCCTTCGGGCGATTATATCCTGATGAACGATCTTGATATGAAGGACGTGGAATGGAACCCCGTTGATTTTACGGGTACTTTTGACGGAAACGGTCACGCCATCTTAAATCTTAATATCAAGAGCACTTCGGATGCGACAAGAACTACATATGACGGCAATTACAAAACCTACGATACATATTTTGCGGGCCTTTTCGGCGTACTTGAAAAAGCCGAGGTTAAGAATCTTACATTAAAAGGCCTTGAAGTATATGTTCAGAAAGAAGAACCCTGTTTCATCGGTTCGATAGCGGGATTTGCGGAAGAAAGCAATATCGAAAACTGCGTGATCGAGGGCACACTCCGCCTGGATGTTAAATGCAAGATGTTCGGTGTCGGAGGAATAGTTGGATACGGCGGAAACGGTTCCATAAAGGAAACAAAGGCCGACACTACACTTATCTGTATCGATCATGACAGGGAAAACAGAGACGAACAGTTTATGGGCGGTGCTTACTCTGTGGGATATCTCGATGTCGATCACTGCTACATCATCATCGACGGATATGATTCGGATCACGGATATGTTCATGACGGCGGACTTGTCGGAATGTATATCCTTTATCCTTTGGGAAACAATTATGCCGGATACATCAACAATACAAGAGTTGAAGGCATGATCACTTTCTTTGAAGACAATACCGACAGAAGAGCCTACTGCAAGGATTTTATCGGCGAGGTAATGAACTGGACATACGAATATGTCGGCAATTCCTCGGATTTTACCAGAAACGAGATAAAAGACTATTCAAAGGATCTGCTCCCTCATTACTGTGAGGGTAAGGATTATGCAAAAAACGTGGTCGAAAGTACCTGTGAAGAATTCGGATATACCGAATATTCCTGCAACGAATGCAACGATTACACCGTTAAACGCGATTATACATTAAAGAACCACGAGATCAGTGAATGGGAGACCGTTGTCGAACCCACTTTTGAAGAAGAGGGACTCGCAAAAGGTATCTGCACAAAATGCGGAAGCGAGGTTTATGAGATCCTTCCCGTAAAAGAAGAGGAGATAATCGAAGAAGAACCCGTGATCGAAGAGGTACCCGTTACGAAGGAGATCGTTGACGCACCCGCTCAAACCCCCGAAGAAAAGGATGAAAAAGCGATGGGAACCCTGCTTGTCATAGGTCTTGTGATAAGCCTCGGTCTGATAGTAGCGATAGCCACTGTTTTCATAAGAGGACAGCGCAAAAAGAGATAGTTTGTTCTATTTACACAAATTACTGAAATATGCTATAATAAAACCCGATTGCGGACTATTGGGAAAAAGAAAAAATGAGGTCCGAAAGGAACTGAAATATGTTAAATAATAAGGTAATTTTACTCACCGGCGGAACTGGGTCCTTCGGTAAAGCATTCACAAGATACGTTCTTAATAACTATGATCCCCAGAAGATCATCATTTATTCGCGTGACGAATTCAAACAGTTCATCATGCAGAATGATTTCAGAAAAGAGTTTCCTGAAAAATTCTCAAAACTCAGATTTTTCATAGGTGATGTCAGAGACAAAGAAAGACTCAAACGCGCTATGGAGGGCGTGGATTTTGTTGTGCATGCGGCTGCATTAAAACAGGTACCCGCCTGCGAATACAACCCCCAGGAAGCTATCAAGACAAATATTCACGGCGCGCAGAACGTTATAGATGCAGCTCTTGATTCGGGCGTAAAGAAAGTAGTAGCTCTTTCGACTGACAAGGCCGTTAATCCCGTTAACCTTTACGGCGGCACAAAGCTTGTTTCCGATAAGCTCTTTATCGCTGCAAACGCATATGCCGGAAGCAAGGATATCTGTTTCTCTATAGTAAGATACGGAAATGTTGCGGGAAGCCGCGGCTCCGTTATTCCTTTCTTCAAAGATCTTATTGAAAAAGGTGAAAAAGAACTTCCCATCACTGATTTCAGAATGACAAGATTCTGGATCTCACTTGATGAGGGCGTTGAACTTGTTATAAAGGCATTGAACGAATCCAGAGGAGGCGAAACATTCATTTCGAAGATCCCTTCCTTTAAGATCACGGATCTTGCAGAAGCAATGCTTCCCGGATGCGAAAAGAAAGAAGTCGGCATCAGAGAAGGCGAGAAGCTTCATGAGATCATGATCACATCCGAAGATTCGTTTACAACATATGAGTTCGATAAGCATTTCATCGTATATCCTCAGATGATATTCGCAAAGAGAATGCTTCCTTCAGACGAAGGAAAGAAAGTTTCCGAAGGCTTCAGTTACTCATCGGGAAACAACGACTGGTGGCTTTCCGTCGAGGAGATAAGAGAGAGACTCAAAGCATTGAATTTCTAGTTTTGTTTACAGTCTGTTCGGCTTGAAAAAAGCCGAAAAAAGTGTAGAATAAATAAGTCAAAAATTTTAAGGAGGATACAATTATGAAGTTAGTTCCATTAGGCGACAGAGTTGTATTGAAGCAGTTAATCGCAGAAGAGACCACAAAGTCGGGCATCGTGCTTCCCGGTCAGAACAAAGAGAAACCCCAGCAGGCTGAGGTTATCGCAGTTGGCCCCGGAATCCTTGCGGACGGAAAAGAAGTGAAAATGGAAGTTAAGGTTGGCGATCAGGTAATCTACTCCAAATACTCGGGAACCGAAGTTAAGATCGATGACGAAGAAGTTATCATCGTAAAACAGTCGGATATTCTTGCTGTAGTAGAATAATTCAATAATTTAGGAGGTTTTAGTTAAAATGGCTAAAGAGATCAAATATGGCGCAGATGCGCGTGCAAGCCTTGAAGCCGGCGTAAACCAGCTTGCAGATACAGTCAGAGTCACACTCGGACCCAAAGGAAGAAACGTTGTACTTGATAAATCATACGGCGCTCCCCTTATCACAAACGACGGTGTAACGATCGCAAAAGAGATCGAACTTGAAGATGCATTCGAAAACATGGGTGCTCAGCTTGTTAAAGAAGTTGCAACAAAGACAAACGATGTTGCAGGTGACGGTACAACAACCGCTACTGTTCTTGCACAGGCTATGATCAATGCAGGTATGAAGAACCTTGCAGCAGGAGCTAATCCCATCATCTTAAGAAAAGGTATGAAGAAAGCCACAGAATGCGCAGTTGAAGCAATTCACAGCATGTCATCAAAGGTTAACGGAAAAGAGCAGATTGCAAAAGTTGCAGCTATTTCCGCAGGTGATGAGAAGGTAGGCGAGATGGTAGCCGATGCCATGGAAAAAGTATCAGGCGACGGCGTTATCACAATCGAAGAATCAAAGACCATGCAGACCGAACTTGATCTGGTTGAAGGTATGCAGTTCGATAAAGGTTATCTTTCAGCTTACATGTGTACGGATATGGAAAAGATGGAAGCTGTTCTTGAGAATCCTTACATCCTTATTACAGACAAGAAGATTTCAAATATCCAGGAAATCCTTCCCGTTCTTGAAACAATCGTTCAGAGCGGCGCAAAGCTTTTAATCATTGCTGAAGACATTGAAGGCGAAGCACTTACAACACTTATAGTCAACAAACTCCGCGGTACTTTCAATGTAGTAGCAGTTAAGGCTCCCGGATACGGTGACAGACGTAAGGAAATGCTTAAGGATATCGCCATTCTTACAGGCGGCCAGGTAATCAGCGAAGAACTCGGTCTTGATTTAAAAGAAGTTACACTTCAGGATATGGGACGTGCAAAATCAGTTAAGGTTCAGAAGGAAAACACCATCATCGTTGACGGTGCAGGCGATTCCGAAGAAATCAAGGCAAGAGTTGCACAGATCAAATCAGCAATCGAAACAACAACTTCAGATTTCGATAAGGAAAAACTTCAGGAGAGACTTGCAAAGCTTGCAGGCGGCGTAGCAGTTATCAAAGTAGGTGCTGCAACAGAGACCGAAATGAAAGAAGCAAAACTTCGTATGGAAGATGCTTTGGCAGCTACAAAGGCAGCAGTTGAGGAAGGTATTATCGCAGGCGGCGGATCGGCTTACATTCACGCTTCAAAGAAGGTTAAAGAACTTGCCGATACACTTGAGGGAGACGAGAAGACAGGTGCTCAGATCGTTCTTACAGCACTTAAGGCTCCTTTGTTCCACATCGCTGCAAATGCCGGTCTTGACGGTTCCGTTATCGTAAACAAGGTATTTGAATCTGAGGTGGGATTCGGATTCGATGCGCTTAACGAAGAATACGTGAACATGGTTGAAGCAGGTATTCTTGATCCTTCAAAGGTTACAAGAAGTGCACTTCAGAACGCAACCAGCGTAGCATCCACATTCCTTACAACAGAAAGTGCCGTTGCAAATATCAAGGAAGATACTCCTGCAATGCCCGCAGGTGCCGGCATGGGCGGAATGGGATATTAAAATTAGTCGATGGATTCGACGGAAGAGGTGATTACATGAAAAAGTTTTTATGTGTGGCTGCAAGTCTGCTTATGGCAGTTTCGCTTGTAGCTTGTACGTCAAAGAAAGATGAACTTGTAATGGCAACAAACGCGGAGTTTCCTCCTTACGAGTATCATCAAGGGGATAAGATTGTAGGAATAGACGTTGAAATTTGCCAGGCGATCGCTGACGAGATGGGAAGAGAACTCGTTATCGAGGACATGGCGTTCGATTCGGTTATCACTTCTGTATACACGGGAAAAGCAGATTTGGGAGCAGCGGGTCTTACGGTAACGGAAGACAGACTTAAAAACATCAACTTCTCAACTCCCTATGCTACAGCAGCTCAGGTTATCATTGTTGCTGAAGATTCAGAGATCGCTTCACCCGATGATTTGATCGGCAAGACTATCGGTGTTCAGCTCGGTACAACAGGCGATATTTACGCTGAAGATATCGAAGATGCAACACTTGAACGTTACAACAAAGGATTCGAAGCAGTTCAGGCTCTTCTTCAGGGAAAGATAGATGCAGTTATCATCGACAACGAACCCGCAAAGGTTTATGTAGCCCAGAACGAAGGACTTAAGATCGTAGATGAAGCTTTCACATACGAAGAGTATGCAATCGCTATCGCTAAGAACAACACAGACCTTCTTAACGAAGTAAACGCTGCTATCGCAAAGCTTAAAGAATCCGGCAAACTTGATGAGATCGTAAATAAATACATCTCTGCCGATAACTAGGTGCTTTTATGACATTTCTTGACAGTTTTAAACAAAACTTCATAGAAGAAAGCAGATGGAAATACATTATAAACGGTTTGGGAGTTACTCTTAGGGTAACTCTCTTTGCCGTTTTAATCGGTATAGCCATCGGCTTCGTTGTGGCTATAATCCGTTCCACTTACGAAAAGACCGGAAAGCTTAAGATTTGTAACTTTTTGGCAAATGTTTATCTTACCGTGATAAGAGGAACGCCGGTTGTAGTACAGCTTTTGATCATTTATTTTGTAATATTCGGCTCCACGAGGGTCGACAAGATCTTTGTTGCCATACTGGCTTTCGGTATCAACTCCGGAGCGTATGTGGCAGAGATCGTTCGAAGCGGAATCATGTCCATCGATCCCGGCCAGATGGAAGCCGGAAGATCCTTAGGATTTAATTATATTCAGACCATGTGGTACATCATCGTTCCGCAGGCGTTTAAAAACGTGCTTCCCGCACTCGGAAACGAGTTCATCGTTCTTTTGAAAGAGACATCGGTTGCGGGCTATATAGCACTCGAAGATCTGACGAAGGGTGCCGACATCATACGAAGCCAGACATATAATCCTTTTATGCCGCTTCTGTCGGTAGCTGCGATCTATCTTGGAATCGTAATGCTCCTTTCATTCCTTCTTAAGAAACTGGAGAGGAGGTTGAGAAACAGTGAGCGATAATACAGGAAAACAGGTCCTTATAAGTGTAGACAATCTTTCAAAACATTTTGACGATCTGCATGCACTTAACGGAGTTTCAATAGATATTTACAAAGGTGATGTCGTTTTCGTGGTAGGTCCTTCGGGATCCGGTAAATCCACTTTCCTTAGATGTTTAAACAGACTTGAGGAGCCTACGGGCGGAAAGATCATTTTTGAAGGGATCGACATTACAGATAAGAAAACGGACATTAATGTTTATCGTGAGAGAATGGGAATGGTATTCCAGCAGTTTAATCTTTTCCCTCACATGACAGTATTAAAGAACCTTATTCTCGGTCCCGTAAAACTTCAGCACAAATCCAAAGAAGAGGCTACGAAAGAAGCCATAGCACTTTTGGAAAGAGTTGGTCTTGCGGACAGAGCAAACGCATATCCCAATCAGCTTTCGGGTGGTCAGAAACAGCGTATCGCGATCGTCAGAGCACTTTGCATGAAGCCCGACGTTATGCTCTTTGACGAACCCACTTCGGCACTCGACCCCGAGATGGTAGGGGAAGTACTCGAAGTTATGAGGGAACTTGCAAAAGATAACATGACGATGATAGTGGTAACTCACGAAATAGCGTTCGCAAAAGAGATCGCCAACAGAGTTATCTTTATGGCAGACGGACAGATCGAAGAGCAAGGCAACGCCAAAGATTTCTTCGACAATCCCAAATCCGAGAGACTTAAACAGTTTCTGGCGAAAGTGCTTTAAAGGGGGGAGGAGCGTCGACCACGCGATACACCGTGGGCCGCTCCCGCTAAAGTTTTGCACGTAACGGTACTAAATTCGACTTCGCGTGTGCTCGTCTCATTAAGTACCGACGGCAAAAATTACCCACTTGTGCATCACGTGGTCGACGCTCCCGTCTAAACCGCCTGATGCCCGCTTATATTGAAATAAATACAAACTTATAAATTAATCACTACGGAGGAAGAATATGAGCAACGTAAGAAGAATTTATGTAGAGAAGAAACCGGAATATGCGGTTAAGGCTAAGGAGCTCTTTAAGGATATAAAGAGTTATCTCGGAATTACGAGTGTGACAGGCGTAAGATATCTCATTCGTTACGATGTTGAAAACATTTCAGACGAAATTTTTGAGAAGGCATGCAAGACCGTATTTTCAGAACCTCCCGTAGATAATTATTTTCTTGAGGATTTAAAGGTAAATCCTTCCGACAAAGTATTCAGCGTGGAATATCTTCCCGGACAGTACGATCAGAGAGCGGATTCCGCAGTTCAGTGCGTACAGTTTTTGGATGCTGAAGAAAATCCCATTATCCAGACAGCTATCACATATGTTCTCGAAGGAAATGTTTCCGACGACGAACTTGAAAAGATCAAAGCTTACTGTATCAACCCCGTTGATTCCAGAGAGGCTTCAATCAGCAAGCCCGAAACATTAAAGAGCGTATTCGCTACACCCGCTGATGTTTCAATCTTTGAGAACTTTACAACAATGCCCGAAGATGAATTCAAGAAGCTTTATGATTCTCTCGGACTTGCGATGACATATAAAGATTTCTGCTTCATCAGAGAATATTTTGCAAACGATGAAAAGAGAAATCCTTCCTTCACAGAGATCAAGGTACTTGATACATACTGGTCCGATCACTGCCGTCATACCACATTCTCCACAGAGCTTGAGAATGTTAAGTTCCTTGCAGGTGATTATGCAGATGTTCTTGAAGATACTTACAAAGAATATCTCTCAACCAGAAAAGATGTTTACGGTGACAATTCCAAGAAATATGTCTGCCTCATGGATCTTGCTTTAATGGCAATGAAGAAACTCAAAAAAGACGGCAAACTTGAAGATATGGAAAAATCCGATGAGATCAATGCTTGTTCGATCGTTGTTCCAATCGATGTAGAATACGAAGACGGTAAAGTCGTTAACGAAGAATGGCTCATCAACTTTAAGAACGAGACTCATAACCATCCTACAGAGATCGAACCTTTCGGTGGTGCAGCAACATGTCTCGGCGGTGCCATCCGTGATCCTTTGTCAGGAAGAACATACGTATATCAGGCAATGAGAGTTACCGGTGCCGCAGATCCTACGGTATCCGTTAATGAAACATTAAAGGGTAAGCTTTCCCAGAAGAAACTTGTCCGCGGTGCTGCAGCAGGTTATTCGTCATACGGTAACCAGATCGGTCTTGCTACAGGACTTGTTAAGGAGATCTACCATCCCAACTATGTTGCAAAGAGAATGGAGATCGGTGCTGTTATGGGTGCAGCTCCCAGACGTGCCGTTATCAGAGAAACATCCGATCCCGGTGATGTTATCGTACTTCTCGGCGGACGTACCGGTCGTGACGGCTGCGGCGGTGCTACAGGATCTTCAAAGGTTCACACTGTTCAGTCTATCGAAACCTGCGGTGCTGAAGTTCAGAAGGGTAATCCTCCCACAGAGAGAAAGATCCAGAGACTCTTCAGAAGAGAAGAAGTATCCGCTCTTATCAAGAAATGTAACGACTTCGGTGCAGGCGGTGTATCCGTTGCCATCGGTGAACTTGCAGACGGCTTAAGAGTTAACCTTGACCTTGTTCCCAAGAAATACGAAGGTCTTGACGGAACAGAACTTTCCATTTCCGAATCCCAGGAAAGAATGGCAGTAGTTCTCGATCCCAAGGATCTTGATCAGTTCCTTAAATATGCAGAGGAAGAAAACCTCGAAGCGATCAAAGTTGCAGATGTTACCGAAGAGCCCAGACTTGTACTTGTCTGGAGAGGAAAAGAGATCGTTAACATCAAGAGAGAGTTCCTTAACACAAACGGTGCTCATCAGGAAACAGATGTTGAAGTTGAATCACCCGTTAAGGCTGACAACTATTTCGAAAAGATCGCAAATGCAAAAGTTGAAAAAGCACTTGCTGCAAACGATATAAAGACAGCTGTTACGGAAAGCGTATCAGATCTTAATACATGTTCACAGAAGGGTCTTGTTGAAATGTTCGACTCCTCGATTGGAGCAGGAACAGTTCTTATGCCTTACGGCGGTAAGAATCAGCTTACAGAGATCCAGACAATGGTTGCCAAGGTTCCCGTAATGAAGGGTAAATCGGATGCCGTTACAATGATGAGCTACGGTTTCGATCCTTTCCTTTCAACATGGTCACCTTACCACGGAGCTATCTATGCAGTTACGGAATCAATGAGTAAGATCTGTGCTGCAGGCGGTGATGTAAACAAGATCAGATTTACATTCCAGGAATACTTCAGAAGAATGACCGAAGTTCCTTCAAGATGGAGCCAGCCTTTCGCAGCACTTCTTGGTGCATTCAAGGCTCAGATGGAATACGGACTTCCTTCTATCGGCGGTAAGGACTCAATGTCCGGAACATTCCAGGATATCGATGTTCCTCCTACACTTGTTTCATTCGCGGTTGACGTTGCAAAAGAAAAAGACGTTATAACACCCGAACTTAAGAAAGCAGGAAACAAACTCGTTATCTTCAGAATACCCAAGGATGAGAAATCACTTCCTGTATTCGACAAGACATTAAAGCTTTACGATGATGTAAGCAAACTTATAAAAGACGGAAAGATCGTTTCCGCATATGTTGCAGATGCACACGGTATCGTACCTGCACTTGCAAAGATGTCATTCGGTAATGCACTCGGTGTAAAGGTTGATGCAAAAGATGCAAAAGCATTCTTCTCAAACGAGATGGGCAGCATAATCTGCGAAATGACCGAAGAAGTCAATAATGAATTTGCCGAGACTTTAGGCACTGTAACTGAGAAAGACTTCGAAGTTAACGGCGTAAAGGTTGCATTCGACGAAGTACTTGCAGATTACAAGAAACCTCTTGAAAAAGTATTCCATTCAAGAGTAACTGAAGATTACACAGAACTTAACAGACCTTCATACAAGGCTGAGAGCGTATACGTATGCAAGAATAAAGTTGCAAAACCTCACGTATTCATTCCCGTATTCCCCGGTACAAACTGTGAATACGATTCAGCGAGAGCATTCGAGAGAGCAGGCGCAGAAGTTACAACCAAGATCTTCAGAAACCTTACTTCCTCAATGATCAAGGAAAGCATCGAAGAATACGTAAAAGAGATAAGTAACGCACAGATCATCATGTTCCCCGGAGGATTCTCCGCAGGTGACGAACCCGACGGATCGGCTAAGTTCTTTGCAACGGCATTCCAGAACGAAGCTATCAAAGAAGCCGTTATGAAGATGTTAAATGAGAGAGACGGTCTTGCACTCGGTATCTGTAACGGATTCCAGGCTCTTATCAAACTCGGACTTGTTCCTAACGGTGAGATCACAGGTCAGGATGAGAACTCCGCTACACTTACATTCAACACGATCAACCGTCACATCTCAAAGATGGCTTATACCAAGGTTGTATCCAACAAATCTCCCTGGTTACAGCTCGCAGAGCTCGACGGTGTATACACATCACCCGCATCACACGGTGAAGGACGTTTCGTAGCACCCAAGGATGTTATCGAAAAACTCTTTGCCAACGGTCAGGTTGCTACAAGATACTGTGATAACGACGGCAATGTTTCAATGGACGAAGAGTACAACATCAACGGTTCATTCGAAGCTATCGAAGGTATCACATCACCCGACGGCAGAGTATTCGGTAAGATGGCTCATGCAGAACGTCGTGACAGAGGTGTTGCTATCAATATCTACGGCGAGCAGGATCTTAAGATCTTTGAATCAGGCGTAAGATATTTTAAATGATTTGGATTTTTAAGGGATCTAAAGACATATTTTTCAGAGGTGAAAATGAAACGTATAAAATATTTTGTGATTTCGATATTATCATGTCTGGCATTTTTAATGCCTTTAACAGCATGCGGCAATCCCGTGGAAGATGCGACAACTACCGTAGAAGGTATGGCATCGCAGGAAGACAAGGCACAGGATGCACTTGATGCGTTTCATCAGGATGCCGACGAAAAGGATGCCGAATATCAGGAAATACTTGATATGGATGAAGAATAGACGGAGATTAGTATGAACTGGAGAGAATACGTCAGAAACGTAACCCCGTATGTTCCGGGGGAACAGCCCAAGATAGACAATCTTATTAAACTTAATACCAATGAAAATCCTTATTCGCCTTCACCGGTGGTAAAGGAAGAACTTATCAGACTGGCAGAGGATTATGATTGCTTAAGAAGATATCCGAAGCCCGATTGCGATGCTTTAAGAGATGCATTAAGCGAATACATGAATATCGCACCCGATAAGGTATTTACAGGTGTCGGATCGGATGATGTCATCTGTACGATCTTTTCGACATTTTTCCATTCAAAACTGCCTGTCCTTTTTGCGGATATCACTTATTCATTCTATGAAGTCTGGGCTGAGTATGTAGGATTTCCCAAGGAACTCATTCCGGTTAAGGATGATCTTTCGATCGATATAAACGATTACAGAAAAGAAAACGGCGGTATCGTGATCGCCAATCCGAACGCACCTACGGGACTTATGCTTCCTCTTTCAAAGATCGAAGAGATACTTAAATTCAACAGGGATTCGATAGTCATTGTAGACGAAGCATATATCGATTTCGGCGGAGAATCCGCAGTTAAGCTGATAGATAAATACGATAATCTCATCGTGATTCAGACATATTCGAAGTCGCGTAATCTTGCAGGCCTTCGTATCGGAATGGCATTCGCAAGTGCAGAATTAATTTCCAAGATCAAGGCTGTCAAGTTCTCTGTCAATTCATATACGATGAACGAGCCGTCTTTGAGGATCGCATCCGCAGTCCTTAAGGATGAGAAACATTTCAGGGAATGCTGCGATAAGGTCATGAAGACAAGAGAGTGGAGCTGTGAGGAATTCAAAAAACTCGGATTTGTATTTCCTGAGAGCAGTTCGAACTTTGTATTCGTTACACATCCCAAAGTTAATGCCAATGACATCTATAAGGCATTAAGGGAAAAAGGAATCCTTGTCCGCCATTTCAGCAAACCTGAAAGAATTGACAATTACCTTCGTATCTCCATCGGAACGGATGATGAGATGAAGGCATTATTTGAAGCACTTAGAGAGATAATACCACAATAAAAAGAAAGGATTTCGCGTAAGCGAATAGATAAATATGACTGCATTAAGAGATGCTTTGGTAAACACTTTGCTTGATCATCATATAGCGCCCGTATGGATCTGCTTTATCGTAAGCATGATCCCTCTTATCGAACTTCGTGGCGGTTTGATCGTATCAAGCATTTTAAATGTTCCTCTTTTGAAAGCTGTAGCTTTCTGTATAGCAGGAAATATCATTCCCATTCCTTTTATTCTTCTTTTCATCAAAAAAATATTAAAGCTGATGAAGAAGATGCATTTTTTAAAGATCGACAAATTCGCCGAATGGCTTGAGAACAGAGCCAATAAGAAAAGCGATGCACTTAAAAAAGGTGAGTTTTTAGGACTTATGCTTTTCGTAGGGATCCCTATCCCCGGAACGGGAGCATGGATGGGTTCCCTGATGGCGGCGCTTTTTGATATTAAACTTCCCAAGGCTATCGCAGCCGAACTCTGCGGACTTATCCTTGCGACGATAATCATGTCTTTATTGTCATACGGAGCTTTGGGATCGATATTCCATTTCTTAGGATGATCTGATGGATACATATTCGGAATTTTCAAAATGGTATGACGAATTCATGGAAGACGTTCCTTATGACGACTGGTTTGAATTTGTCAAAAAAACATTATACGATAACCGGATAACGAACGGCATTGTCTGCGAACTCGGTGCGGGTACGGGTAACTTTACGATGAGACTCGCCGAGATCGGATTCGATATGATCGGCATCGACAATTCGAACGAGATGTTAAATGTCGCATTAAACAAAAAGGATATGCATGAACCTTCTGCAAACAATCCTTTCGACAAGGTGTCCGATATATTGTACTTATGTCAGGATATGAGAGAGTTTGAACTCTACGGCACCGTTGCGGCGATCGTAAGCATATGCGATTCGATCAATTATCTTCTGGAAGATGAAGATGTCATAACCACATTCAAACTTGTAAACAATTATCTGGATCCTTCGGGACTCTTTATTTTTGATTTTAATACGATACACAAATATCGTGATGTCATAGGTGATTCAACTATAGCCGAAAGCGGAGAAGATGCTTCTTTTATCTGGTCGAATTACTATGACGAGGAAAGCAATATCAACGAATACGAAGTCAATTTCTTTGTTCCCGTGAGTACGGATCAGGGAAACTCGGAAAACTTATATAAAAAGTTTGAGGAATATCATTATCAGAGAGGATTTACTCTCGATGAGATGAAAGAGTTTTTAAAAGAAGCGGGTCTTATATTTATCGATGCCTTTGATTCGGAAAGTTTCGGTGAAGTAAAGGAAGACTCGGAAAGAATATTTGTTGTAGCAAAAGAAAACGGAAAATGATCTATGGACAGAATAGTCAGGGCGACAGCTGCTGAATCGCAGATAAGAATATTTTGCGCATATACAAAAGATATGGTCGAAGAGGCCAGAAGAAGACATAATACTTCGCCGGTATGCAGTGCGGCATTAGGTCGTCTTCTTACCGCAGGAAGCATGATGGGTTCGATGCTTAAGGGCGATAAAGATATCTTAACTTTAAGGATCAACTCGGACGGTCCCATCGAAGGTATCACGGTCACAGCCGATTCGAAGGGATATGTTAAAGGATTTGTAGGAAATCCGAACGTTATCCTTCCCGCAAACAGTATCGGAAAACTTGATGTTGCAGGTGCTGTGGGTGTAGGATTCTTGGATGTTATAAAAGACATGGGATTAAAAGAACCCTATGTCGGACAGACGGCTTTGCAGACAAGCGAGATCGCCGAGGATATCACATATTATTTCGCGGCATCCGAACAGGTCGCATCGAGCGTGGGTCTCGGTGTCTTAATGAACAAAGACAATACCGTAAAGCAGGCGGGCGGATTCATCATCCAGTTAATGCCTTTTGCGCCCGAAGAAGTTATCTCAAAGCTTGAAAACAATCTAAGCAATATCAAATCGGTCACAGCCATGCTCGATGAGGGAATAAGTCCCGAAGAGATGGCAAAGATACTTTGTGAAGGTTTTGATGTAAACATTACAGATACGATACCGGTAGGATTTAAGTGCAACTGCAATAAGGAACGTGTTTCCAAGGCACTTATCAGTATCGGAAAAGAAGAACTTTCAAAGATAGCAAAGGAAGAGGATTCCATTAATCTTCACTGTGATTTCTGCAATACGGATTACACGTTTGAAAAGAAAGAACTTGAAGCGCTGCTTGAATATGCAAAATAAAGACTTTTTAGTCTATGGAAAAGAGAGGAATATATAATGACATTACAGGAAGAAGCTTTAAAACTTCACGAAGAATGGCAGGGAAAACTTGAGACAAAGAGCAAGGTGGAAGTTAAGTCCAAAGAGGCTTTGGCACTTGCTTATACACCCGGTGTCGCAGAACCCTGCAAAGTTATCGCCAAGGATAAAGAAGAGGCATACAGATATACCGCTAAAGCAAATACCGTAGCAGTTATCTCAGACGGTTCCGCAGTTCTCGGACTCGGAAATATCGGTGCCAGCGCAGGCATTCCCGTAATGGAAGGAAAAGCTGTTCTTTTTAAGGAATTCGGCGGAGTAAATGCCGTTCCTCTCTGTATCGACACACAGGATACCGAAGAGATCATCAAAACGGTCACTTATCTCGCTCCCAATTTCGGCGGTATCAATCTTGAAGATATTTCCGCACCCAGATGTTTTGAGATCGAAGAGAGACTTAAAGCAACTCTCGATATCCCTGTATTCCATGACGATCAGCACGGTACGGCGATTGTTGTTCTTGCAGGTCTTATCAACTCGTTAAAGGTTACCGGAAAGAAAAAAGAAGAGTGCAAAGTGGTTGTTAACGGTGCGGGCTCCGCAGGTGTTGCTATCACCAAACTGCTCTTAAGATACGGATTTAAAAATGTCACAATGTGTGATAAATTGGGTATAATATCAAAGGATTATCCCGGACTTAACTGGATGCAGGAAAAGATGGCAGAAGTAACCAATCTCGAAGGAAAGAACGGTACTCTTGCCGATGCATTAAACGGAGCGGATATATTTGTAGGTGTTAGTGCCCCCAACATCGTTACTGCAGATATGGTTAAGTCAATGAACAAGGATGCGATCCTTTTTGCCATGGCTAATCCCGTTCCCGAGATCATGCCGGATGTGGCAAAGGCAGCAGGCGCAAGGATAGTCGGAACAGGACGTTCTGATTTCCCCAACCAGGTTAACAACGTTATCGCTTTCCCCGGAATCTTTAAGGGTGCTCTTGAAGGCAGAGCAAAGCAGATCACCGAAGAGATGAAACTTGCAGCTGCCAAGGCTATAGCAGATCTTATTCCCGATGATGAATTAAACGATGAGAACATCATCGTTCCTCCTTTCCATCCCACAGTATCCGAAGTGGTTTGCAAGGCAGTTAAGGAAAACATCGGAAAATAAAAGGCAAAAACAGGGGAGTTTATGAATTACAATTCTGAGACATTATACAAGCTTATGATTCTGTATATGCTCAAATCCGCGGCGGAACCGCTTACTCTTATCCAGATAAGTACATTCTTTGTGGAAAAAGAGTATACGTCTTTTCTGAACATCCAGTCGCACGTTAAGGCTCTGGAAGATCAGAATTTCCTTGCGGTAAAACAGAATCACAATAAGACGCTTATTTCGATCACCGAAGAAGGCATGGAATCACTCCAGTATTTTTTGGGAGATATCAGTTCGGAGATCAAATGCGATATACAGGAGTATCTTAAAGTCAATTCCACGGAATTGAGAAGAGAGGCTTCGATAGTATCGGATTATTATAAAAATCAATACGGCGAATACGAAGCGATTCTTTGGGCCAAGGACAGAGCTACGGAACTTTGTACGATAAAGATGACCGTACCCAGTGAAAAGATGGCAGCGACCATCTGCGATAACTGGCAGGAAAAGAATCAGGAAATATATCAGTATTTGACCGAAAATCTATTTTGACGAAACCACGGGGAATGAAAGATGGCCGACAGGAGAAAGAGAAGAAAAAGAAGAAAGAAACAATCCGCCAATGTTTATAAAGTGATCGCAGGAGTGGTAGGAGTATCACTTGCGGCACTGATAGTTTTAATACTTGCTTATATCATTTCAACAAATGTTGATTTCGGGATAGGGACCAAAACACCGGGTGTGGTTGAGGAAGTAAAACTCATGCCGACTTATGCTTCGGCTGAGACACCTGAGGAATGGGCAATGCTTGAACAGAACGTTCCTACCGAGATAAGCCAGAACTTAACCATTATGATGGTTGGCGATATGCTGATGCATCTTAATGTTACGGAGTCAGGTTTTAAGGATGACGGAACCAAGAATTACGATCATCTTTTCCAGAGGATCCTTCCCGATATTCAGGAAGCGGATATAAGGATAGTTAACGAGGAGATCGTTTTTGCCGGCGAAGACATGGGCTTTTCAGGATATCCCATGTTCAATACGGCGGAAGAAGTCGGTGATGCCGAAGCAAAAGCGGGATTTAACGTTATCCTTCATGCTACCAACCATACAATGGATAAATGGAAACAGGGTCTTTTGCACACCATTAATTTCTGGAAGAAATATCCGGATATCATGGTGCTTGGTGTAAACGAAACAAAAGAGCAGCAGGAAGAGATCACCGTTTTTGAAAAGAACGGTATGAAGATCGCTCTTTTAAACTATACCTACGGACTTAACGGAATGCCTCAGCCCGATGATATGCCTTTTGCGGTTAATCTTATCGATGCCGACTTAATGGACAGAAATATCAAAAAGGCTCATGAAGTGGCAGACTTTGTCGTAGTACTTATTCACTGGGGTAATGAGTATCAGACATATGCATCAAACGATCAGAAGTTCTGGTGCAACTGGTTCCTTGAAAGAGATGTGGATCTTATCATCGGTGCCCATCCCCATGTTATTCAGCCTGTTGAATGGTATACGGATCCCAACGACGGAGATGAGATGCTCGTATATTATTCACTCGGCAATTACGTAACCGGTACAAGAGCATCCAGAGCAGGTGTTTACGAACAGGCTGTCGGAGGACTTGCAAAGGTTGAACTTACCAGGAATGCCCAGGGCAAAGTTGTTATCTCAAGATACGGTATCGAACCCCTGGTAGCCAACATCGGTCGAGGAGGATACGGAAGCATTTACACCTGTCCTTTAAGCGAATATACTGAAGAAGAAAGAAAGAATACGATTCTTGCTTCGAACGATCCTACTTTCACCATCGAGAACTGCGAAGCACTTTGCGAGAGGGTATGGGGAGACTTGTATAACGCCGGCGAAAAAGAAACATGGATAACAAAAGAGTATTAGGAGGGATTATTTAATGAGCGGTGAGAAAAAATCATCAAGAACACCTTATTTACTGTTTTCTGCTATCGGATTCATAGTACTTGGCATAGTAGTCATTATGTTTAAAAATCAGATTGCCGATATGCTTGACAACATTATCAAATGGGTGGCAGCAGGTATACTCGGTGTGATCGCGATCATCAACATCATTGCATTTGCCAAGAATACTAAAGAAAAGATCAAGGAACTTATTATCGGTGCACTTGCACTTATAGCAGCGATCATTCTTCTTATTTCACATCTCTTGGGAGTACCCAATCTTCTTATGATGGTTCTCGGATTTATGTTCGGACTTTATCTGATCGTTGAGGGATTCTTTAAGATCAAAGCTGCACTCGACAGCAAAAAGGGTGATGTTTCCAAATGGTTCGTACCCCTGATCTTCGGAGTCGTAAGCATTATCCTTGGTGCACTGATCATTTTCTTCGGTGTCAAGGTAACAAAGATATTCGTTCTTGCATTCGGTATCATGCTTATCTATGCGGGAATCCAGAACATGGTCAATCTTTTCTTCGGAAAGAAATCATAATACGGAATTTAAATATTTTGAATTTGCAATAAAGAAGGTGCCGGGTATGCTTTGGCTGCCCGGCTCTTGTTTTGACTAAAAGGAGTTACAGAAATTAATGACAGACATTGCCAAAATAATCGCGACAGAATTAAACAAACCTCAGAATTACGTTGAAAACGTAATAAAGCTTTATGATGAAGGATGTACGATCCCCTTTATCGCAAGATACAGAAAAGAAGCACACGGAGCAATGGATGATTCGTCTCTTCGTGAACTTGAAGAAAAACTTAACAGATTAAGAAATCTTGAAGCAAGAAAAGAAGAAGTTATAAAAAGCATTGATTCGCAGGAAAAACTTACGGATGAGTTAAGAAAGCAGATAGAGAATGCAAAAACTTTGTCCGAAGTTGAAGATATATACAGACCCTTTAAGCAGAAAAGACGTACAAGAGCGGTCATTGCCAAAGAAAAAGGCCTTGAACCTCTTGCACTTACCTTTTATATGCAGGATCCCAAGATGGGAAAGATCGAAGATCTTGCAAAAAAATACATCGATCCCGAAAAAGGTGTTGAGAGTATTGAAGATGCCTTAAACGGTGCAAGCGATATCATTGCGGAAATGGTATCTGATTCAGTAGACGTAAGAAAGCAGTTAAGAAACCTCTACATGAAAAAAGGCTCGTTAAGAAGTGTGGCATCCAAAGAAGAGGATTCCGTCTACAGCGGATATTATGATTTTGTTTCTTCTTTGAACAGGATACAGGGGCATCAGATCCTTGCGATAAACCGCGGCGAAAAAGAAGGCTTCTTAAAAGTAAAAGCCGAAGTTGATGAAGAAGAAGCACTCGCTATCATCGAAAAGCAGATGATAAAAGGCGAATCAAATGCCAAAGTTTTCCTTAAAAATGCTATAAAAGACGGTTATGAAAGACTTCTTGCACCTTCAATGGAAAATGAAGTAAGGGCAACGATAACGGAAAGTGCATGTGAAGGAGCAATACATAATTTCTCGCTTAATCTAAAGCCTCTTCTTATGCAGCCTCCGGTTAAAGGAAAAGTGACCATGGGACTCGATCCCGGATACAGAATGGGCTGTAAAGTCGCTGTGATCGACGAGACAGGCAAAGTTCTGGATACTACGGTAGTTTATCCGACTCATGGCGAAAAACAAAAAGAAGAGTGCATAACGAAGTTAAGCGGCATGATAAAGAAGTGGAATGTAAAACATATCGCCATCGGAAACGGAACTGCATCGAGAGAAACTGAGAGCATGACCGTCGAGATGTTAAAAAAATGTCCCGGTGTATCGTATATGATCGTTAACGAAGCAGGTGCTTCGGTGTATTCGGCATCCAAGCTTGCGGCAGAAGAATTCCCTCAGTATGATGTAAATTTACGAAGTGCCGTTTCAATAGCAAGAAGGCTTGAAGATCCTCTGGCGGAACTGGTTAAGATCGAACCCAAAGCCATCGGTGTCGGACAGTATCAGCATGATATGCCTCAAAAAAGACTTGAGGAAAGTCTCGATGCGGTTGTAGAGGACTGTGTTAATGCAGTCGGCGTGGACATCAATACCGCTTCTCCCTCGCTTTTGCAAAGGGTATCGGGATTAAGCAGCGCGACAGCAAAAAACATTGTTGCCTACCGTGAAGAAAACGGAGCATTCCGTTCAAGAAAAGAGATAAAAAAGGTTCCCAAACTCGGACCTAAAGCATTTGAACAGTGCGCGGGATTCTTAAGGATCCCCGAGAGTGACAATGTGCTCGACAATACCGGAGTACATCCTGAAAGTTACGATGCGACGCTTAAGTTTTTAAAGATCCTCGGAGTGACTCTTGATGATGTTAAAAACGGTAAGATCGCTGATCTGTCCGACAGAGTTAAAAAGAATGACGAAAAGAAGATCGCAGAAGAATGCGGTATAGGTGTATTAACTTTAAGAGATATTGTAAAAGAACTTACAAAACCCGGAAGGGATCCGAGAGAATCGCTTCCCGCACCTATATTTAAAACGGATCTTCTGGATATTAAAGATCTTAAACCCGGAATGGTTCTGGAAGGAACGGTCCGCAATGTAATTGACTTTGGTGCATTTGTTGATATAGGTGTTCATCAGGACGGACTGGTACATATTTCCGAAATATGCGACAGATATTTAAAACATCCGAGTGAAGCGTTATCGGTCGGAGAGGATGTTAAGGTTGTTGTACTGGATGTTAATGAAGCGAAGAAGAGAATCTCACTTTCGATAAAACAGGCAAAGTAATGGGATAAGAGCCGCTTTTATTTAAGGCGGCTCTTAAAAATGGGTAATTTCCTTGACAACGATAGTGTGTTGGGTTAAAATATCTTTTGCGTTGTAAAAATGTGCGTTTAGCTCAGCTGGATAGAGCGTTTGGCTACGGACCAAAAGGTCGGGGGTTCGAATCCTCTAACGCACGTTTCCAAAGTGTCGGAAACTCTTGATCTTAAAGGGTTTCCGATTTTATTAGTAAAATAACTTTTGATAAATAAATTATATACAGGGGAGCTTGTTTAACAGGCTGAGAGGAAGTTTATAACTTCGACCCTTTAACCTGATACGGATAATGCCGTCGTAGGAAGTCATATTTGATTTTTGATTATTTTAAAGACGGTATTTTGATGTGCCGTCTTTTTTATTTTGCTTAAGGAGGCTTGAAATGAAAACAGTTTTATCGATCGCGGGAAGCGATTGCTCAGGTGGTGCGGGGATACAGGCCGATATCAAAACGATGACGCTTAACGGTGTTTATGCAATGAGTGCCGTTACGGCTTTAACGGCCCAGAATACAACAGGAGTCAGGGCTATAGAAGAAGTATCCCCTGATTTTCTGAAAGCTCAGCTGGATGCGGTTTTTGAAGATATTTATCCCGATGCCGTAAAGATTGGAATGGTCGCTTCAAAAGAACTGATTATTTCGATCGCAGAAAGGTTGAAACATTACAATGCCGGAAACATTGTAGTCGATCCGGTCATGGTCGCAACGAGCGGATCAGCTCTTTTAAAGACAGATGCGATCGATGCTCTTATAAAAGATCTTTTTCCGATCTCTTCCGTCATTACTCCGAATATACCGGAGGCGGAAGTCCTTTCGGGAATGAAGATCCTAAATGAAGAGGATATGGTCACAGCGGCAAAAAAGATCGGTTTGGAAAAAGGTTGTGCAGTCTTAATAAAAGGCGGTCACAGTGTAAATGATGCGACGGATATTCTTTATTCAGACGGCGAGATAAGTTTCTTTAAGGGGAAGAGGATCGATAATCCAAACACCCACGGTACGGGTTGTACCTTATCGAGTGCCATAGCTTCGAATCTTGCAAAGGGTTATTCGATGAAAGAATCCGTTAAGAGAGCGAAAGACTATATTTCAGGAGCGTTGTCGGCAAATCTTGATCTTGGCAAAGGATCCGGTCCTATGGATCACGCATTTGATCTAAGATCCGAATATAAAAAATAATACTTACAAAGGAAAGGCAGAAAAATGAGAAATTACACTACGCAGATGGATGCTGCAAGAAAAGGGATCATCACCCCCGAGATGAAAAAAGTTGCTTTGAAGGAATATCGAAGCGAAGAGGAAATAAGGGATCTTGTTGCGAAAGGACAGGTTGCTATCTGTGCCAATAAGCTTCATACATGTATTGAACCAAACGGTGTCGGATCGATGCTTAAGACGAAAATAAATGTTAATCTCGGCGTATCGAGAGACTGCAAAGATTATGATATAGAGATGCAGAAGGTAATGGCAGCTGTTGATATGGGAGCGGAAGCGATAATGGATCTGTCTTCGCATGGCAACACTCAGCCTTTCAGAAAGAAACTAACTTCCGAATGTCCTGCGATGATCGGAACGGTTCCCGTATATGACAGCGTGATCCATTATCAGAGGGATCTTGCCACACTTACCGCAAAAGATTTTATCGATGTTGTTCGTCTTCATGCAGAAGACGGTGTGGACTTTGTTACACTTCATTGCGGAATAACAAGAAAAACAATCGAGCAGATAAAAAAGCATAAAAGAAAAATGAATATCGTATCCCGCGGAGGTTCGCTTGTTTTTGCATGGATGTGCATGACGGGTGAGGAGAATCCGTTTTATGAGTATTATGATGAGATACTTGATATCTGCCGTGAATACGATGTAACGATCTCTTTGGGAGACGCATGCCGTCCGGGATGTCTTGCTGATGCTTCGGATGTATGTCAGATAGAGGAACTGGTTCGTCTCGGAGAACTTACCAAGCGTGCATGGGAAAAAGATGTTCAGGTAATGGTTGAAGGACCCGGTCATATGCCGTTAGATCAGATCGAAGCAAATATGAAGATACAGCAGACGATATGCATGGGAGCGCCTTTCTATGTTCTCGGACCGCTGGTTACAGACATTGCACCCGGATACGATCATATTACGTCAGCTATCGGAGGAGCCATAGCCGCATCTGCGGGGGCAGCATTTCTTTGCTATGTGACTCCTGCCGAACATCTTGCATTACCGAATGTTGAGGATGTTAAACAGGGAATTATCGCTTCACGTATTGCGGCACATGCTGCCGATATCGCAAAGAAAGTGCCTCATGCAAGAGATATTGATGACAGGATGGCAGAGGCCAGAAGAACATTTGACTGGGATGCACAGTGGGAATGCTCGATCGATCCCGAAACGGCAAAAGCCATACGTGATTCGCGTGCTCCCGAACATGATGACACATGTTCCATGTGCGGAAAGTTCTGTGCCGTAAGGAGCATGAACAAGGCACTTGCGGGTGAATATATAGATATTCTTTAAAGAAGAAACGAATGACAGTGTTTAGAATTAAAGACTAAAGAAAAGAGGCGTATTATGAAGAAAAACAATGTACTTAAACTGATCATGCTCTCCATGCTTGTTGCGATCGGAGTTGTTATATCACCCATATTAAGGGTTGAAGGAATGTGTCCGATGGCACATCTTATCAATATAGTATGTGCAGTACTTCTGGGACCCTGGTATTCGCTTATCTGTGCATTAACGATAGGGATCATAAGAATGATCCTTATGGGAATTCCTCCGCTTGCTTTAACGGGAGCTGTTTTCGGAGCATTTCTCTCAGGTGTTTTTTACCGTCTTTCAAAAGGCAAAATACTGATGGCGGTTCTGGGTGAAATAATTGGAACGGGAATTATAGGTGCGATCGTGTCGTATCCCGTAATGACGCTTTTGTGGGGCAAAGAAGGATTAACATGGTTCTTTTACATTCCTTCTTTTACATGCGGAACGCTCATCGGCGGAAGTATAGCATATTTTTTACTCAGGAAACTTATAGAAAACGGAATGCTTTCCAAAATGCAGGAAAAACTCGGGACTCCGGTATATGCAGATAAGAGTACGATAATCTCCAATACGATATCGATCGCTGCATTCGGACCGATACTGTTTGTTGTATTCCTTCTTCTTCCAAAGATCTTCAGATCGGAGGCTGCATTCTGGAAATATCCCGCATACGGATCGATATTAGGTTTTCTGATAATAGCCGCAGTATACTTTGCAGTCAGAATGATCATACGTAAACCAAAAGAAAATAAAGATGAGAATTAATGAGATAAGAAAAAAACTTGAAGAAAACAATCATTTGATCCACTGCATTACGAATCCGATATCCATAAGAGAGTGTGCGAATGTGATCATATCTTCAGGTGCAAGACCGATGATGGCACAACACCCTGACGAGGTGGAAACGATAACAAAAAGTGCGGGGGCGTTACTTTTAAATCTTGGTAATCTTACAAGAGAGCGTGAAGAATCCATGCTTTTATCGTCTGTATGTGCAAAAGAATATGATATTCCTGCCGTACTGGATCTTTGCGGTATCGCGGCATTGAAAAACCGTCGTGAACTGGCACTGTCTATCATAGAAAAAGCTTCACCGAAGATAATCAAAGGTAATTATTCCGAGATAAAAGCATTATATGATGAAACGTATAAAGGTTCGGGAGTGGACAGTGATAAAAGTCTGACGGAAAAGGAAACAGGTGAAATCGCCGCATCGCTCGCACTTAAGTATAATGCAACAGTTCTTGCCAGCGGAAAAAAGGATATTATATCTGACGGCACGGCATTGTATTACTGTGAAAACGGAACACCGCAAATGTCAAAAATAACGGGAACTGGATGCATGCAGGGAGCACTCTGTGCAGCATTTCTGTCTGTAGCGGACGGAATGGATGCCGCTTTATGGGCAAGCGTGATGTTTGCAGTCTGCGGCGAACTGGCTGAAACCGATCTTGGTAACGGCTCGTTTGAGGTAAGGCTTCTCGACAGCCTTTCGGTAATCGAAAGTGATGAGATCGAAAAGAGAGCCAGACTGATCAAAGTGATGAATCAATAAACATGGATCCGGAAGGAGAGAATCATGAAAAAACTCGATACAAGACTGTATTTTATAACCGACAGTACATCCTGTGAGAGGGATGAATTTTTAGAAAGAGTTGAAAAAGCTTTAAAGGGTGGGGTAACTTTAATCCAGCTTCGTGAAAAAGAACGCACATCGAGAGAATATCTTGAACTTGCAAACGAAGTTCACGAGCTTTCGAAAAAATATAATGTGCCACTGATAATAGATGACAGACTCGATATAGCCATGGCTTCCGATGCTGAAGGAGTTCATCTTGGACAGAGCGATCTGCCCGTAGATATCGCACGCAGGCTTTTCGGCCCTGATAAGATCATTGGAGCGACAGCCAAAACAGTTCCTCAGGCACTGGAAGCTTATGAACGGGGAGCGGATTACCTTGGTGTCGGAGCCATATATCCGACCACAACCAAAGTCAAAACAATACTTACTTCAACAGATACATTGAAAGATATATGTAAAGCCGTTCCGATCCCGGTTAATGCTATCGGAGGACTTAATGCAGAAAACATAGATGTACTGAAAGACATTCCGATCGCGGGTGTCTGCGTGGTTTCAGCCATTATGAAAGCGGATGATCCTTACAAAGCATCAATTCGTTTATCCGAAGCAGTAAAAGAAAAACTCGGATTCTGAAAAAAATTATCGGAAAAGGCGGTGTGTTAATCACATCGCCTTTTATGATATAATCAAAAATGGATTTTAATAATAGATAAAGATTATTTAGAAAAATCGCAATATTTCTTAATAAACTAATATACAGGATAATCTTCGAGGTGGCGGATTAGGAATGGGCAACGATATTATGACACAAACTGACATTTTCTATGAGGTGAAAAAGCAATTAGCTTATGAGTTTAATTGTGCGCCAAATGATTTTTTCAAAGATGAAAACACTATAACCACCTCAATTCTTCACG
>JAEEGK010003510.1_pt1 | contig 38977 bp, 25 predicted proteins | sample 8958771 | NCBI WGS metagenome assembly JAEEGK01 (sample SAMN16246547, study PRJNA631951) | gut metagenome | biome: gut microbiome; feature: rumen; material: SC-attached | host: Bos | place: Iran: Karaj | collected 2018-10
AAAGCATCCGTGTCCATCCGTGTTCCCCTTCGCGAGCCAGCGAGCGAACAATTTATTTCAGATTTCCCCTCGCGAGCCCCGCGAGCGAAATATTTGCTATAGATTTACGCAAGATTTACTTCCAAAAAAAACTTCCAACTCTCAACTCTAAACTAATTATCAATTATCAATTCTCAATTCAAAAACCTTCTTCCGTAAAATCCGTGTCCATCCGTGTTCGAAAAAAAACAAAAATTTCCGTGTTTTTCCGCGCGCGCGTACCAATTAATTACGTATATTTGCGGCCTAAAAATCCAACCCCTCCCAACCAGGGAAAAGCCAAAAACTCAAAAACCATAACATACGAAATTCATAAAAACATAATAATCAAACAATTAAATCCAAAACAAAATGAAAAAAAGATTTACTAGAATCTTGGCAGCTTTAGCGCTGCTCGTAGGTCTCACTATCCCGATGGGGATGTGGGGACAGACAAGAGTCGAAGAGTCATTGATAGCATTGACCTTCCCTGATGACAATTCTTCGAACAATGGTCTTACTCAAAATCAGTACCTGTCCACATGGACTGCTATGATTGATGATTATAGTTGGAGTATTTCCAATTTTAATAACAATAATTGGAATGGTGACTGGACATATATTAAATGTGGTAGAAAGAATAATGTATCTGTAGCAAATATTACAACTTCAGATGCTTATCCTGAAGCCGTTACAAAGGTTAGTATTACCATTGATGCCATCACTACTTCTAAAGTCAATTCGATTACTCTTTTTATCAGTTCTGATGGCTCTTCTTGGACCTCTGCTGGCAATTATACTAAATCTACAGGTGTTCAGACCGTGACATTGGCCAATCCTACTGCCGATCAGTATTATAAGATTGAATTTGATTGTCAAAGTGGTTCGAGTAACGGCTTGGTCACTGTTTCAAAAGTTGAGTATTTTTACGATAATCCTAGTGGCACTTTAACTTGTGAAGCTCCCACCTTCAACCCCGCTGCTGGTACCTACACTGAAGCTCAAAATGTGACCATCAGCTGCGCCACCGAAGGTGCCACGATTTATTACACCACCAATGGTGATGAGCCTACCACAAGCAGCACGGTTTATGCTGCTCCTATCAGTGTCAGCTCAAATATGACCATTAAGGCCATTGCTGCCAAATCTGGATATGATAACAGTACTGTTGCTTCGGCTGATTATAATTTTGTGACTATCGAACACGCTGGCACTGAAGCCGATCCTTACACTGTTGCCGATGCTCGCAATGCCATTGATGCTAACACAGGAGTTACTGGCGTTTATGCAACTGGTATTGTTACGCGAAATACATATTTTAACCAAACTAATGGTTATATTAGTTATTATATTTCGGATGATGGAAACAACACGATGGAATTGGAAGCATATAATGGCTTAAATATTGGAGGAGAACCGTTTGAATCACAAGAGGATATCCAGGTTGGCGACATCGTCGTTATTTATGGTAATTTGAAAAAGCACAATACAACTTATGAATTTGATGCCGAAAACCAACTGGTTTCATTGGAGCGCCCACAAAGCACCGCTCATGTCATTGCTGAAGGCACCCTCACCCACGTCTCTATCTCAGGGCTTTGGGATGACAACTTAGATGATATCAATTTGGGTGATGAGGTTGAAGAAAATACAGAGGTGTTCTTCACACTTGCAGTTGATGAAGGTTACACCTTAGACCCAGAGAGCGTGTCCGTTTTGGATGCTAGCAATAATGAAGTGCAACTTACGGAGAATACAGGCAACTGGTCATTCTACATGCCCAACAGCAGCGTGACAATCAATGCCACGGCAACTCAAGGTTCTGTGCCTCCCGTTACTGGCGACAAGTACGTCAAGGTGACTTCTACAACTGATCTTACCAGTGGCCAATACCTCATTGTCTATGAGGAAGATGGTTTAGCTTTTGATGGTAGCTTGGAAATTCTAGATGCAGTTGGCAATACTATTTCTGTGATTATCAGCAATAACGAAATTGCAGTTACTGAGACAACCGAAGATGCAGAATTCACAATCGATATGACCGCAGGTACCATCAAGAGTGCAAGCGGATATTATATCGGACAGACCTCCGATGCAAACGGACTGAAAACAAGTACAACAGATGGATATGAGAACGCCATTTCGATTGGCGATGATGGTGCAATTATTGTTTCATCAAGTGCTCATTTGCGCTACAACAGTGCCAGTAATCAAACGCGTTTCCGCTACTACAAGAGTACCTCATATACTGGTCAAAAAGCCATTCAGCTCTACAAGAAAGTTGAAGCCACTCCTGCTGGTCCCTCCATTACCGTCAATGGCTATGGTGACACCGATGGCGGCTATGTCCTCCTCGCTTGGCCCGAAAGCACTTCGCCTGCTAATATTGAAGGTATGATTTCTGACGATTATGGTGCTCAACTTACTCCAGAGACCCCTGGTACTTACGACCTATACTACTACGATGAAAGTCAAGAAAAGGAATGGCGTAACTATAGAACGAATAGCTTCAACCTCGTTCCTGGCAAGGGCTATCTCTATGCAAGTAAAGAAGGTGTGACCCTTACTTATGAAGGTGAGGCTAATCCTGATTTTGAAGACGTAGATAATCTGCCTTACACCGAGAATGACTTAGTAAAGAGCATTTATCTTGCTGGTAACTCAAAGACTAATGAACAGACCTTCTATGTGTATAATAGTGAACTGGCTAAGCAAACCTTCAACTACCTCACCATGAATGAAGATGGCAATGGATTCATCTCTGGTCAAGGCGCTGCGTATACTGCTCCTGCCATGACTGGTTTCTTTGTACAGGCTCCTGGTGCAGGCATGACGCTGTCAACTGCAAACCTTGAAGATGTGGTTAATGTCTCTTCGCTCAACATCAATGTGCTGCGTGACCGCGGTTCGGTCATCGACAATGCCATCGTGAGCTTCAGCAACGGTAGCATGATGGATAAGTTCTACCTGAAGAACAACACCACTCGCGTCTACATCCCGCAGGGCAACCGTGAGATGGCTATTGCCAATAGCGCCGCTGAGGCCGAGATGCCCGTCAGCTTCCGCGCCAGCGAAAACGGCACCTACACCCTCGCCGTCGAGGCCGAGAACGTCGAGATGAACTACCTCCACCTCATCGACAACCTCACCGGCATGGATGTCGACCTGCTCCAAACCCCGAGCTACACCTTCGAAGCCAAGACCAGCGACTACGCCAGCCGCTTCCGCCTCGTCTTCAAGGCTAACGGCACCAACGAAAACAACGCCGAGACCTTCGCCTACTTCAACGGCACCAACTGGACCGTCAGCAACGTCGGCGATGCCACCCTCCAGGTGGTCGACGTCACCGGCCGCACCGTCGCCAACCAAATGATCAACGGCAACGCCGAACTCAACCTCAACCAACCCGCCGGCGTCTACGTCATCCGCCTCGTCAACGGCGACAACGTGAAGACCCAAAAGGTGGTGGTGAGATAATGCTGGCTATTGGCCACTGGCCACTGGCCTCTGGCAGCCTCAACAGAAGGGAAGTCCTTCCTACACATGAGACTGCCAGAAGCCAGAAGCCAAAAGCCAAAGTCAATAAACCTGAAGAACGAACATAGAATAAGAAAACAAACAAAATAACTATAAAACGATGAAGAAACTAGCATTAACAATCGCAATCGTCCTCGGACTGGGTCTCACCACTTTCGCCGATCCTAATCAAGGTGGTCTGTTCAAACGTGGCGCAGATATTAACGATGAATACTCCGAAATGGGCATGAATCGTACCGGCGATGCTCCTCTGTTGCCCAACCACGGTCTGTCGGACAACCAAGACGGCAATGAAGGCCCCATCGGCACGGGTATCGCAGTCCTGGCAGCCCTCGGCGGCGCCTACCTCGTGGCCAAGAAACGCAGAGAGGAATAATTTAGATGGGATACGCTTCGCGTAGATAATGGGATACGCTTCGCGTAGAAATCTGTAAAAAATTGTTTTTGATGGGATACGCTACGCGTAGAAATCGATCAAAAATCGTTTGAAAATCGGTCAAAAATCGGAGCAATAGATTTTGAAAGATTTTGGAATAGATTTTTGAAAGATTTCTTGCCGAAGGCAATCCCAAAAAAATTGCCGAAGGCAATCCAAAAAAGAAAAAGGTGTCACCGCAAGGTGACGCCTTTTTTTGTGCGAGCCAGCGAGCGAAATATTTGCTTTAGATTTACTTTAGATTTGCTTCCAAAAAAATCCACTTCCCCGAAGGGGAACCTCCGTGTCAATCCGTGTCAATCTGTGTTCAAAAAAAACTACCTCCATCCGGATTTCAAAGAGTTTTTCCTACCTTTGAAGCCTCAAACGCAACCCCCCCGTCCCTATGAAAAGGATTCTATTCTCTTTGGCACTGATGGCGCTGCTCCCCGCCATGGCCTTCGCCGAACACGTGGAGCCAACCCGCGCCCAAAAGGTCGCCAAGACCTTCCTCAGCAACAACGACGTGAACGCCACCCGCCTCACCGACCTCTCGGCCGAGGCTGGCTTCACTAACCTCTATATCTTCAACGCCGAGAAAGGCTTCGTGGTGATGGCCGCCGACGACTGCGTGCAGCCCATCCTGGGCTACTCGCTCTCGGGCACCTTCGTTGCCGAAGACATGCCTGATAACCTTCGCGGCTGGCTGCAAGGCTACGACAACGAGATACAAGCCGCCATCGACCACCGCCTGAGCGCTTCGTCGGAGACCGCACAAAAATGGCACGACCTCGAAAACGGGGTGAGAGCTCCCCGCGCCGTGACGGTGGTGGATCCATTGATTCAAACACGGTGGGGGCAAGGCTCACCTTATAATAATTATTGTCCTAGCGGATGTGTGACGGGTTGTGTCGCCACGGCCATGGCCCAGGTGATGAGATACTGGAATTACCCGACAAGGGGAATCGGCTCGCATGATTATCAATATGGCAGCTACGGACATATCAGCGCCGACTTTGGGGCAACCACATACGATTGGGCAAACATGCTGGAAACCTACGACAGTTCAAGCACTGAAGTCCAGAGACAAGCTGTCGCCAAATTGATGAGCCATTGCGGCGTGTCTGTCGAGATGCAATATGGGCCAGAAAGCGGCTCGAACATCCTTAGATCCTCTATCAGTATGGGTCTATATTTCAATTACAGCGCAAATTATATTGAGAAGAGCAAATACCCGAATGAAAGTGATTGGGTGACGACCTTGAAGCAGGAGCTTGACGCATCAAGACCCATTCTTTATGCAGGCAGCGGTACGGGTGGACACGCCTTCGTTTGTGACGGCTACGACAACAGCGACATGTTCCATTTCAACTGGGGGTGGAATGGCGGCAGCGACGGCTATTTCGCTCTCTCTTCCTTGACGCCGGGAAACTTCAATTTCAGCTTTGACCAAAATGCCGTGATTAATATTCAGCCTTTGACGGGCAACAGTATTCCTTTGAGTTTGACTGCCGTCAACAACGAAGGCACTATTAGCCTCAGCTGGATAGATGGCCAAAGTAGCGATTCCTACCATATTTATAGGAATAACGCGCTCATTGCCACAGCTACGGGAACTTCTTTCGTGGATGCCCAACCGCTTTATGGCCCCAACGTCTATTATGTGAGAGGGATGAAGGACGACATTCTATCGTTGCCGTCGAATGGCGAAACCATCACTATCGATTACCCGACCCCTGTTGTGAGTAACCTTAATGTGGAGACTTCTGACCATGATGTCACTTTGTCGTGGGACGATGCTACATGGAGCTATCCTCCTCAGGCTGACGCCGCAACGTTTTCCTACGTGGACGAAGAACGGCTATCCTTGGATTCATATTATTATTGGGGTGACGGTGATTTTTCTTTGTCGTGGGGGCATCGATACCCATCGGAGTCTTTGACCTCTTACAATGGAAAGGCTGTATTTGAAGTCTCCTTTTTCTCCATGTATTCAGGAACGTTCGATGTTGTGGTTTATCAAGGCACCAATAATGATAAGCCTTTAGAAGAGGTGGCCAGGGAATCCATCACCACTGCAAGATACGGCTGGAGTCGTGTTGGTTTCAACAATCCCGCCATCATCGATAGCAGTAAAGACCTATGGGTTTTTGTCATCAATACGGACTTTAAGGTACATAAAGTTCACCATAAGACCATTACCGAGGGTAATACCAATGCATGTTATTATGTGGCCGGAGCTGCACCTACTGCATATTGCTACAACATCGGAAATAACGATGCTTGGATGATTTGTACCTACCTCACCGACGGCACCTACACCTATAACCTCTACCGCAACGGTACCGCCCTCGCCAACGACATGAGCGACACCCAATACACCGACAGCAACTTGCGCGACGGCACCTACAGCTATTACGTGACGACCAATTACTATGGCGGCGTGACGGAGCCTTCCAATACCGTCACCGTGACGGTGCCGGGTGCCTTTACCCAAACCGTCGAGTTGAACGAGGGCTGGACGTGGTGGACGCCCACCGTGGAAACAGATTTGCCTGTTCTGGAGAGCGCCCTCGGCACCAACGGCATCCTCATCAACTCGCAAGACGGCGGCTTTGTGCGCTACGAGAACGGCGCTTGGAGCGGCACGTTGCAGGGCTTCGTGCCAGGACAGATGTATAAGATCAATGTCCAGACAGTCACCACCATTACCCTGACGGGCACGCCTGTCGCTGCTTCCACCATCAGCATCCTTCCGGGCTACAACTGGTTCGGCTACACGGGTGAGGCAGGGCTTTCCATCGACAAGGCCTTGGGTGAGGACTTCACGCCCAATGATGGCGACAAGATCATTGGGCAGGACGGCACCACCCAATTTGGCAGCACCGGTTGGAATGGCGACTTGGGAAGCCTCGTGCCAGGGAGGGGCTATATCTACCAATCGACTGCCACACGAACGAAGCCGATAACCTTCTAAACACCAACCCAAACGACCATGAAGAAACCTTTTTTGCTCTTTCTCCTCCTCGCCACCCTCACAGGCTTCGCCCAGATCCCCAACGGCTACTACAACGCTGCCAACGGCAAGACCGGCGACGAGTTGAAAGTGGCGTTGCATAACATCATCAAGGGGCACCAGGTGGTGAGCTATAATGGATTGCTGAATGCCTTTGCCTACACCGACTGCAAGCCCAACGGCAAGATTTGGGACATTTATTCCAATTATGAATATAGCCTTAGTGGTAGTTGTGGCGAATACGAACATGAAGGCGACTGCTGGAACCGTGAGCACACCTGGCCGCAGAGCTGGTTCAACGAACAGACTACGCCCCGCAGCGACCTCTTCCACGTGTATCCCACCGACGGCTATGTGAACGGACAACGCAGCAACTACCCTTACGGCGAGGTCGGTAACTACATTTACATCTCGGGGAATGGCTCCAAGTTGGGGTCTTGTGTCACTTCGGGCTATACGGGCCGTGTGTTTGAACCCATCGATGAGTATAAAGGCGACATCGCCCGTAGCTATTTCTACATGAGCGTGCGATACTACAGCGAAGACGACGATTGGAGTACGAGTGCCATGACCAACAAGTCGGTGATCCTGCCTTGGGCCATGACCATGCTGCTGCGTTGGAGCGACGCCGACCCCGTGAGCGACAAGGAGATAGCGCGCAACAACGCTGTCTACGGCTACCAAAACAACCGCATCCCCTTCATCGACCATCCCGAATACGCCCGTATGATTTGGGACCCGAGCTGGCAAGGAGGGATTTACTACAATATCACCTGCGCTACGAGCTTGTCGCACGGCAGCGTGTCGGCTCCCGAGAGTGCCATGGAAGGCACCACCGTGGCCATCACCGCCACGCCCGAACCAGGGTATATGGTAGGCACTTACACCGTGTATAAGACCGGCAGCCCGAGCACCACGGTCACGGTGAGCAGCAACGGCACCTTCACCATGCCGGGCTATGCCGTCACGGTGAGTGCTACCTTTGTGGAGAATAACAACTATTATAACATCGCCTTGGGAACGGTCAGCCACGGCAGCATCATTGCCTCAGAGACCAGCGCCAGGTCGGGGACGAGCATCATGCTGACGGCCACTCCCAATGCGGGCTACAGCCTCTATGCGTGGTACGTCTTCAAGACGGGCGACATGGGCGCCACTGTCAATGTCAGTGGTAACAGCTTCGTTATGCCTGCCTTCGATGTCACCGTGATGGCCACCTTTGTGCAAGGTAGTGCCAACGGTGATTTCGTGAAGGTGACGAGCGCGCCTGCGGACTGGAGCGGGGAATATATCCTTGTTTATGAACAAAGTGCCACTACAGGTTACGTTTGGACGGGCGTGGATGAGGTGAACAGCTATGTATCGAAAACCATTTCAAATGACATCATTGCTGACGACCAAAGCTTAATCACCCTGACGATTGCCTCAATGTCGGGCGGGTATTCCGTTAAAGTCAATGGAGGCACTAATAATGGTAAATACATCTATGGCACTTCGGGTAGTAACAAAATCAATTTTGGGACTAACCCGTCCTTGAACACGCTCTCCTATGAGTCCAATAGCGTGAAGATGGTCTCCAATACTTCGGTGATGCGGTACAACAACAATTCCGGTCAGGACCGTTTCCGTTACTTCCAATCCAGCACCTATACCAATCAGCAGCCTGTTCAACTCTATAAAAGGAGCTATGCCACGCAGACCCACACCATCCACTTCGAAAAGAATGGTGGCCAGGGCACGATGAACGATCAGACCGTCAATGAGTTTGAGCCTACGGCTTTGCAAACCAATGCCTTCACAAGAGAAGGCTATGTCTTCGAAGGCTGGAGCACCACCGCCGACGGCACAGGCGACTTCTATGCCGACGGCGCCACCGTCACCTTGCTCGACGACCTGACGCTTTACGCCCAGTGGGACCCGTTGTTCAACATCACCTTAATGCAGCCGAACCATGGCAGCATCAGCGCCAGTGCCTCGCAGGCCTTTGCCGAAACCGAAATCATCCTGACCGCCACGGTGGATCCCTGTTATGCCTTTACGCAATGGCTGGTGACCGATGCGCTGGGCAATGCCGTCACCGTCACCGAAAACCAGTTTGAGATGCCCGCCAGCGATGTCACCGTGAGTGCAGTAATCACCTATTCTCCGCAGAGCTTTGTGCAGGAGTACCAGCTCGTCACCTCAGCCGACCAACTCGTTGCAGGTCGCACGTACTTGATTGTCAATGTGGCCAATGGCAAGGCCTTGGGAACCACGCAAAACAACAACAACCGCAGCGCGGCGGATGTTAGCATTGCGGATGGTGTCATTTCTTCTATCGACAACACCGTTTGTGAGTTGACTTTGGGCATGGCAGGAGGCAAATGGACTTTTTTTGATGCGGGCTGGGGCAATAACGGCGGCTATCTTTATGCGGCAAGTAGTAGCGCAAACCATTTGAAGACACAGGCACCCAACAATGCCAACGGACAATGGAACATTACGATAGGTGAGGAGGGCGCGGCCACCCTTGCGGCGCAAGGCAGTAATTCGCATAATCTGTTGAAATACAACGACCAAAGCGTTATATTTTCGTGTTATGCCTCTGGCTCGACGCAGTTAGATGTCTGCTTGTTCCGCCGCACTGAGCTCGAGGATTACCCTGCCGAGCAGTATGTGACCCTCGAAGCCGGCTGGAATTGGTGGGCGCCGACGGTGGCCACGAGTGTAGAAGAATTGCAAACGGCATTGGGCGACAATCTGCAGTCCATACAGTCGCAAAACGGCACGCCCACGGGTAGTCTCGTCGCTGGACAGATGTACAAGATACAGACCACCACTGCCTGCACCTTCACGCTGAGCGGCACGCCGTTCACCAATGCCAGTGTCACCATCACCAACGGCATCAACTGGTTCGGCTGCATCGGCACGGAATCGCTGTCCCTTACCGCCCTCGGCATCAGTCCTGCGACAGGCGACAAGGTCGTCTCGCAGGACGGTGGTTTCGCCATCTACAACGGCAGCAATTGGAGCGGCACCCTCACCACCCTCCAGCCGGGTAGGGGTTATGTCTATATTTCGGCGGATAATCAGTCGAAGACAATAACATTCTGATTACTAATTAAATAAGGTTTCCGCTTCCAGCGGGAACAATCACTCTTGGCTTTGCCCCCGCGTCCGGTAGGCGTCCCCCTCTTGAGGGGGTGCCCGCAGGGCGGGGGAGTCAGCACATCCCTCACAATCCTAGTCTTCACTTTGCCCCCGCGTCCGGAGGCGTCCCCCTCTTGAGGGGGTGCCCGCAGGGCGGGGGAGTCAACACACATCCAAACTAATCACATGTGTTGACTCCCTTTATCCGTTTTTACTCATTCTCTCTTGAATTCCCCTGCACTGCTCCTCAATGAAACAAGCCACCCTATCTGCATCTTTACGCACATCACCATCCAACACTCGCAGGATTTCCAATCCCAACGCCTGCATCTGCCTATCTCTTTCCTTGTCCCTTTGCTGGGCCTCAGCAGAAAAATGGGAGGCTCCGTCGATTTCAACTACGAGGTTCAACTCCTTGCAGTAGAAATCCGCAATGAAGTTTAGAATCGGTTTCTGCCTGTTGAAAGTATAACCTAATTGTTTCGCTTTTAGACGTTTCCAAAGCATAGCCTCGGCTTTTTCTCCGTCTCGACGCATGTCCCTGCTGAATTCTCTAAGCTTTGGATTATACGGAAGATGATATCTGCTAAACAACAAACCATCAGGATTGATGCCTTGTTGGTAAAGATAGTCAGGGGTAATGTCCTCGAAATTCATGGCATGGAGGTTAAATCATGCAAAGATACGGTTTTTTGTAAATAAGGATTAATTTGCCTGCTGGTGTGCGTGTTGAATCCCCCCTGCCCCCCTTAGAAGGGGGACGCCTACCGGGCGCAGAACCTACCGGATGCTGTTCAAGCCTGTCTTAGTCGTCGCTTTGCGCCGCGTCCGGAGGTGTCCCCCGTCCCCCTTCAAAGGGGGCAGGGGGGGGGATTAGGGGGTGCCCGCAGGGCGGGGGAGTCAACACACACCCATTCACCTTAATACTACTTTCCAAAATCCGCAAAAAACAAACCCTCTTTGTCTTGCAAGTCAACTTTTTTTGTACCTTTGCGTGTTTATTTTTTAAAAAATGAAGCTTTTACGTTTTGTATGCCTTTTTTGTGCCGTCATCTTTGGCAGCACAGCCATGGCTCAGAGCCAAGATGAACTCCAACAACTCATGCGCAACCGCGGTGAGTATTACTTCACCCTCAGCGTTGACGACTCCTCTCAGATTCAGGAACTCAGCCGCATCTGCTCCGTCGACGGCACCGACGGCCGCAATGTGGTGGCCTACGCCAACCAGCAGGAATACGATAGACTGATTGCCTTGGGCTACCAGCCCGAGTTGCAGACGCCGCCTTCGCTGCGCGCCAATGTCACCATGTGGAACGGACAAGGCACTTATAACTGGGACAGCTATTTGACCTATGATCAATACGTGTCCATGATGGAAGGCTTTTCAGACAAGGCCATTGAAGGTCGTGAATGCACTTTGTTCAGCCTTGGTACCCTTTCCACAAGCGCCCATCGCCAACTCCTGGGTGTCCGCATCAACAACGGAAACCCCGAAGGCAAGCCGAAATTCCTTTATACTTCTACGATGCATGGCGATGAGATTACGGGTATGATTCTCATGCTGCGCCTTATTGACGAACTATGCACCAGCACCGACAGTCGTATCGTCAACTTGGTGAACGATCTCGACATCTATATTATGCCTCTGACTAACCCCGACGGCACATACAAGGGTGGTAACAACACTGTCAATAGTGCCCAACGTTATAATGGCCACAGTATCGACTTGAACCGCAACTACAAAGACTACTACCAAGGTGCTCATCCCGATGGTAACAGTTACGAGGATGAGACCGTTTGGACCATGGCCATGGGCGACGAGAATCTATTCACCATGAGCGCCAACTATCACGGTGGGGCAGAGGTGATGAACTATCCTTGGGATGCCGTTTACGACGATCACGCGGACAAGGATTGGTATGAATACGTCTGTACCGAATATGTCCGAATCGCCCGACAGGTCTATTCCTCCTATATGTCGGACACCTATTCCGACGGTGTCACCAGCGGCGCCGCCTGGTATGTCATCACGGGTAGCCGTCAGGACTACATGAATGCCTACGGACAATGCCGCGAGGTGACCGTGGAATGCTCCAGCACCAAGACCCCTGCTGCTTCACAGTTGCCCAACTTTTGGAACTACAACCACAACAGCATGCTGGCCTTCATGGAGCAATGCCGTAATGGCGTTCATGGCGTGGTGCGTGACGCCGACACTGGCCTACCTATTGAAGGCGTGAAAGTGACAGTGCTCAACCACGACAGTGAGACTTCGTTTGTCACTACGCATTCAGTGGGTGATTTCCACCGACCCATTAAAGGTGGCAGCTATACTTTTGAATTTAGGAAGAGCGGGTATTGCACCGAAACAGTTGATGTCACCATAACAGACGGACAGCGTGTGGATCTCACCGTGAATCTTGGCCATTGCGAAGTGCAGACGGAATGCTACAATGCCGTGACTGGCATTGCCGCTGTCACATACATCATGGGCCATCTCGAGGACACTACCCTTTATATGCCAGGTCAGAACAGCTCAAATGTGACAAGCATTTCGGCCACTGTAGAGCCTAACATCAACGGCTTCTCGGTAGAAGAAGGCACTACACTCCCTCAAGTCACTCTGACTGCCTATGGAAGCAATGGGCAATATTACATTTCCTATAACGGTCGCTATTTGGCAAAATCCAATTATGGGAGCAGCCTTGCTTGGGTCCAGAGTCAAAGTAGCACAGGTAGGTGGCACATTGATGAGAACGGCATCTATGTGAGTGTGTCAAGTGGTTGGAGTGGAAGCACCAACTATTACTTGTACTGCAATAATGGTTCTTTTGCCCTCAGTACAACGAAGCATAACAACATCACCTTCTACCAAGAAGGCGATTGTCCCACCACGATAGCCCTCGATGCTGAATGGAACTGGTGGACCCCCACTGTCGAAATGACCTTGGGTGAACTGGAAACCCTACTTGGCAGCAACGCCATCCTCATCAATTCGCAAGACGAGGGCTTTGCGCGCTTTGAAAACGGCACTTGGAGCGGCACCCTGGCAGAGATTGTTGCTGGTCAGATGTACAAGATTAAAATCGAGGCCACGGACCCCGTCAACCTCATACTGAGCGGCACACCCGCCTCAAATGTCAGCTTGACGATTCTGCCTGGCTACAACTGGTTCGGCTACACAGGTGGCCAGTCGAAGACCATCGACGAAGTGTTCGATGCGAACTTCAGCCCCACTGATGGCGACACGATCACCGCTCAAAACAACGACTATGCCACTTACAACGGCGAAACTGAGAGATGGGAAGGCTCTCTCGGCCTCCTTGTTCCTGGCCACGGCTACGTCTACCACTCCAACGCCTCACAGAGCAAGACCATCACCCTTGAATAACAAATTAAAACCATCACAAATATGAAGAAAGTTCTATTTTCGATTCTGCTCCTCGCCATCGGCATCAGCGCCCTGGCGCAACAGAGCATCCAATTGCGCTCGGCGGACAAGGCCGAGTGCGTGAAGAGCGACATGACGAGCCTCAAGGCCTCGTTCTCTTTCTCCACCATTACGGCAGAGGACTATGAGAGCGAGCGGGGTACCTTCTCGTGGCTCTAGATGGCCAACACTGTCATCGGCGGCAACGAGGGCGACCCGCAGATTCCTGTGGTCAACGAACTTATCGCGGTGCCTTTCGGCGCCCAGCCGCGCATCGAGATTACGAGCTACAGCACGACGGATTACCGTCTCGAGGATCTTGGTATCCATACCTTGGTGCCGCGTCAACTCCCGGTACGTAAAAGCCAGCGTCCTGAGGACGTGCCTTTCATCATGAACGAGGCTGCTTACCAGACCCGTGGTCTCCGTTCCGAGCCTCAAGCTGTCGTCAACGTGGAAGGCATCATGCGTGGCGTGCAACTCGGCAAGATGACCATCGAGCCGGTGAGCTACGACCCTGTCAACAACACTTTGCGCGTGTTCAATGACATTGAGGTCACCGTCCACTTCGACGGCGCCGACAGACTTGCCACAGAGGAAATGTTGGTGAAGACCTACAGCCCTTATTTCGACATCGCCTATAAATCGCTGTTCAACGGCAGGGCTATCACAAGCATTTATGACCAACACCCCGACCTCTACAGCACGCCTGTGAAGATGCTTGTGGTGACGACTTCGACTTATGCCAACAGCACGGCTTTCCAAACTTGGCTGACATGGAAAAAGCAGAAGGGTATTGCCGTGGATATATATACTGTGACCAGCAGCACCTCATCTTCCACCATCCGTTCACAAATCCAAAGCAGATACAATTCCAACCACCCGACTTTTTTGGTTATTGTGGGTGATGAAACTGTTGTCAAGAACTATGATACATATAACTTTGGTAGTACAGCCTATCCTGGAGCTATGGTCAGTGACTTGAAATATGCATCCATTGATAACGATGTGTATCACGATATGTACATGAGCCGTATGGCGGTGTCATCTACTACCGAGCTCAACAACTTGGTGAACAAGATTTTGACTTATGAGAAATACACCATGTCGGACCCGAGCTACTTGAGCAAAGTGTTGCTTATTGCTGGAAATGACACTAGCTCAGGCAATTGGGACGAGGCTGTTGGCAGACCTACTATCCAATATGCCGTCAACAACTACTACAATGCTGCTCATGGTTTCACTAATGTTTATAAGTATAATACATCATCTAATTATTCAGGTTGTTACAACTACCTAAGTTCTGGTGTCGGTTTCCTCAACTACACCGCTCATGGAGATATTAATGCACTTTCCGACCCCTCATTTACTGTAAATAATGTCAGCTCATTGACTAACAATGACAAGTATTTTTGGTTGGTGGCAAACTGCTGCTTAACTGCTAATTGGGGTAATAGTTCCGTTAGTCCTTGTTTAGGTGAAGCCATGATTCGTGCCTCCAATAAAGGCGCTTTTGGCTACATTGGATCTGTTCCGGAAACTTTATGGTATGAAGACTACTACTTTGGCGTAGGAGCATTCCCATATGTTGCAGGTACAGTGCAAACCACTTCGTCTACTTCGACAGGCATGTACGATGCTTTGTTCGATGATACAGGCTTTAACACTTTGAACTCTGTTCCTTTCATCGGTAATTTGGCTGTCTCGTATGCCCATGCGCAAGGCTATACCAGCAGCGTTAATGACGAATATTACTGGAGAGGCTACCAATGCTTGGGCGATGGTTCTGTGATGCCTTATCTTGTGAATCCAGCTGCTAACAACGTGAGCCATGACAATTCGATTCCTGCAGGTGTTAGCAGTTTCAGGGTGTATGCCGATGCCAGGTCGTATGTGTCCATCACCGTCAATAATGAAATCATCGGTGTGGCCGCCGTGCCAGCCAACGCCACATACGTTGACGTGCCTTTCACCACGGCTCCCGTGGCGGGCCAAACGGCAATGATTGTGGTCACCCGTAACCAACGCCAGCCCTACATCAATGCAAATGTTCCGGTTGCAAGCAACACGCAATATTCCATCACCGCCAATGCCAGTCCGGCCAATGGCGGTACCGTGACTGGCGCCGGCCAGTACTACGGTAACTCTAACTGTACCCTGACTGCCACGGCCAATCATGGCTACGTCTTCAATAACTGGACGCTGAACAACGCTGTTGTTTCCACCGACCCGACATACACCTTTACAGTGACAGGCAATGCCACCTATACGGCCAACTTCATGGCCTTGCAGGCCCACACCATCACCTGCAACCCCGTTGAGCATGGCACCATTAGCGCAAGTGCTACAACAGCTTATGTGGGTGACCTCATCACTCTGACGGCCACACCTCAAGCCAACTACCACTTGGATCAGTGGATAGTTAGGGACGCCACTGGTAACTCGATAATCGTGTCTAATGACCAGTTCACCATGCCTGACAGCGATGTGACCATCAGTGCCATCTTCAGGTCAGGCTATACCGTGACCGTGTTTGATGCCGCCAACGGCACTATTACTGCGTCGGCCACCACGGCCCAGCCTGGCACGCTCATCAATTTGACGGTGACGCCAAACTCAGGCTATACATTCATGGAGTGGAATGTCTATCAGAGCGGCGAGCCAGGCAATGCCGTGACAGTGACGAACAATCGTTTCACCATGCCTGAATTCGATGTCACTGTGAATGCCGTTTTTGGAGCGCCGGGAGAAGTACAAGTTGAAGTTGAAAATACAGTAAATGTTGGTACAGGGACCTCCACGACAAATGGAAACTATTTACCAATATATAGTGCTACTAGCAATGGTAACTATTCTCTGACAGAACAGATTTACACCACGAACGAGCTAGGTGCGGAGGGGACCATTACAGCCATAGAGTTTTACAACGCTGGCAGTAACGCTCGTACTCGCTCCTTGGACATTTATATGGTTAGCACCACCAATAGCTCTTTCATCGGTAATACAGCTTGGATACATCCAGCCACAACGGATAAGGTATTTAGCGGTAGTGTCACCTTTACAAGAAACGCTTGGACCACAGTTACATTTACCACTCCCTTTGAATATGACGGGACAAGCAACGTGGTTTTGATTGTGGATGATAATACCAGCTCGTCACAGTCGGGTGTGAGTTGCTATACTTATAATACTGGCAGCAGCAACCAGTCTATTCGTTATAATAATAAGAGCACAAATCCCGACCCTACTTCTTTCAGTGCAAGTGGAACTCTCTCAAGTAGCAAAAACAGAGTAAATTTCCATATCACGCGGATGGAAACGCAAACTCAGACACTGCCTGTGACATGCGAGGCTCCTATTATGGCAGTTTACGATGCCACTCCTTATTCCGCCGATGTGTATTGGGCAGGGGAGAGCGAAAGCTACAACATTCGCTATAGAATTCCAAGCGGTTTCATCTATGACTTCGAATCCGCAGAACCTTTTGCGGTCGACGCCTTTGCACCTTGCACCACTTTCGACGGCGATGGTTGCACCACTTGGGGCGTTGATGGTGCTTCATTCACTAACTCGGGGTATACGGGGTCATTCATTGCATTCCCATACGGAACTATCGGTGGTTTTACTCCTCACGGTGGTGTGATGTTTGGCCTTTGCATGGACGCTCATACGGATTGCGCTCCCAACAACGATTTCTTCATTCTGCCCGCTCTTACCATCGAAAGCGGCGATGTGTTCACCTTCTGGGCTCGTTCGGCTAATGACAACTATGGCCTTGAACAGTTCAAAGTTGGTGTTTATGGTGGAAATGGTACTTTGAGTTCTTATCTTGCAGGAAGTGCGACCGCTTCTGTCAGTGCGCCAACGACATGGACGGAATACAGCTATGATTTGTCGGCTTATGCCGGTCAAACCATTCAATTGGCCATCAACTGCGTCTCCAACGATGTATTCGGTTTCTTTATTGACGACATATTCGTGGGTCAAAACAACGCTCCTTGGATTGAAACGATTATCGATGTTTCCACCTATCCTTACACCATAGAAGGTCTAACTCCTGAAACCCTTTATGAAGCGCAGGTGCAGGGCGTTTGCAGTGGCATAGGCGAGACCGAATGGGTGGGGTCCTCCTTCACTACAACACCAGTGTGTAGTGCACCTATTCATCTGACTGCTGAAGCTTCAGCCACTTCTGCCAACTTGGAGTGGACAGGTTTCGTTGAAAGCTATAACTTGCAATATAGAACCGCTGGGTATACATCGTCTGGTTTCTTCGATGACTTTGAAAACGGCAGCCTTAACAACTGGGATTGGACCACTTATACACAAGGCGATGCCTTTAGCGGCTTTGGCTGGTTTGACTATAATCCACAAAGCCTGACCACCAGTTTCCCGACTGCCTATTCTGGAAGCAATTGTGCCATTTCCCTGAGTTATGGAAATGCTGCACTTCATGCCAACAACTATTTGGTAACACCTCAAGTTAGCCTCGATGGCACTTTGAAATTCTGGGTAATGAGCAACTATGCGGATGAGTATGAAGTGCTCCTTTCCACGGGCGGTAATGCTGTCTCCGACTTCACGGTCACACTTCAAGCCATGTCAGCTGCACCTAGCTCTTGGACCGAAGTCAGCATCGACTTGAGCCGCTATGCAGGACAACAAGGTTATATTGCCATCCACCATGTCTTCTATGATGGCTGGGGACTCTTTGTTGACGATTTCGGCATCTTCGGTGAAGATGTCCCTGCTGGCGAATGGCATACCGTCAACAATGTGACGAGTCCCTACGCCCTCACTGGCTTGAGCCCTGATACCTATTACGAATGGCAGGTACAAGGCGACTGCACCGATTGGAGTGCCTCGTCCATTTTCCTCACGCATTCGCTTTGCGATGCCCCCGTTGGCCTGACCACTACTGACATCACCGCCAATTCAGCAACACTCAATTGGGCTGAAGATTTGGACAAATACAATGTGCACTATGCCCCTGTTGCCTTCTACGAAGACTTCGAGAACGGATTGGACAATTGGACCACGGTCCGTAATGGTGCAGGCACAGAGAACACGGATTGGCATATCATCAATAGCGCAACAGCATTCTCAAACGGTGCTATCCCCGCTCATAGCGGAACTTATGTCGTCATGTCGAGAAGTTACTCTGGAGAAGCGTATAGCGTTGACAATTGGTTGATCTCGCCCCAACTCACTTTAGACGGATACTTGAGATTCTGGGTAATGGATGACGGCGAATACCATGAACACTTCGACGTCTATGTGTCAACCACGGGAAAGAACATTTCCGACTTCTCGTTGCTTGCTCAGCCAGGTGACGCTTCTTCAGAATGGACCGAAGTCACCGTGGATCTGCGTAGCTATCAAGGGGCCCAAGGTTACATAGCCATCCGCAACATCGATAACGACAAGGACTTCCTCTTCGTCGATGACTTCGCTATCTATGCCACTGATTGGACGGCAATCAACCGTGTCAACACGGGTCTTGTCGTCAATAACCTTGAATCGGTGACCGACTACGCATGGCAGGTTCAAGGTGTCAATTGCGACGGCAGCAACGGCACCACTGAGTGGAGCAGCATCGCCATGTTCACCACCGCCTTTGGCCTCGACAATGGCAGCAACTGGTGGACGCCCACAACGACGATGAGCCTCGACGACCTCAAAGAGGCCCTCGGCAGCAACGCCGTCCTTATCAACACGCAGGACGCCGGCTTTGCCCGCTATGAGAACAACGCTTGGAGCGGCACGCTGACTCGCATCGTCCCTGGACAGATGTATAAGATCGAGACCACGACTCCCGTCAGCCTTACCTTGAGCGGCGAACCCGCCACGGGTGTCAGCCTGACCCTCCTGCCTGGCTATAACTGGTTCGGTTATACTGGCACACAGGCCAAGGACATCGCCACCGCCCTCGTAGGCTTCACGCCCACCAACGGCGACACCATCACCGCACAGGATGGCACTACCATCACCTACAGCAACGGCAGATGGAGCGGCGCCTTCACGCTCACGCCTGGCCATGGCTATGTCTACTACAGCAAGGCCACGCAAAGCAGCACACTGTCATTCTAGCAGACTCAGACCTTTGACCCTGATCCTGACCCAACAACATTTTGAAGTTGGTCAGGGTCAAGGTCAGCGGTCAGGGTGAAATAACAAATGTCAACAATAAACCAAGAACTAAAGACACATCTGATCATGAAGAAAAGCATCATCCTTAGCCTCCTTCTGGCCGTCGGCCTGAGCCTCTCTGCCCAGCAAGCCGCGCCACAATGGCATAACATCCTTGGCGGTCAGCCCGAAACCTACCGCACCCAGCTCATCAGCAGCTCCGAAAGCAGCATTCAAGTCAACGTGCAGGTGCCTGGTTTCTACACCGCCCCTGTCACCACGCCGAGAGGCGAGGCGCAAGTCGTCACCCTGCCCAAGGCCGTCAGCACCGCCCATGCCGGAGAACCCGACATGCCCATGACGGGTATCCCCGTGCTCATTGGTGACAAGGCCCGCATGAGCATCCGCGTCGTTGATGCGCAATACATGGATTTTGAAGGCATCGAGGTGGCGCCATCAAAAGGCGACTTCCCTCGCACCATCAACCCTGAGGATGTGCCTTACACATACGGCGCATGCTACAGCGAGGATGCGTTCTTCCCGGCCAGCAACATTGGCCTCTATGAGCCATACATCATCCGCGACTTTCGCGGACAGAACATGGTGGTCTATCCCTTTGCCTACAACCCCGCCACCAAGACCCTCCGCGTGTACTACAACATGACGGTGGAGATGTACAAGGTGGACGACCACGGTGAGAATGTCATCGAGAGCCGACGCAGCAACGTCGTCAAGATGGACCCCGACTTCAAGAGCGTCTACCAGCGCCACTTCATCAACTATGAGGCCGCGATGAACCGCTACACGCCCCTCGACGAGGAAGGCGACCTGCTCATCATCTGCTACGACAACTTCATCAGCTCGATGACCGACTTCGTCAACTGGAAGAAGACCCGTGGCGTGAACACCACCATCGTAGGCACGAGCACCGCTGGCTCCACCTATTCGGCTATCCAGAGCTATATCCAGAGCCAATATAATGCCAACAACAACCTGACCCATGTGCTGCTCGTCGGCGACGTGGCACAGATTCCGGGATATACTTATTCTGGTGGCGGTTCCAACTATAGCGGCAAAGGCGACAACCCTTATGGACAAGTGGTTGGCAACGACATTTACAATGATATTTTCATCGGACGTTTCTCAGCTAGTAGTGCCTCCCAAGTGACCACCCAAGTCAATCGCATCATCACCTACGAGCGCGACCTCACCACCTCGGCCACATGGTGCCAAAATGGTCTCGGCATCAGCACCACGGCAGGCAGTGGCGGCCATAACAACGAAGATGACTACCAGCATATCGAAAACCTTCGCACTGATTTGATGAACTATGGCTATGGCACTGTTTATCAAGATTATTACAATGTGAGCGGATATCCTTCATCTTCGTGCACTACCATTAGCAACCATATCAATAGTGGCGTGGGCATAATCAATTACTGCAACCATGGGCAGGAAACCGGATGGCAGTCCCACTCACCTTACTACACGAACACTTATGTCAACGCCTTAACCAACGACAACAAACTGCCCTTCATCTTCTCAGTGGCCTGCTTGGTTGGCAAGTACGACTATGCAAGTGGCGATTGCTTTGGCGAGACTTGGATGCATGCCACCAACGGCAACAATCCGACGGGAGCCATCGGCGGCATGTTCTCCTACATCTCTCAGCCCTGGATACCGCCCATGTGGGCACAAGACGAGTTTGTCGACATCCTTTGTGAACTGAAGAGCAACAACATCAAACGCACTTTAGGTGGAGCCGCTGTCAATGGGCTTTTTGCCATTTTCGACAATTACAGCACTACCAATCAATCGGCTGTCGGTACCTACCAAGCCTGGGTTCTCTATGGTGATCCCACCTTAATGATCCGTACCAAGACCCCACAAGCCATGACGGTCACCCATAACGGCAATATTAACTTGGGTGCCACATCCTATACGGTCACTGTCAGCAACGGCAACGGGGCAGTGGCTACCATCACCGACGCGGACCACAACATCTTGGGCAAGGCTACCGTGAACGGCAACACGGCCACCATCAACATCAACGGCACCTTGACGCCCGACACCGAGCTCACGCTTTGTGTGTTTGGATATAACAAAGTGACCTATCTCGGCACGATTGACGTAGTGGGCAATACGAATCAAGCTGTCATTACCGCTACAGCAAATCCCGCTGAAGGCGGTACTGTGAGTGGTAGTGGTGTATACGAATTGGGCGACCAATGCACCCTTACAGCCACACCCAACACAGGTTACACCTTCACCAACTGGAAGAAAGGCAACACCGTGGTGAGCACCAACGCCACCTACACCTTCACGGTGACGGAGAATGCCACCTATACAGCCACCTTCACCGTCATCCCACAATACACCATCACGATTTCCCCCAATTCTGTTGAAGGCGGCACCGTCGCATTCGGTGGAAGAGGTGACAGAGATGAGCTCGTCTACGGATTTGAGGACGGCTGGCAAGGTTGGACCACCTTCCAAGGCAACACCACTTCGCCTAACAGTTGGATGCATAACACCTCTTATCCCACTTCCAACAATAACTTCACTAGTGGCTATGGCCACAACAACTCCGACGGATTCATGCTCTCCGAGTCCTACATCTCGGGCTCCTCGAGCGGTTCTGGCACCGCTGTCACCCCTGACAACTATCTCGTTTCTCCGCAGGTACGCTTGGGTGGAAGCATCTCTTTCTATGCTGGCGCTAGAAACACCAGCTATTGTGCAGAGAAGTTTTCCGTAATGGTATCAACGACCGACAATACCAACGCTGCCAGTTTCACAACAGTTGCGACTTGGACCTTGTCTTTGTCCCAAGCTGGATATAACACTACGCCGTATACTGCTGACCTTAGCGCCTACAGTGGCATGGGCTATGTGGCCATCCGCCATCACGACTGCTATGACCAATGGTTCCTCTGCGTTGACGACATCACCATCGTGGAAGGCGAGGTGGAAACGGGTACCGTCACCGCAACGTTCTATGAAGGCGAAACCTGCACCGTGACTGCCACGCCAAACGAAGGCTACGGTTTTGTGAATTGGACCGAAAACGACGCTGTTGCGTCGACTGATGCCAGCTACAGCTTTACCGTTGCCAGCGACCGTAATCTTGTGGCCAATTTTGCAGAGGCGATGACCGTCGAACTCTCACAAGGCTGCAACTGGTGGACCCCCACCAAGGCGATGACGCTTGAGCAACTCGAAGCCGCCCTTGGCAGCAACGCTGTCCTCATCAACTCGCAGAACGCTGGCTTCGCCCGCTATGAAGGCGGCCAGTGGAGCGGCACGCTGACTGGGATTGTCCCCGGACAGATGTATAAGATCGAGACCACCGCTCCCGTCAGCCTCACCTTGAGTGGCGATCCCGTCACGGGCGTCAGCCTGACCATCCTGCCTGGCTACAACTGGTTTGGCTACACGGGCGCACAAGCCACTGAAATCGCCACGGCCCTCGGCAACCTCGGCATCACGCCCGCCAGCGGTGACACCATTACCGACAGGGATGGCCATACCGCCACCTACAACAATGGTTGGAGCGGTGAACTCACCACACTGCAGCCAGGACATGGTTATGTCTATTGGAGGCAATAGTAATGGCTAATATGAGGACGACAAGATACAAGGAGAAATCTCCTCAATTTCATCTCCTCGGGATATTTTTTCAAAATAATTGCTGCAAATAATAAATAAATCACTAAATTCGCAGCCTATAAATGGAATAATAATACAAAAATCACTAGAATATGAAAAGAAGAATACTATGTTTAATGGCATCCCTGCTCCTCTGCGGAGCGGTGAGCGCACAGAATTGGGGTGATAATCCCGATTCTCATGCACAACCCTCGAACACGCCCATCGTGGCCACGGTTCAGATTAATGGAAATACCGTAGCAACCCCGACGTCTGACTACCGCCTCGGTGCCTTCATCGACGGTAACCTGTGGGGCATTGCCGCGCCTCATACTGACAATAAGTTCTGGATACAGGTGTTCTACGAAACCACAGGCGAAGAGATTAGTTTTAAGCTCTACGATGGCCAGAATGAGTACACCACTTGCACTGTCGTTGAACCCACCACCATGACCGCCGTGACCACTTCCGAAGCTGGTGCCGTCGTGACACTGAATTTCACAAATGGACAGACGGTGGAAACGCAGTTGGCGGAAGGTTGGAACTGGTGGTCACCCAGTTTTGAGATGGATGGTGAAGCAATGCTTGTTGCTTTACAGAATGCACTTGGTGGAAATGGAGTCAGAATCACTTCCCAAAGTGATGGTTCTCTCGTATATGAGGACGAAGAGTGGAGTGGCAGACTCCAAAGTATTGTACCTGAAAAAATGTACAGAATACAGAACATCTCACCATGCACTTTGTCGTTAACAGCAGCTCCTGCAATTCCTTCGAACCATCCAATTACAATTTATAAAGGATACACATGGATGGGTTTTCCTGCAACCCAAAGTATGAACTTATCGGAAGTTTTTTCGTCATTTACACCTGAGGAAGGCGATAGAATTGTTTCTTTCGAGGACGGTTCTGCTCTTTATGAGGATGAGGAATGGTCTGGTAGGTTAACTAGGCTTGAGCCAGGCAAGGGTTATATTTATATTTCCGTGGCAGATGAATCTAAAACCCTTATTATTGGACAATCCGCCACAAATAATAAATAAATATTAAAATAGCATTAACCGTATAAAAGAATGACAGCCATGAAAAGAAAATCAATATTGTTACTTGCGTTCACTTTGATTTTTGGTGTAATTCAAGCACAAAATCATTACACATTTAATACTAATGATTACCAAACAAATTTGCCATATAGAACACAAATCTTAATAAATGGTATTGAGCAAACTTCTTCAGACATTGAAGTAGGTGCGTTTGTTGGAGACCAAGTTAGAGGAAGTGGTCGAGTTGAGAAAATGAATACATCGATAGATTATTACAGAGTGGACCTCCAGATTTACTACACTATTGTTAATGAACCAGTCACTTTTAAAATCTATGACCATCAAAGTCAAATCGAGTACACTGAATACACAGCGACTATCCGAGGAGAACAGGTGGCACTAACAACTGGATGGGATGAAGTTGTGACCACCAATAAGTATCCACTGGTTTTAGATTTCACCACTCCCTCCAGTAGCCTCGAGCTCACCGTAGAGTCTTATACCGAGACTGGCGGCTACTACCTCATTGCTCCGCCTTTCGGCGATGTGGATCCTGATAACGTCACTAACATGATTCCTACCTCGGGAGGCTATGACCTCTTCTATTTCGACCAAACTCATGAATTGGAATGGATCAACATTAAGGACGGCAACACCAACCTCTTAACCGGAAAGGGTTATCTCTATGCTAGAGAAGAGGGCGCAACGCTCACCTTCACAGGCACGCCTATCACTGGCGAAACATACGATGTGAATCTTGTCTACGATGAAGGTGACGATGTCGAATTGCCGGGATGGAACCTCATCGGCAATCCGTTTGCCACGGAAGCCACACTCGACAAGCCTTATTACAGACTGAACAGCGACGGCAGCGAGGTGAATGCTACAACTGAGACTACGAATATCAACGCCATCGAAGGTGTGTTTGTCCACACCGATGCTGCTGGCACTGCTACGTTCACCAAGGGCACGGGCTCGAAGACCAGCCAAACCGTGTCGCTCAACCTCGTGCGTAACGACCGCAGCGCATCGCTCATCGACCGCGCCATCGTCCGCTTCGACCAAGGCGGTCAACTGCCCAAGTTCATGCTCGACCCCACCAACACCCGTGTCTACATCCCGCAGAATGGCACAGACTATGCCGTGGCTACTTGCAGCGACGACAACATCATGCCCGTCAGCTTCAAGGCCAAGGAAAACGGCTCCTACACGCTGAAGGTCTCCATCGAGAACGTGGAAATGGGCTACCTCCATCTGATTGACAACAAGACTGGCAACGACGTCGACCTGCTCGCCACTCCGAGCTACACCTTCAACGCCAGCCGCCTCGACTACGCCGACCGTTTCTCACTGGTCTATGCCACTACCACTGGCCTCAGCGAGAACTTCGCCTTCTTCAATGGCAGCAACTGGTTTGTGAGCAATGAAGGCAAGGCTATCATTCAAGTCGTGGATCTTACGGGCCGCATCCTCAGCAGCGAGTCCATCAGCGGCAATGCCGAGATCAGCCTCAGCCCAACCGCTGGCATCTACATGCTCCGCCTTATCAACGGCGACAACGTGAAGACCCAAAAGGTGGTGGTGAGATAACCATGACCGCTGACCCTGACCCTGACCGCCCACCCATGGGGATAACGGTCTGGGTCTGGGTCAATGGTCAGGGTAAAACAAACCTGAAGAACGAACATAGAATTAGAAACAAACATAAAAACTATAAAACGATGAAGAAATTAGTATTAACAATTGCAATCGTCCTGGGTTTGAGTCTCAGCTCATTTGCGGAATATGGCGGCGGCCTGTTCAAACGTGGCGTCACCGACGAGGAGTTCTACGGTGCTGGTGGTTACCGCGAAGAAGGTCTTCTCACGCCCAAATTGCCCCAACACGATCAAGATGGCGACCAAGACGCTCCCCTCGGTGCCGGTATCGCATTGCTGACTGCCCTCGGCGGCGCCTACCTCGTGGCTAAAAAACGCAGAGAGGAATAATCGTTATGGGATCGGCTAACGCCGAGAAATCTGTCAAAAATTGTTTTTGATGGGATCGGCTAACGCCGAGAAATCTGTCAAAAATCAGTTAAAAATCGATCAAAAATCGATGAAAATCAAAGCAATAGATTTTGAAAGATTTTGAAATAGATTTTTGAAAGATTTAACTACGTTGAATACTGCGTATTTCTTGCGAAGCAATCCCCCAAAAAATAATTGCGAAGCAATCCAAAAGCTTGCCGAAGGCAATGCCAAAAATGTAAAAGGTGTCACCGCAAGGTGGCGCCTTTTTTTATGTCCGATATGTCCCCGAAAAAAAGACCCGGGTCTGCCTATGGAAATAACCCGGGTTCTAACACGAGCAAACCCGGGTCTGCTCGGGAGGAGATATGGGTCTCCTGGGGTTTTAGGGTACCCTTCCCGGCAAAGCCGCTATCAGCTTCTTCGTATAGGCGTTTTGCGGGTGCTCAAACAGCTGGTCGGCATCGTCCATCTCCACGGGTTTGCCGTTGTACATCACCACTACGCGGTCGCTCATGAAACGCACCACGCTGAGGTCGTGCGAGATGAAGATGTAAGTCAATCCGCGCTCTTCCTTCAAACGGTTGAGCAGGTTGAGGACCTGCGCCTGCACACTCACGTCTAAGGCCGACACCGACTCGTCGCAGATGACCAGCCTCGGGTTGACCGCCAAGGCTCTGGCAATGCAAATGCGCTGCCGCTGGCCGCCCGAGAATTCGTGCGGGTAACGGTCGTAGTGTTCCGCCTTCAAGCCTACCTGCTCCAACAACTCACAAACGGCGTCCCTGAGGGCGCCTGAGCCTGTCGAAGGCCCCTTAGTCCCGCAACCATGCACCCGCATCGGTTCCGCGATGGCCTCGCCGATGGTGATGCGTGGGTTGAGGCTGGAGTAGGGGTCCTGAAACACAATCTGTGCCTGCTTGCGGAAGTCGCGCAGGGCCTGCCCCTTCAGCGCGGTCACCTCCACGCCGTCGAACCACACCTTGCCACCAGTAGGCTCGGCTAGGCGCAGGATGCTGCGCCCTAGGGTGGTCTTGCCGCAGCCCGACTCGCCCACGAGGCCGAGGGTCTCGCCCTCGTAGACGTCGAGAGTGACGTCGTCGACGGCCTTCACGTGGTCGTAGACCCTGCTGAACACGCCCTTGCGCAGGGGATACCAGGTTTGCAGATGTTCCACCTTCAAGAGGGGTGTCTTGCTGTAGAGCTGCTCAAGGTGCGCCTTACGCTCCGCCTCGGTGATCTGCAGGTCGTGCAGGATTTGTTTTTTGCCGCCCTTCCACTGTCCGTCGAGAAACTCCTTGACGATGGGCAGGCGCTTGAGTCGCACGTCCATGGGCGGACGGCAGGCGAGGAGGCCTTGTGTGTAAGGGTGTTTGGGATGGCTCATGATCTCTCGCACTGTGCCACGTTCGAGGATCTCGCCGTTGTGCATCACCGCCACGTCGTCGGCGATCTCGGCCACCACACCGAGGTCGTGGGTGATGAAGATCATGCCCATGCCCGTCTCGGCCTGCAGCTTGCGCAGCAACTTCAGGATTTCGAGTTGCACGGTGACGTCCAAGGCCGTGGTCGGCTCGTCGGCGATGAGTAGCTGGGGATGGCAGGCAATGGCCATGGCGATCATCACACGCTGTTTCTGTCCGCCCGAGAGCTCGTGGGGATAGCTGTCGTAGATGGCTTCGGGCCGCGGCAGCATCACCTGCTTGAAGAGCTCGATGACACGCTCCTTGGCTTCTTTCTTGCTGACATCTTCATGCTGCAATATCATCTCACTGACCTGATACCCGCACTTATACACGGGATTCAGCGACGTCATAGGCTCCTGGAAGATCATGGCGATGCGTTTGCCGCGCACCTCGGCCATCTGGCTCTCGGTGTAGCCTTTGATTTCCTCACCTTCGATGCGGATGCTGTCGGCCTCGATGCGGCTCACCCGCTCGTTGAGCAGGCGCATCACCGCCAACGAGCTCACCGACTTGCCCGATCCCGACTCGCCCACAAGACCCAAGGTGCGACCCGCCATCACGTCGAGGTCGATGCCGTGGACGGCTTCCACCCATTGGCTTTCGTGCTTGAAGGCGACTTTGAGATTCCTTATGGAGAGCAAGGGTTCGGTCATTTTGCGGTATTTCGTGCAAAAATAGTCTTTTTTTATCGGTTTATTGGTTTTTTAGTATTTTTGTAGAATCAAACACATTAAAACAACACGCCATGAAACACATTTACCTTGCCTTATCCTTGGCATTTCTTCTCTTTGCCTCATGTGGCACAAACAACCAACCCGTAGATGAAGATACGACGGAGCTGTCGCAGGATTACGTCACCATTTCTGACGACCAGCCCGCCATCACTGGTGAGATCAAAGACGGTGGCCTGTGGCTCACCTTCCATAAGGACCAGATCCTGCCCGTTGGCATCATCGACGACGACTCGTATCGTCTGCCTGATGAGCCTGTCAAAGTGGAAGGACTGAAAGGCGCACCGAAGAATTTCATCATCGCCGACATGGGTCAGGACTACAACCCCATCCTCTGCGTGCTTACCGAGGAGGGCAAGGTGCAGATGCTCAGCCTATGGAATACTGTCTCCACTGGCGATTTGGAAGCCACTGTGATCCCCATGGACAACATCGTTGGCTTCACCGACGGCCCTGGAGGTCCCTGGGAGGATGAGGACGGCACCGTGTTCTACGATTACGTCACCATCTATGGACTGGATGAGGAGGGCAACGAATACGAGGTGAATGAGTACACATTATACAACTGGTTGAAGCATTATGTTTACGGCGACGACCCGGAATGGCCAACTACCCTTTACACCTTGAACCTCTCCGCCGATTGGAAGATGAGGTTTGTTGAGGAACGCCTACAGGAAGAGGCTGTCGTGGAGAAGCAAGGCCGTTTCTGGCCCATGGCATTGGATTGGGATGGAATGAAGTTCCGTTATGGCTACGAGCTGACCCGACTGATTGATGCCACTGACCTCAGCAGCGACCCCAAAGAGTCGGAAATTTGCGAAAAAGGCGTATTTGAGTTGAGTTATAGCGACAATCCCGCCTACTTCGTCGTCAATCCTATCGAGGGCCTCGACTTGACGGGACAGGGATTGAACCAACCCGTGGAGTTCCAAGCTAGTGTGGGTTATTAATAAAAAATGATACGACCTTATGGAAAATAGAAAGTACATTTTAGCCGTAACAGCATTAGCCTGGCTATTTGTTGGCTACGGCTGTTTCGGCGACAAGAAGGAAAAGAAAGTCGACACGCCTGTGGAGGCGCCAAGGGTCGATGACAAAGGCATTGCTTTTCAGATGTTTGAACGCATTCCCAAGGAGGACTTGTACGAAGGTTTCCAAACGAAGACCTACACCTGTCCCGACGACTGCCACCGCCATTTCGGCGACAGCGAAGGTAACGACATGGACGCTGGGCTGTATATGGAAAACGGAGGCAACCATAGGTTCACTGTGGATTGCTTCCCACTGAAAAACGGCGGCTGGCTGGCCATGCTGGTCAACGAGGGCTGCTTCGACGGCTGCGAGCAGACCGTGAAGACCTACATCTACAAGGACGACGTCTTGACTCCCGCGAACGGCATGTTGCCTGTGCCCACCATGGAAGAAATGGTGGCCTATCCCTTCCTCCTGTATGGCATCAGCGACGATGAAATCAATGGGTTCAAGTCGGAATGGGACGAGCGTATGCTTTATAATGTCAAAGGCGACACCTTGATGGTGGAGGCGGAGACGCTCAACTACGACGAACAGTTCATGTCGGTCCTGTCGGCAAGGATGTACGTGTGGGACGGCGAGCGTTTTGTTCCCACTCTGAACAATGAAGCGAGGACCTATCCTCTTGTCGATCGCGATGGCCTGGGCGGCCTTCATCTGAACGACAGCATGCCCGAAGAGTTGCCCGGACTCAGCAAGCGCTACGAAGGCGAGGTGCTCGCCTTCAACCGCGACGGGGAGCCTTTCGTCAAGCTCCATCCCGATGGGGCAGGCAAGATACAGGCCATCGACGTCTTTGCCAAGGACTTGACCTATTACCGCGGCAAGATCGGCGACACGCTCAACAGACTGCTCTACAAAGGTGCACTCGAAAACAAGGCATACTATAAGGAGGGCGAATTTGTCGTGACCGAAGAAAGTGAATCCTCCGAGAACCGCATCGACTATGTGGGCCCGAAAGATGCCATCGACGGCAGTTTCGTGGATGGCGAGATCGCGAATCCTAAGTTCAGGCCCGATGCCACGGTGCAGTATATCCGTATCTACAAGCCCCACCATTGGGAGAACGACACCTGCGACATGCAAGCCCTTAAGACGGCCTTGGACGAGTCCGGTCTGGGCGGCGCCTATCCTGATTGTTTGAAGGCCTATTACGACGTCAACTCAATCTATTATTTCAGGGAGCTGTATAACCACAGCTGTGACGGCTACTGCGATGTCTTCCAATACTATTTGCATTGTTATCCTCTGAAGGCCGGTGGCTTCAAGGTGTATGTGACTACAGATTGGCAACCCGGAGATGAGGGTGACGATGTGGATGCAGGCTATTCGCCTATCGAGACCTATGTATTCAAGGATGGAAAAGTGACCGAGGCTGAGGTTGAGCCAGGCATGAATGACTATGAGACTAATGTGGGTGGATTCCGCTTTGTCAAGGTCATTGATATCATTTTTAGGGACGATGCCATGGAGATTGTCCACAGAGACGAAAGTAACACGGAGCACCGCGTCGAATACACTTGGGACGGCACCTCGATGCGCAAGACCAACGAAGGGTTTTATGAGAATGAGTTTTAACAATAAAAATAAAAAACATGAAAAAACCAGTTGCCGTGGCGTTGCTGTTATGCTTCGCCTTGCCGATGATGGCACAAAACAAAAAAGAGGAGGCTCGCGTTCAACTGGCCCGTGAGAAATACGCGGAAGGACTAGCGAACATTGCGGCCGTGAAGCAATACGAGGCTGACGACATCCCTGCTGTCAACTACACCACAGTGGTGCGTAAGCAAAACTGGGCAGGGGCAGTTCTGGTTTACGCGTTACGGCTATGCCAAGGACGAGATGGTGGAGTTGCGTGGCTATTATGATGCCAATGGGAAACTCTTCCGCACCATCTGCAAACGAGCCGACAAGAACGGCGAAATGAAGATCTGCGAACTTGATGAAGAGCTGGAATCGGCTTATTCCATGGTTTTTGATCATTTCATCGCTTTGAACGCCGCCTTCCAGGCCATCTATTCTGTTAATCCTTAAACACAACAAACCAATAGTTTCTATAAATCATGAAAATACATAATCTATTACTGGCTGCCTGCGCGACGCTCCTTGTCTTCAGCGCGTGCGACAATAACGGCCAAAAGCAAGCAACAAAGGAAGACGTTAAGCCAACCGTGCAAGAAACGACGGTGACCACTTCGCCCGACTTGGTCTTTTTCGACCTGCAAGGCCCAGTGAAACGTTGCGACCTTGTGGAGTTCGACCGTAATGGCAAAATCACTTCGGTTGACGGCCAAGACCCATTCGCCCTTGAAAAGCCACAGCGTGATATGAATGACGATGGCGAGGTGGTGGACTATTGCCGTTGGACTCGCGATGCCCAAGGCCAAATCGACTCTATCCTCTGCTATGAATACGAGGATGAATACAGATGGCATGATGGGCGGGTGACCCAAGTCTTGTCGGGCTATGAAGGGCAACTTTGGTTGACCGACCGCGAGTATGATGCCGATGGACGATTGGTGAAGACAAAGCAGTATGAAGTCGTCGAGACCGAGGGGCCTGAAGAGGTGAACCTAATGTGGGTTACCGAATACACCTATCTTGAATTCGACGACCGTGGCAACTGGATACGTAGAAAACAGACGGACACGGATCAAGTTGTTGAATATGTCAACGAAACGGAAGTGTCCAGAGAGATCGAGTATTATTGATTCGACCTATGGAGAAAAAAAAGCCCTGCTGTGATGCGGGGCTTTTTTTGTTTGCTTTCAGAACGTCGGGTGAATCCAGATGGACGACACCTTGGCGTCAGGTTTGAAAGTGGGATTCTCGACGGGCGCAGGGATGTCGAAAGGCACTTCCGGCAGAAGGCCGTCGTAGGCCTCGCTACTGATGAGATAAGTAATGCCGCCGTCGTAGATGCGGAAATACTGGTCGTCATAGAAAGTAACTTCCAAGTCAGGGTTGGCTTTCAGGATGTCGTTGACGTTGCTCCCAACTCCTATGCCGTTATGGGTGAACTGGTCCGACACCACCATGATGCCCCCGATTTCGTTCGACTGTGCGTCGGTCTCATCGATATAGGCGGGGAAGATGATAAACTGTACCACGCCGTCCTTGCTGAACTCAACGGAGACTTCCTCCATCTCTTCCTCATCAACCGAAACGACCGCTTTGATGTCGTAATCGGGGTGCGAGTCGGGAATGGCGTCGCCAATCTTGAATTCACCAAGGCCTTCATCGGTGATAATGTCTTTTTTGGGGAGATTGTCATTTGTCGCCTGGATGGCTGTCGATTCGGGCTCTATGGCCTTTTGGTCCTGAGGATTGCCGTTGTTGCAGGCCGCCAATGTCACGGCCATCGCAAAGAATAATGCTTTTGTCTTCATAGTTTGGTGTTTTTTTGCTTGGCAAAGATACGTTTTTCTTGAAAAATGCCTACTTTTGCGTAATGTTAACCATTAAAATAGTCTAATGATGAAAAAACAAGCACTTCTTATGGTGTTGTTGATGTGTCTGTCGCTACCCATACTGGCACAAAACAACAAGAAAGTAGACGATCGCATCAAACTCGCTCGAGAGAAATATTCAGAGGGTTTGGCACTTATTGCCGAAAATTCCGCAGATCAATATCCTTTAAACTATACCATTGTCGTCAGAAATCAAAACTGGGCGGCCGTAGGCATGAGATCTGATTCGATTTGGTTTTACTATAACGAGCTTCGGGATGATGAGGAAGAACCCTATCCCAATGACTATGCCCTTCGCATGGTGCACCGCACCTATAATGTGGCCGCTCGCGACTATTTGGAAGAATACCTATTTGATGACAACGGAAAACCGTTGTTCTTTTTCACACACTTTACGGAGATGCTCAATTCTATAGATGATACATTTGAGTTTGAGGTTCGCTATTACTATGATGAGAACGGCAACATCATCCGCTCCATCTTCAAGATGATGGACAAAAACGGAAAGATGAAGGAAATCACCACAAAGAGTCATCCCGAAGTAGTGAAGGAACTCGACGGACTTACCTCGCCGGATTTCAAATATGTCAAGAACATTTTTGACGCCATTTATTAGAATCAACCAACGATGAAGAAAAACCTGTTATTCCTTTTCGCCCTGCTGCCGATGGTGGCATTGGCCCAGTTTGACCAGTATTTCACTGAGTCGTCGCTGCGTGTCGACTATGTCTTGACGGGCAACAACAAGACGACCACCTTCTCGCTCAAGGAACTCATCCATGAGCCTTATTGGAGCGGATCGAAGACCAACCTCATCGATGACCTGGAGTTTGGCAACTACATCGTCAAGGTGTTTGAGGCGGGCACGGACCATCTCCTGTTTTCCAAAGGTTACCAGAACCTCTACGGCGAGTGGACCAGCACTCCTGAAGCCTTGAAGCTTACCAAGAGCTTTGAGGAGTCGGTCGTCGTGCCTTTCCCCAAGGTGAAGATCGACATCGCCTTGTACCGGAAGACTTGGGAAGGTGAACTGGTAGAGGGGATGCGTCTCACCGTCAACCCCAGCGACTATTTCATCCGCGACTACGACAAGCTCGACCTGCCCGTCTATGATGCTTGGATCGGCAACAAAGACATCACCCATGCCGTCGACATCGTCATCCTGCCTGAAGGCTACACGCAGGCCGAGATGGGCAAGTTCATCAAGGATTGCGACTTCTTCGTGAAGAGCCTCTTCGACTATGCACCTTACGACCGCTACCGTGAGAGCTTCAACGTGCGTGGTCTGATGGTGCCTTCCGAGGAGAGCGGTTGTACCATGCCCGGTGACCATATCTACAAGAACACGGCCATGCGTTTCAGCTTCTGGACCTTCGACTCGGAGCGTTACTGCATGAGCACCGACAACCGCGACATCCGCGACTTGGCGGGTCAGGTGCCTTACGACCAGATCTATATCCTCGTCAACACTGACAAATACGGGGGAGGAGGCATCTATAACTTCTATTGCTCCAGCGCAAGCAGCAACAGCTTCTCGGGTGATGTCATCATCCATGAGTTCGGCCATGGCTTCGCAGGCCTTGCCGACGAATACTATAACGACGAGACGGGCTACGACCACATGTACAACCTCGCCGTCGAGCCTTGGGAACCCAACATCACCTCGCTCGTCGACTTCAGCGGCAAGTGGGGCGACATGCTCGACAAGAAGACGCCCGTGCCTACGCCGCGTGAGAAGAAATACGAACAGACCATCGGCGTGTTTGAGGGTGGCGGCTACGAACCCAAAGGCATGTACAGCCCCCACATGGACTGCCTGATGAAGACCTTCAAGGGCCACGAGTTCTGCCCCGTCTGCCAACGCGCCATCGAACGGATGATACTTTATTATAGTAAATAGTTAGCAGTTTGCAGTTGGAAGTTGGGAGTTGTTCAGTTGTTCAGTTAATAGATAACAGTTAAAATAAAGAATACTATGGAAAATTTTGGTGATTATATTAGAGAAAAATGTTTGGATTTTGCCGTTGACATTGTAAACACATACAAACACCTGTGCGAGGACAAAAAAGAATATGTTTTGTCAAAGCAACTGCTTCGCAGTGGTACAAGTATTGGGGCAAATCTTGTTGAAGCTCAAAACGGCATCAGCCATAGGGATTTTGTAGCAAAAATCTACATATCGCTAAAAGAATGCGCAGAAACAAACTATTGGCTTAAGCTTCTATACAGAACAGATTATCTTACCCAAGACGAATACGACGACATCAACGAAAAATGTCAGGAGCTAAACAAAATATTCAACAGCATAACCAAAAACTCTGGCAACAAAAACTGAACAACTGAACAACTGAATAACTGAACAACTGAACAACTGAACAACTGAACAACTGAATAACTGAACAACTGAATAACTGAACAACTGAACAACTGAATAACTGAACAACTTGTGAACTACCTAGACATAATAATAGCAATCATCCTCCTCGTCTTCGGTTTCAAGGGGCTTCGCAAAGGTCTCATCATCGAGGTGGTCACCCTGCTGGCTTTCGGTGTGGGCATCTATGGTGCCATGCACTTCTCCGACTTCACCGCTGGGCATCTGCAGGACTTCATGGAAATCAACCCGAAATACCTCAACACCATCGCCTTTGTCTTGACCTTCATCATTTTGGTGGTGTTGGTCAACCTTATCGGTCGCTTGGTCTCGAAGGCCATCAAGTCCTTGAACCTGGGCTTTTTCGACAGGTTGGGTGGTTTCCTTTTCGGCATTCTGAAAGGCGTGTTGCTGTGCAGCACTTTTGTGCTGGTGCTCAACAACCTGCAGTGGACGGGTATCATCAAGGAAGAGGTGAGGCAGAAGTCCTTCCTCTATCCCTACGTGGAGAAGACCGTGCCGTATCTCTACAAGGGCTTCGACTTGGTGAAAGGTTATGCCCAGGAGATGTTGCCTGAGCAAGAGGAAAGTCCCGCTCCACCAAAGTCCAACACCGTATCCTTCTAACCCCAAAATACAAAGAGAGAGGCGCGTCAGCGCTTCTCTCTTTCTTTCCGTGTATATCCGTGTCAATCCGTGTTCGAAATAATTCCGTGTCCTAAATCACTCCGCGTTCCATCAGCGTCATGATCGTCTCGATCTCATCGTCTTCGGGGTTGTTGTGCGGATCATATTCCGTCTTGAGGTTGTAGCCCCACAGGCGGGCGAAGCCTTGGTAGAAGAAGGCGCGTACCTTGCCGCGCAGTTCTTTGACGACTTGATAGCTGGTGCGTGAGGTCTCGCGGTCGATGAGGCGGACGAGGATGAGTCCCTGCGAGATGGTGAGGTTCTTTAGCTCCTCGGTGTATTGTTCAGTGATTTCATCTTCGGCTTGTTTCATCAGGCGCTTGCGCTCCGACTTGTCGTTGATGTTGGCCAGGATGGAGTCGTATTCTTGCATCTTAGCCCCGGCGAGTTTGGCGTAGGGATACACCTTCTTCACGTTGTTGGCCAAACGGCGGCCTTGACGTGTGTCGGTGATTTGCAGATAGCGTTGCATCAGGTCGATGTCCACCTCGGGCAGGAAAACGATGAGGGTGGTGTCGCCGTTCTCGTCGATGCGGCCGTAGACCACGCTGCCGTTGCCTTGGGTGGGGTCGGGGGTGCTGTTGAAATCAACCACTGCCGATTGGGGTTGGGGGGCTTCCTGCTTTCTGACGACCTTGATTTTCTTCTTTGCGGCGTCGCCTTTGGCAATCATTTGTGCAAATCCGGTCATGCTCATCAAGGCTATTAGTGCGACTAAGGCTATTCTTTTCATGGTGTTTTCTCCTTTCGATTGTTTAACGCTTGGACTTATGCAAGTATTGTGCCAAAAAAAAAGCATCGAACCGAAATCCGATGCTTTTTCTGATGAAACGTTGTGTGTCTCAATCGCCTACATGCAGCTTCTGCAAACCTGATTTTTCCAGTTTTGCCTCTGCGTAGGCGCGGTCGATGACCAATTCCGTGGCATTGATGTCGGAGGGCATCTCAAACATGGCGTCGTTGAGGATGGCTTCCATGATGGAACGCAGTCCGCGCGCGCCCACCTTGAACTCGATGGCTTTCTCCACCACGAAGTCGAGCACCTCTTCCTTGACGACCAGGTTGATCTTGTCCATGGCGAAGAGCTTCTGAAACTGCTTCACAAGGGCGTTCTTGGGTTCGGTGAGGATGCGCTTCAGCGCATCGGCATCCAAGGGGTTGAGGTGGGTGATGATGGGCAGACGACCGACGATCTCGGGAATCAAACCGAATTTCTTCAGGTCGGCAGGGGAGAGGTATTGCAGCATGTTGTCCTTGTCCAGGGCCTCGTTGCCTCCCGTGCCGTAGCCGATGACGTTGGTGCGCTTGCGGGCGGCGATGAGTCGCTCGATGCCGTCGAAGGCGCCGCCTGCGATGAAGAGGATGTCCTTCGTGTTGACGGCGATCATCTTCTGCTCGGGGTGCTTGCGTCCGCCTTGTGGCGGCACGTTGACGATGGAGCCTTCGAGCAGCTTCAGCATGGCTTGTTGCACGCCCTCGCCCGACACGTCGCGAGTGATGCTGGGGTTGTCGCTCTTACGTGCGATCTTGTCGATCTCGTCGATGAAGACGATGCCACGCTCGGTGGCGGCCACGTCGTAGTCGGCGGCCTGCAGCAGCTTGACGAGGATGTTCTCCACGTCTTCGCCCACATAACCGGCCTCGGTGAGCACGGTGGCGTCGGCAATGGCGAAGGGCACGTTGAGCATCTTGGCGATGGTGCGGGCCAGCAGGGTCTTGCCTGTGCCGGTCTCACCCACGAGGATGATGTTCGACTTCTCAATCTCCACCTCGTCGGCCTGTACTTTCTGGCTGATGCGCTTGTAGTGGTTGTAGACGGCCACGGCCAAGGTGCGCTTGGCTTCGTCCTGCCCAATGACATATTGGTCGAGGAATTTCTTGATCTCGGCGGGCTTCTTCAAGGCCAATCCCGAAGGGGTATAGCTCTTGTCGTTGCTGCCAAACTGTTCCTTGACGATGAGATGGGCCTGCTCGGCGCAGCTGTCGCAAATCTCGGCATCGATGCCTTGGATAAGCAGCCGCACTTCGGAGGCTTTCCTGCCACAAAACGCGCAAACGCCTGACTTCTTTGCCATGGATTAAGCCTGTTTGTTCTTGATGAGCACCTCGTCGATCATGCCATATTCCTTGGCTTCGGCGGCGGTCATCCAATAGTCGCGGTCGCTGTCGGCCCACACCTTGTCGTAGGTCTGGCCAGAGTGCTTGGCGATGATTTCGTACAGTTCCTTCTTCAGCTTCTGGATCTCGCGTGCCGTGATCTCGATCTCGGTGGCTTGACCTTCCACGCCGCCCATGGGCTGGTGGATCATGATACGGGAGTGGGGCAGGGCAGAACGCTTGCCCTTGGTGCCGGCGCACATCAACACGGCGGCCATCGAAGCGGCCATGCCAGTGCAGATGGTGGCCACGTCGGGCATGATGAACTGCATGGTGTCGTAGATGCCCAAGCCAGCGTATACGCTGCCGCCAGGCGAGTTGAGGTAGACCTGGATGTCGCGCTTCGAGTCGGTCGACTCAAGGAAGAGCAGCTGGGCTTGGATGACGTTGGCTACATAGTCGTCGATGGCGGTGCCGAGGAAGATGATGCGGTCCATCATCAGGCGGCTGAACACGTCCATCTGGGCCACGTTGAGCTGACGCTCTTCGATGACGGTGGGCGAGATGTAGCTCGTGTTGTTGATTTTGGAAATGTATTGTTCAAGACCCAAGGTGTTCATTCCTAGGTGCTTGGTGGCATACTTGAAAAATTCGTTGTTCATGTTGGTTGAAATAGTTTTTGAGTTATAGAGTTATTCAGTTGCCTATGGCGGCTGGCTTATGGCCTATGGCTGTTCCTTCGCGAAGGC